>OJPN01001629.1_pt1 | contig 15496 bp, 14 predicted proteins | sample 1598511 | NCBI WGS metagenome assembly OJPN01 (sample SAMN03922485, study PRJEB24848) | human gut metagenome | isolation source: stool sample | host: Homo sapiens | place: Germany | collected 2011-05
TTCCCGGCGGGCGGCCTCCTCTTCCTTGCGTCGCTGCTCGGCTTCGGCGGCTTCCCGTTGCCGGGCTGCCGCTTCCTGCCGTTGCCGCTGCTGTTGCAGGGCTTCCCGCAGGGCCGCTTCACGGGCGGCACGCGCTGCTTCCCGCTGCTGGAAGGCGGTCGCGATGGCCGTATCCACGGCCTGCGTCCCTGCCGCGTAGTCTTCCGGTGAACAGAAGTGCAGGATCACCCAGCCAAAAGGCAGCAGACCGTCGGCCAGGGTGCGTGTTTTGCCGAAGCCTTTTTGGTGGCCAGGGGCATTGCGGCTGACAGTGACGCACTCCAGATGCGAATAGCGCCCCACACGTACCAGCCATTCCCGGGCGGGATCGAGCCGCTCCAGACGTTCCCGGACAGGCTGCAGGGCCTGACGCACCCCGGCAAGATGGGGCAGGGCGTAGAATTTTTGCCATTCGTCCAGAAAACGCCGCCTATAGAAGGCATTGCACAGTTCGCCCAGACGCTGCCGGGACAGGAGGCTCCCGTCGGGCAGCTCCACGGCGGGCTGGCCGCTGCGGCTGTCCAGATGCAGGCTGCCGTACAGGGGCAGACCTCCGGCGGCGGAAGGCATCAGGGCCTCGCAGGGGGGCTTGGGCGTCCCCTTTTTGTCCGCCTTGAGGCCGGCTTCCCGGGCGGCTACCAGTCGGGTCGCCTGCGGCGGGAGAGTGATGTCCGCCACCTTGAGGGCCTGCATGGCGTGTTCGGAGATTTCGCCAAACATCAGTTTCAGCGTGTCCGTGTACAGGGTCCGGCTATATTGGAGTTGGTCGTTTTGGGTCGCTGTGCGCAGATCCGGATAGCCTTTCTGGCGCAGCAGGCCGTCCAGCGCGTCGATGATGGGCGTGTTGAGGGCTCCTTTCAGGGAAGAGCCGGGCAGGAAGGCGCAGCCGGTCACGTCATTGCGCACGAAGGGCATGATCTCGGCCTTGCTGTTGCTCTCGGGATCAGCGATGCGCTGTCGCAAGTCCCTGGCCACTTCCGGCAGGGTGACGGGGATCCGGGCCCGGGAATACTGGGCCGCATCCAACTGTTCCGCCATCAGGCGGCGCAGCAGCAACAGGTCGCCGCTGTTCAGGGCCGCACGCACGGCACTGTCGTTGTATCGGGCCTGCAACCAGGATTCGCCGTCCACCAGATGCAGGACATCGTCCCCGCCTTCCTGACGGATGACGTAGTCCAGCGGGGAAAGATCCTCGCCGGAGCCAACAAAGACAGGCGTCAGGACTTCCAGCCGGAAGGGCAGGAAGCCGGAGGCGTCCCAGCGGCGGGGCGTGTCTTTGGTCGCGGGCCGTACGGGGGAAGAGGATACGGCCATGTCATACCTCCTTGGCCATATGACAGGGAAGGAGCAGGGGCTGCGTCACCTGGACGAGACGGGCATCAGGATGGATGCCGTCCAGCACGAAGGGGCCGTGGGGCAGGGCATGCAGCAGGCTGCCTTCCCGCAGGAGCAGTAGGGGATTTTTGAAAGGCCCCAGCAGGGAGGACCAGGCCTTGCCGCGTTTGATCTCCGTGGTATAGCAGCCGTCCAGGCCCGCCATGTCCGGCGCCGCGCAGACCGAGAGCAGCAGGGAGGACGGGCCGCCATTCTCCAGGGCATCGGGCCGGAAGTCCTCATCCAGGGCGGCCGCGAAACGGCCCTTCCCCAGGGCGGCGTCCTTGCCGAAGCCCAGGTCGCCCGCCTCCGCCAGCAGGGCCAGCAGGGTATCCGGCGCATCCGTGCGGGCATAGAGGTGCAGATGCGTTCCCGAGGCGAACCATTGCAGGCGGTTGCTGAACAGGCCCCCTTCCAGGGCGCCGTCGTGGCGCCGGTCGATGCTGACATGGGGCTCCACGCTGGTGGCCGTCACCGCTTCCGGCCGGGCGGCCGGACGGGCGCAGTACCAGGCAAACAGATGGCGTACGGACAGGGCCGAGGCATGTTCCTGCCAGACGGCCAGCGGCAGGTACGCCTGCTTGCGGAAGGACTTGTAGTGCTGCAAGGCCGAGAAAAGGCCCAGAGGGGCGCCGCTGCTGTCATGGAAGGCCCCTTTTTCCACCCATTGACGGAAAAGCGCACGGGGCGCGGCAGGCAGACGGGGCGCGAAGACCTGCCCTTCCGGCAGGGCCGAGGAAAGGACGAACGGCGGCCTGCCCTCGCGGAAGGCCGCGATGGCCTCGCCGCACGCCGTGTCGCCCTGCCGCTCGGCGATACGCCAGAGCAGCAGGCCGTACAGGGTGTCGCTGCGCAGGGGCGTGGCCCAGGGCGAAAGGGGCCGCAAGGTGTAACGGTACAGCCTCATGCTGTGACCTCCATCCTAAAAGGCACTGATGGCGGAAAGATTCACAGGCTCGCCGTTCATGGCGAGATGTTCGAAGGCCACCTGGCCGCAGCCCCGGGAAGAGCAGCCGCCCAGGGCATCCAGCTGCACAAGATACAGACCCTTGAAGATCCAGTCCTTCAGGTCCGGGGCGTCGTTCTCGTAGACCTTGAGGGCGATGTTCAGCTCAAAGCAGACCCCGGCGGGCACGCGCTCCAGCGGACGGGGATGCTCCGCCACACCCTTGACGCGGTGGATGATGTTCTCGCTCTTGATCTCCATAGGCAGGTCGCCGGTGCGGAACCTTTCCGCGAACTCGGGCGTCAGGTAGGCATCCCGCACCAGCATGCGCGTGGGCCCCAGCAGGGGATCGCATTGCGTGGGCGCTTTGTGGGCGCCGAACAGGGTGCAGATCGGGCAGGAGGGCAGGCCGCAATCACAGGGCTTGCCGTCCATGACAGCGGCGCGCGTGGCGTCGCTTCGGCCCATGAAGACAGCGGTCTCCAGCAGGGAGCGCATCTTGCCCTTGAGGGAGGAACCGGGGATATAGGGCGCGCCGCTGAGCGGGTCCTTGACGATGGGCTGGTCGAGACCGCCGATTTCCACCGTGTCCTTGCCGGCGCCGATATGGAGACCGGAGCGCAGGCGGATCTGTCCCGTGATGGTATGGATGGCACAAAGTTTCATGCGTGTTCTCCTTATGATGCGGCGCTAGTTGAAATTACCCTCAGCACAGCCGTAGCTGAAGCCGACCACAGCTTCGAAATGCAGCAGGAAGGCCCGGAAATCCCTGGCGGAATTCACGCTGTCCACATGCTCGCACAACCAATTGCGGAAGGCCGCCGGGATGACCTTGCGTTTGAGGGCATAGTGGGATTTGGCCTTGAGCAGCTTAAACAGGGGCAGGATGAGGGCAAAGGCTTCCTCATCGCCGCCGCTGTTGCGCCACTGCCGTTCCATGGCCTTGACGTCATTATAGAACTTGCGCAGCTGCGAAGCCGCCAATTTCGGCTGGCCATCAAAAAAAGAGCGTGCCGCTTTCTGTGCCTCCTGGTCCATCCAAACAGGATTGATGGCCTTCTCGTTCAGGTAATATTTTTCCATGCTGCTTCTCCTATCCAGAAATACGGGTGCGGTACAGGGCCCAGGTGATGCCCAGTTCCGCCTTGGGGAAGAGGTCCTTGTCCTGTCCCAAACAGGTCAGGCGCTGCACCTCGTGGGGAGGAAGGTCTTTGCCGTTGCGGGCCATGTCGTAGGCCAGGTGTGAAAGATACAGGCCCTTGCGGATATCGCCGCCCTGGGTGAAATCCCGGCATTCCCGGGCATAGCCCAGCATGCGGCGCACCAGGCCCTGGGTGACCAGACCGCGAAGGCAGAGATCCTCCAGCCAGCGGCCGTCCTCCAGCAGCTGGTGGAACAGGGGCCAGGCGGCGGTGACGCCGAACAGGGTGACGGCATTCTTGCCGGGCTCCTCCTTGGAGCGTTCCAAGGCTTGCTCCGCCGCTTCGCGCAGCACCCGCACCGGCAGGCGCGGCTTGACCACCGGCAGACCGGCGGAAAGGGTCACGGCAGGATTGTTCCCGGAAAAGGCCGTGAAATCCTGATGCAGCCGCTGCGCGAAGGCTATGGTTTCGGACCACGGGCCCAGGACGAAAAGATCATCGCCCCCGGCGAAGATCACATAGATGTTGGGGAACTCCCGCGCGATGACCCGCATGAGATGGGCACTGAAAAAGTGGTTCATCATGCGCGAGAGCATGGCGAAACGGGAGATGGAGAAGGCCCCCGTCTCCCCTGTCCCGAAGCCCATGCCGAACAGCAGGCCCAGATTGTCCACGTCGGCCTTGCAGACAGCCAGCGAAGCCAGGGAACGCCAGCGCCCGCCCGCCGTCTCCGGAGGGATGCGGGCCTCGGCGGCCAGCATGGTGAACGTCTTGGGATCGCCCGGATGGCAGGGCTCCCCGAGGACATGGGGAGCACCGTCCAGATGTTGCAGGCGTCCCTCCTGCTCCCAGCGGTACAGGTCTTCTTCCTGTACGGTAGGGATGAAGCCTGCCACCGGCGCGGCGGAGAATGCCGCACGGTCCCGGATGGAGACGATATCCAGCGCCTCGCCCGTGGTCGGGGCTTCCTCCTCCAGGCGCAGGCGTATCCCGCCATACAGCGGCAGACCGTCGGACGTGCGGGAAAAGACCAGATAGCGCGCACGGGGCAGGCGTCGGCCGACCTGCTGGACGAGATGGCGGCATTGTGGGCACATCCGCTCTTCGCCGTCTTCCTGCGGGGCGGAAGCGGGCCGCATCCGGCAGAGCGAACATTCGCCGAACTGCCGGTAGGCCTCATGGTCCACGGGCAGGACAGCGGAAAGATGCTCCCGGAACAGCGAGGCGAAGGGGCGCAGCTTGGCCTGCTCAAGCGCATCGTTGAAGCGTTCGAAACAGCGGGCGAAGCGCCGGCGCAGGAGATCGTCCGGTTCCAGCGGCAGGCGGGCAAAGGTCATGCGTACCGTGCCCTGGAACTGCTGCAGCAGCCAGCGCTCCGCGTGGACTTCCAGATCATCCAGTACCGTACGCACCGCCTGGGTGTCCGGAAGCAGCAGGACGAAGCGGCCACCGGCGTCCATGATGCGGGCCGCGTGGGTCAGCTCCAGCCTGTCCAGAAGATGCAGCCATACGGAACGGGTCAGCGCCTGCAACATGAAGGACCGGGCCCGCAGCAGTTTGCCCGCGCCCTTGTCGCCGCCGTCGGCGTGGGCGTTCTCGCCAAAGATGAACTTCTGGATGCCGCCCAGATCGGCGCCGAACAGCAGGAAGCGTTCCTGCCCTTCGGGACAGTGCAGCCAGGCCTGGGCGATGGCCGCCGTGGTAGCCGCATGGTCATAGAGCGAGATGTCGGCCCGGGTGCCGTATGTGGAGGAGGGGATGCACCAGGTGAAGCGCTCCAGCGTGGTCGTCAGCGAGTGCAGATAATGCCGGGGCCCCAGATGGCAGGGAATCTCCCGTACCGCTTGGCAGAAGGCCGCGTACAGCCGGGCATAGGCATCCTTGCCGTCCGTTTCCGGGCGCGGGAAGATGGGGGCATCCTCCGCATCCAGCGGCAGGAGATGGTAGCGCAGGGGCGGAGCTGCCGCGTCGATGCCTTTGTCGTCCAGCCGGACAGTGTGGAAGATGGACTCCAGCCGGGCGGAACGGAAGTCCCCTCCGGAAGTTCCCTCCATACGGTCACCGCCAGACGAGAGCTGATCCGCTTTTTGCAGCGCTGTTTCCACACGCGACTGGCTGTCAGGCCGGTGATGGGCAGCTGCGGTACGGGCAAGGCAGCCGCGCTCGCCTTCCCATTCCGGGGGCAGGGGCAGCACATGTTCGATGAAATGGTCGGTATGCAGCACATGGCGGTGTGTGCCGCCGTGGGGGCAATACTCCTGCTCCATCCCCTGGGAGGCCGGGGCCCCGGCCCGCTGGGCGAATTTGCCTATATCATGCAGCCATGCCGCAAGTACGGCGAGTTCATGCTTCATGCCTATTCTCCTTGAGAGACCATGCCCTGTTGGCTGTGGCAGTGCAGATGATTACCTTTGATAATAGCAGAAAATCTTTACAAGGTACAGTATCAGGGGATCATCGCAACGTTGCCATGACTATTTTTCAATGGATATTGCCATCTTGGGGATGCGAAGCCCATAGCGGACATGGGGCCGCCTGCCCATGGAAGCGATTTCCGCATGGCTGGAAGCCATCCCCAGAGCTTCCCGAAGATGCCGGTGCAGTTTTGATTTGTAGGCCATGAAATTTTCTGGCGAGATATTGCGTATACCGGTGGAGCTCCGGGCCGCAGCGGAGATACGCAAGCGCTCGTACACAGCGGCAAGTCCGGCGCTGTCTGCCAGCAGGGCGCCGCTATCCATAAAGCAGTCCCCTGGACAGGTTTCGCAGGTACCTGTGCAGGGGAACTGTTTTTTGCGCAGGGCAAAGCTGAGGAGCAAGGCGAATTCGGTGGGAGGCAGGACACAGCGTTTCCCTAGGATGGTCAATGCCCGTTCCCGGACATGCAGGGCGAGCCTTGCCGGGGCAGGCAGGGGACCGGCGGCCAGAAGGGGCTCCAGGCGATGGGGCTGCTCCAGGAGCTCCGGCGGCAGGTGGGGGCGAAGGCGCGGAAAGGGCAGCATGGCCAGCGTGACGCCGGCGTCGCTGGTGTGGACAGGCGGCAGGGAGGTGCGCGCCGGCAGGAGCGTCGGTACCGGAGGGGGATAGTAGAAATCAGGGCGGGACTCAAAGGCCGGGGCGACGAGGACATGGAAGAGCCGGTCCGTATCCCGCCCATAGCACTGTGCTGCCAGGGCCAGGCTTGCCCCCATGGTTTTTCGGCCGCCGGCAAGCGAAAAATCCACACAGGTATCCGCCTCACGGGTCAGCCGGCAGGCTTCTGCCATGCAGAGACGCTGGAAGGCACTGCTGTCCCCGATGGTGGCGATGTCATCCGCAGGGCTGTCCGGGGTCAGGATGTCGCTTTCCCGAAGCAGGGAGGGAGAAGGGGGATAGCCGTAATCCGACAGGAAGCGGGCGATCATCCCGTGCGGCCCTGTGAGCGTGCGCAAACAGGCCGTGCGTCCTGCACGGGTGGTCAGGATGATGACTCGATCAGGGATATGGCCCTCGCGGTGAAGCGCGTAAAGGGTCTCGGTGATGATCTGGGGCGTCAGGCCGCATACGGCGAGCAGGATGCGATCCATGCGGCAACTCACAGCACGAATTCGCATTGTCCAAGGCCAAAGCTCGTCTGCTTGCCGATATGGACGTGGTGCGCGAAGTCGAGATAGTCCGCGAAGGCACGCACAGGGCCACGATAGACGATGCGCCCCGTCAGGCCTCCGAACTGCATGACGGCCTGCTGTCGCCCGGAATAACGGCTCCAGTCCTCCCAGCGGAGGCTGTTCTCTTCCACGCGGATACTGTCCGCGCACTGGAAGATCGTGGAGAACATGTCGTCCGGCAGGCGATATGACTGGCCCTCAAGGGCGGACAGGCTTTTGATGCGCCGCAGGATGAGACGGAACAGGGTGGAAAAATCGAGCTCGGACGAAAGATGGTTCGCCGCCTTGAAGCGCAGAGGCGTGATGAAATGACATGCGAGGGAAGCTGTCCCCATGTCCTCCCCCAGCACAGGGATCTCCAGTTCCTGACCGGTACAGGGGACAAGATGCTCGTTGTGGGCATCATAGAGCTGGTCGTCCCCATGCCGGACTTCCTCGATGGAAAACATGCCCGCACCGTGTTCGCTTCCCTTGCCCATCCCCCGCTGTCCGGCCAGGGTCAGGGCATGGATGAAATAGGGCAGATATTCCACGGCATAGGAGAACAGCTTCAGCGTGAAGGAAAAAAACTCTCCTTTTTCATACAGCGTCTTCTTGTCAGTGGTCGGGACGATGCAGAAGGGGGGAGGCAAAAGCGGTGCCGTGCCGCTGCCCTGGGGAGCGGATGCTGCGGTGAAGAGCCGGGGAAAGATGCACGTCCTGCCCAGCAGGCACTGCGTGCAATCGTTTTTCTGGGTCATGCAGACGGCCCGGCGCAGGTGGCTCCCTAGGGTGCCGCGCAGCATGGAGCCTTTGTAAGCGGAAAAAGAAGCATCCGACAGGAGCCGGCAGGTGATACGTACAGCAAGGTATTTCATGGCGCTCCACTCCGCAGTCGCGATACAGGGTGATGAGGAGGGTCTGTTGGTAAAACAACGTATGCCAGATCGTCAGGACTTGTTTTGCCTTTGTCTGGAAGTACAGAGCTCTGCTCCATAGAGCAAAAATAATCTGAAGACCGGATACTGGAGACTGTTATACACCGGGGCTTGTGGACTGCAAACCGGCAAACGGCCGGATGGGGCGACACGCAGAGCGGCAGAAGACCAAAACTGGCCAGCCTTATGAGGGCAGGCAGGAAAACAGGGAGATATGTCCAGTTTTGTTGTTTTGATATTGATGATAATATATTGAAATAAAAATATTTTTTAATATATGTTTTTACTCGTTCCGTGTCCAGTTTTATGGCCTTTTTTCGTCCTCCTGATATTCATCATCAAGGAAAAGCTGGGAAAGTTTTCCGCTCTTCCGCAGGGCGGAAGCTGATCGATGTGTGGAAGTGGGACATTTTTACAAGCGTATGCTCTATTTTTATGGGAGCGAGTCGCGATCAGCTTTCTGTTCGGAGAGGGAACATGTTTCCTTCTTGCTTCCTGTATGCTTCAAAGCTGCAGATCTTCCCTTATATCTTTTATGGAAAACAAGGGCGTGCTCCGGATGTTCTTTTGGGCCGTCCCTGCCTGCCGTGGCAGATGCCTAAGGGCCAGACCATGCAGCAGGGCATCCAGATTGTCTCTGGCGTAGTGCAGGGCCGCTTCCTTCTACGGCAGCAGCCCCGCCGCCGGATAGAGCATGAAGCTACTTCTGTCTTCGGCAGGCGAAGCTGTTACCTGGCAATATCCGTCCAGTCTGTCCGATAGCGGTACGGCTGTGGGGATTTTGGGGACAGCAGTATGCTACCAATAAGGAATCGGCATATGGCACTCCTGTGAGTGAGAGGCGGACCATATGGGCCGCCCCGCGTGTAGCTGCATCGTGCAGGGCATGAATACGGAGAGTACGGCATACCGGGACAGAGTATTTTTCTCCTGTTGGAGACGCTGGCTACTGGAGAGAGGTTGCAAAGAAGCTATTTTTTTAATCCAAGGAATGGAAAAGAGTTACAGGGGCTAGGTATCATCCTCTGCTTCAGGCAGCGTCAGGGCATAACAGCGAACGCGTCCCATGTCAGGGAGGTGGCGTTTGGTCATCAGCCGTCCGCCATCGCGCTGTAGCCAACCGGCATCCGCCAGCACACGTGCAGCTCGACGGGGCGCGTGGCCTTTGACTACCTCGGCCCCAAAAGATTCTGGAAGGACCACATATTCTGTGCGTCCGTTATAGCGCTGACGAAAACCAACACGATGGTTGCAGGTAATGGCAGAGGGATTGTTAATGTCCTGAAAACGGCTTGCTCCGTACTGTTCGATGAACAGGCGCACTGTGGCGAGGATATCCGCATCTTCTGATGCCCCGGCCCCGCCTCGGGCCGCAAGCCAATCAGTGAAACACTGTTCCACGCAGGCCCGCGCATCGAAGTCGCCGGGCAGGATACCTGCTTGCCGCGCCATATCGCCAGCTACAGTGCAAAGGGCAAAGCGCTGGGCGACCCGGCGTACCTGACCATCGGCATGGATGGGGCAAAAATGTTCCACCAGCGAGTCCAGTGTAGGACGGAGCTGATACTGCAGGGAGTCCCGCTCAGCTATAAGGTACTGCAGAAAGGCCCGTCCGGCATGGCCGTAGTGCTGTTCTGTCAGTATCTTGAGGCGGTTCACCACGGCTCCGGCAGAGGGCAGTCCGTGTAGGTCGGTCAGCATGGTTTTGTCCACGGGCAGACCCACGAAGCGGACTTCCTGCCCAGGCTTGGACTTCATGCCGTTTTCCGCCAACTTGTCCGCAAGGCCCAGTTCTCCACTGGACAGAAAGATCAGCCGCCAGACATGGGAGCGGCGCAGGCTGCCGTCACGTCCGGAGCGGGACTTGCCGGAACCGTTGGCCAGCATGTAGGCTGCCTCACTCAGCACACGGGCATTGACCTGTCCCACCTCGTCCAGGATCAGCAGACCATCATTATGCAGCGTGGCTACACTTTCCAGAGCATTGTCCGTGAGGCGCCAGCTTTTGATATGAACAGGGCCACCCCAGACGGATGCTGCTACCTGCAAGGCAGTAGTCTTACCTGAGGAGCTGCCACCTTCAAAGGAAAACCCACCTCCCTCCATTCCGGCCAGACGCAGCAGGGGGCCGGCAAAAGCGATACAGAGGGCGAAGGACAGACGCACGTTTCCTGCGCACAAGACACCTATTTCCCGCCAGCCTTCCAGCGTTCCGGCAGTACCATAGAGGCCCGTATGATAGGCGGACTGCAGCACCACGCTTTCCTCCCGTGTGGCGCCAAAGACGGTATCCGGCAGCACATAAGCTGATTCATGCCAGCCCACACGAGGCACACAGCGGATGCGGCGAACAGGACGTACGTTAGCAAGGAAGGCCGCCAGCTTGGAGCGTTTTCCGGGGGCACCAAACCAGCCGCCGGAGGCCAGTATGCCGTACCATTCTCCGCCTTGCCGGTTGAGCAGTTCCATAGGCATGGCCCAGCGATGCAAACGACCATCCGGGTCATGCCATTCCAGCATCAGGCCCCATTCATTACCGTCCGCGTCACGGGTCATGCCGCGTACAAAGAGCGGCGGGCCAAGGCGTATGTCATGGCTTTCTCCGTCCGCTTTGATTTCTCGCTTGTACAGACCAGCATGCTTTCCTTCGGTTACCATAAAAAATCCGTTAGGCATGGGGCAGGCATCAGCTTGCTTATGGACCTGCTCTACAACCATGCGTACGGCCTCCAGGCTCCGGGCCGTGTGCAGATCATTGAAGTCCGCCTTGCTGCCGTCCAGGGCAGGGCATACGGTCAGTCTTGCGCCGATGGCCTGCGCGGCCCTGGTAGCCGCCTCCACTCCGGGGTTCCATGCCTTGCCCTCCTTCATGGTCTCGCAATCGTTGTCAGCGCAAAGGATAATCTCCCTGTCGGGATACTTGTCACGAGCCATGCGGGCCACGGCCTCAAGGTTCCCGGCGTTGAAGGCCACAAGGCAGGCGTGGCCCGTGGCAAGGTGCAGGCTTGCGGCGGTGGCATAGCCTTCCGCTATGAGCAGAGGACCGTCCTTGCTTCCGTTTTTTGCCGGGATGGAGAAGCAACCGCCCGCCGTCTTACCGCCTGTGAGAAAGATCTTGTCCGTCCCCTCAGCGGGCTTTTCCGGCAAGATGCGTTGCAGGCTCATCAGCTCGCCGGAAGTATTCAGAACGGGCAACAGTAGTTCCACCACGCCCCGCCACTCCCTCTGCCGGATAGCGCCGAGGGCTGGGACATGTTTGCGCTGCAAATAGGGGTGGTCGTTCGCAGCGGGCATGGCTTTTTCCCAGATATCTTGGGCCTCTTTGGCAGCATTGGCCCAACGTCTGGCCTGCTCTGCTTCGGCATCTTGGCGGGCAGCGGCGATGCGTTCCCGCAGGGCCTTGCGTTCGGCAGGGGTGAGGTCTTTGTCCGGGGTAGCCGTGCGGGACCCTTCATCACCGCTGCGCCAGTTCTTCCACCAGCAGCAGGCCGGGGCATCCAGATGGATACGGTAGGCGCCGTCCTTGCCGCGCGGCCTGTCCATGGTGCCGCAGCGGTGCAGCGTCCCGTCAGTCTCGATATGTTCCACCAGCAGCCCGGCAGCTCGCAGGCTCTCCGCGAAGGTGGTCAGGATGTCGTTGTGCATGGTCCCTCCTGTGGGCCGTAGTGCTCTAGAATAATGCTCATGGATGTCCTGTCCGGGCGGCCTGCGAGTCATGGCGGCAGGCTGCGTGGGAGTAGAGCGCAGGGCCTGTCCCTGCGGCAGGCCCCTGTGCGCAATACCGGCAGTGCCGGGGGGCATATCAGGCATCATCACGGCGGCGGACGCCCTCCATGCGGGCGAGGAGATAGGCGTCCAGCTCCTGCCGGTCATAGAGGACACGGCGCCCCAGACGGGTGAAGGGGATGTTCAGGGAGCGCGTGACGCGGTCGTTGCAGAGTGTGGAAGGCGAGACGCCAAGATAGGCAGCGGCGGCCTCTGTGGACAGCCAGCGGGAGGGGAGAACGGCATGGGTACGGGGCATGATGAACCTCCTGTTCTTTTTGCCAGATAAAGGATCGGGATGTATCCCGGTACAAATCATGCCGCTGTCTTTGAGAAAGAAAAGGCTGGAAAACCAGAATCATGGACCTGTAAAAATGGAGAAAACCCCGAACACCTTGCAGGACAAGGTGATCGGGGCGCAAAATTTTCGTGCGTTTTTTTGGCTAGAGGCAAATATTTTTTTATAGAAAAGAGAAAGCTGCTCGGGGTATACCTTTTTATAGGAAATATCTAATAGTTTCGGTATGTTCATATTTTTTATATTTTTTTCTTGCGCCCTCTGCCGTGCTTGCAACTATCCGGTAAGGCCCTCCAAGCGATCCTTTCCACATCTGTGAGATAGCGGGGACAAGCCTCTGCCAGCGCTGTGGTGAATTCATCTCTGATCCAATCCGTCCTGGCTTCCTGCATGATGGAGACCAGTAACCCACATACGGCTGCTATATTGTTCCGCCAGCGCTGGGCATCGACAGGTCCCTGCTCTAGGGTGGCTATCTGTTGACCTTGTGCCTCGAGCAGGTCTTCCAGCTCCACTATCCGTGCGTCCCGTGCGTTGAGCTGTTCTTCCAGTGCAAGGATCCGGGCCTCTTTTTCCTGCGGACTGGCCGTTGCGCTGTCGGCGAGAGCAGGGGTGGTTTCAGACGCCGTATGCTCTTGAGAGTTGCGTTCATTTTGCCATTCCAGCCAGTCAAGGACATGAAAGGCGAATTCTTTTTTTTGCAAGTCGCTTACAGAGAAAAACTCGTGCTCAGGGTAGAGATTTTGAAGATGATCTCTAAATGCTTCTTCCCATGATGAGACAGGGCCTTGTCCTCTATTCATAAAATCAATGAATGTCATGGGACTCATACGCAACCACTTGCGTACAACATCTGCAGGAATATATTCTCCATATTTTTGTATAAGAGCGTCTTCAGGATAAGCCGGTTCCCATAACAGTTCTGGATACGTTTGTTCACAGGTTTTAATATCTTCAGAGCGTAGAAAAAAGCCATCCGTCTTATAAAGATGACGAGCCGAATCGATACAGCGGAGGCTATCGAATTGCAGGCAAAAATGGACCATCATGCCGTCCGTGGGGCGTATGCGGGTTTCCTGTCGATAGAAGAAAGGGATCTTTTTTGCCTGGGCGACGGCCTGCAGAAAATCAGCCTCTTTGTGCCAGCGCTGCAGGACATCATCGACAGCCTCGATCTGTTCAAGCAGGACATATCCGCTCACGGTGCCTCCTTCCTTTTACAGACTCTCTTGGGATGTCCCCGGCAGGGCGGCAAGGGATGCCGCTGCGGCAGCATGGTCCATGATGCCATGCCGGGCCGGAGAAAGATCAGATCATGACGGCATGCGGTAGCGTCGCGCCGGCCAGCAGGACGGCCTCAGACCGCCAGCAGCAGGCGTGGTTCGATGCCCAGGGCCTCGCCCAGCAGGCGGGCGTTCTTCTTGCCGATGGGGCGCTTGCCGTTCTCCATCTCGCTGATGTGGCGGCGGGGGATGCCTGTCTTTTCCGCCAGTTGCGCCTGGGTCAGTCCTTCCCGGTAGCGGGCGCCGGAAAGCAGCACACCGGGCATGGCCTCCGCCGTGTAGCCCAGCGCTTCCCGCCACGGCGTGCTGTCATGCATGGGCGACAGGCCCAGGCTCCGCATGGTACGCAGCACCTCCTCGATCCTGTCCGGGGGGACGGCGAACGACAGCATGACCGCTTCAGTACGGGGCGCGTTCGTGTGTTCCTGCATAGGTCACCTCGACGAGTTGGATACCGTCCGGGGATTCTTCCCAGACAGCGACATAGGTGGGCCGCCCCTTTTTCAGATGACAATGGTGGCGGCGGGGACCGAGCTTGCCGTAATTGGGCCAGTTGCCGCGGATGGGCCCGGCTGTTTCGATCTCGAGCATCAGCAGGGCCAAGACGCGCCGGATCTTCTCCGGGAGCTTGTCTATGCCCTTGCGTGCGGAATTTTTGATAGTGACAGTCCAGCTCATGGCCTCCCCTCGCTCCCTATTTTGTACTATTTTGTAGTACGGGGCAAGCAGGTCTTGCGGCTGCCCGCCCCGGATGCCCCGCTTCCTGGGCACGATGCTGCGGATGGGGCCGCCTGTCAGCCCCTATGGGGACAGGGCAGGCCCCACTCGCCCCGGATGCCCCGCTGTACAGGCAGAAAAGGCTGTGCGCGGAGAAGGCGTTATCCCGTTGTCTTGCCAGAGGGCAGGATCATGCCCGCACTCAGGTCCTTCTGTATCTGCCGTGCTGTTTCTTCCGCTGCACGGGCCACGGGATTTTCCGCCACATGGGCATAGCGGGCTGTGGTTGCAGCCTGACTATGGCCCAGCATCTTGCCGATGATGGGCAAGGCCTGGCCGCTGTTGGCCGCGTATGAGGCGAAGGCATGACGCAGGTCGTGGATGCGCCAGCCCGGGAGGCCGGCATGGACGAGGAGGCGCCGCCACGGATCTTTGATGTTCACGATGTGGCCCCGCTCGTATTTGCCGGGGAAGCAGTATTCATTGATGCGGGGAAGGGCCTCCAGCACCTCCCGGGCCGCCGCAGGGAGGTGGATGGTCTTGGCGCCGGTCTTGCTGTCCGGCAGATGGGCAAGGCCATGCTCCAGATCGAGATAGCTCCATTTGAGCGTCGTCACTTCGCCGGAGCGGGCACCGGTGAACAAAAGGACCTTGAACACCGCCGCGACGACGGGAGACAGATCGCCGCAGGCTTCCATGCGAGCGATGCTCGCTCCAAGGGCTTCCACCTCCTGACGGCCCATGAAGACCGTCCGTTTTTGTTCCTTGTAACGCTCGAGACCAAAGGCAGGATTGCTCCCCCTGTCCCGATAGCCTGTGATCTCGCACCAGTTGAAGAATTTGGAGAGCAGGGCCAGTACCCGGTTGGCCTGGTAGGGGGTAGCCTGCAATTTGTGGTGGAGCCTGCTCACATGCCGGGCCGTGACTTCCGTGATCTTGAGTCGGCCGAGCTCGGGCAGGATATGCCCCTCCGCCTGCTGCCTGTAGTTGCGTACTGTACCGGGCTTGAGTTTGGGCTCCACATGCTCGGTAAAGAACTGCTCCAGAACAGCTGCCAGGGAGCGGGTGCCTTTTTCTTCCCGCAAGGTCGCGGCAGGATCTTCGCCCAGCGTGATCTGGGCGAGCCTTTCCCGGGCCAGCGCCCGGGCCTGATCCGCAGTGACGGCCGGGAAGGCCCCCAGGGCAAGACGGCGCTTGGTGGCGGCGCGTCCCTTGCCGGCACGATACATAAGATAGAAGGTCTTCTCCCCGGTGATGCCGACGCGCACCAGGAAGCCCGGCAGCAGATCATCCCGTACCTCATATCGCTTGCCTGTGACAGCCAGTCCTTCAACAGATCGTTTTGTCAGCTTCATCGCCAGCCTCCAT
>OJPN01001633.1_pt1 | contig 15474 bp, 15 predicted proteins | sample 1598511 | NCBI WGS metagenome assembly OJPN01 (sample SAMN03922485, study PRJEB24848) | human gut metagenome | isolation source: stool sample | host: Homo sapiens | place: Germany | collected 2011-05
CTCCAGCTTCATCGATCTTGGCAAGAGTCGCATTCTGGATGCCATTTGCGTAACCACCTCCTTTTGGGCATAAGAAAAGCCCTACTTTCTTTGACATAAGTAGGGCAAAATTAAACTATAAAATTCTTAACTTGAAATTTCTATGGTGATTTTGCTTGAGCAATTTCACAAAAAGTTGTTTTTCTGAAATTTCTTTCGCTTCGTATTTTCACGATAAGCTGATTTTCTGAAATTTCTATGCTAAAATAGCCTCAGAAATTTCAATTTCCGTTTTTCGGAGGAAAGGAAGCAATCATGACAAACCGAGCTGGTACACTCGTGAGTAATCTGTCAGGCGAAATGGCTTATGGATCTTTTCGACCGGCTCCGCTTCCACCGAATCCTCCTATTGAAGTGTCTGGTGAGCTTTTCACGAAACTTATGCACTCTTCTCAGGAAGCACCTGATAGGTCACGATCACATCTGCAGCATACACAGGAGTCTTGTCAGAGGCTTCGCCCCAGTGGAGTATTTTTCAAGACCTTCTCGAATTCCTCTACTGTCATTCCAGCATCTTTCGCTGCTTCTTCAATCGTCACGCGGCCCTTTCTCACCAGCTTAACCAACATCCGCATCTCACCAATGTTAATGCCTTCTTCTCTGCCTTCGGCCTTTACGCCCTGACTAAGGTTGCACATAACAAGCACCTCCCTTTCCAGTTCTTCGTTCATTGCAACGCCAAATTCTTCTTCAAGAATTTTCTTTTTCTCTGTGGCTGCTCTGGATGAAGAGAGCAGCACATCCATAAATTTCACAATACCTGTATAGTTTTCCGTACCCGGTTCTCCAAGACAAATCGTTACAACACTCATCAAATCGTAGTTTTCCGATTTTTCAACAGCGTTTCCAATCAACTGCTCTGGTCGGATAGAATAACGAATCAGAGTGTTTTGGAACTCCTTGGTTGGGTGTGTACAAACCCAGATAGAGTACACTTTTCGGATTTTCCCATACTCCGAGTTCGTGAATATCGGACCATGCTGTGCGGAGATCATCCTGCTGCAATAATAGATTGCTCGCTTTGTCAACGGGTATCCCGGATTAAAAGCAGTCTGCGCTTCCACATTAATAATAAGACGTATCACATCTTTCTGTGCAGTAGAACCCTCTGATGTTGGTGCGATTGCATCGAACCGGACATCATAATTGATGGTTCCCTCCGTCAGCGTAGAATCCTCATTATTGCTTCCGGTAATTACGCCAGCCGTTTTCTTGGGTCTGTTTGTATCATCAACATGAACGCCAACCGTGCCCACTTCCGGAGTTCCTTCGATATACTTCTCTGCAATTTCGTCTACGGAACAGGCACTGTACTCATTCACACAGTTCTTCATAATCTGTGCCAGAATCTGTTTGTTGGCAAGCAGCTTCTTGGCAGCCTTATCATAGCTCGAATCATATTCCGTCTGCGTTATCGCATGAGCAAGCTGATTTTCCATCGGCATTCACTTCCTTACAGCAGATTCAAGAGGAGAGTATACTTCCCCCATTGTGCTTTCATCTTACCATAAAACACTTTGCATATCAAGCTGGCAGATGTAAACTTTTCAGCATAGATTTGTCCATATTGCCCACTCTGGTTTAAATTCAAGTCAGCATAATTCAGCATAATATTTCAATAGAGCAATACCTATATTCAAGATTCTTCCCGCCTTGACTACCATTCCCGTTCATCTTTTTCAAGTGAAATGATAACTGCGTTTTTCTCAGCCTCATATCTCCCCTTAAACTGATGATCCTTTCCTACAGCTAGTTCATTTGCCTCCAGCAACGCCTGAATGAACTGTATTCCGTTAATCATCATTCGGCACTGTCCATCGGTCAACAGCCTGTCTGGAACCTTAAAGGACATGGGATGTTCAGCGGTGCACGGAGTAATCGCAATAGACTTCCGATCTTTCCTCTGCAAAACACAAATATAGGTCGGACTCCCAAGAACACGAATAACATCCTTTCCCACATTCATTCTTCGGCTTTCTGCCGGAATCGTCACCAGCAGATTCATAATTCGTCCAGAACTCATGTCAGCATTCCTTTCTCAACAACCTCACTGCCCGGTCGTTGTACATTTTCAGGCTGTTCCTGCAAATCTGGTAAAGGTATATTTTCAGGTTCTTCACATTGCAGTATCGGTACTGAAATAGTATCTGTTTTCTGTTCAGGCTCATCCAATACAGCAGAGCCTTCTTTTCCTTAAATTGTCATGCTCGTCTTTCACTATTCACCTTTCCTACTTCATAGCACAACAACAAGCCTGTATACAGATTGCAGCAACAATCTATACGCAGGCTTGTCCTCGTACCTCCTTATTCTGTTTTCTGCTCTATCAGCTTTCGCTGTGGTGGGTTAAGTATAGAGCGCAACCAGAAGCCACTAACCCCCGAAATCACGCCGGAACGCAACGCACCATGGTAAACAGAAACAAGTTAAGGTAAAAAAGGTCAAGCCGCGCAAACCCGCATGAAATCAGGATTTTTTCTGGTTACTAACATTATTTCACAGGTTCCATGGACGGTAACAACAACTCTTTTTCCAAACATCTTCGGCAGCCATGCAAAGAACGCTGGTCCTTCGGCGTGGATGTGCACCACATCGTATTTTCCAAATGCACTATAAAGTGCCGCAAATGCGGAGGAGCTGACTGCAGCAAGTCCCCCTGATGTCAAGATAGGGACAAAAAAATTCTCAAAAAAGCAAAAAAATAAGCCCCACAAGGCTTTTCTGACAATTCTTTGAATCATCAGGGCCTTGTAGGGCTATCCGTTATCTTATGCTATTTTATTTTCACACTGCCTGTAATGGGGTGTTCTCCATTGTTTCCTTAAACTGCTCAACTGTCATCTTTGCTTTTGCCGCAGCACGCTCCAGCGGTAAATCACCCTCTCGAACAAGCTGAACCAGCATCCGAATCTCGCCAATTCCGATGCCTTCGATTCTGCCTTCCTGACGGCCTTCTTCACGGCCTTCGGCTCTTACGCCTTGACTAAGATTGCACACTTCAAGCACCTCTCTTTCCAGTTCTTCGCTCATTGCAACGCCAAACTCTTCTTCCAGAATCTTCTTTTTCTCCGAACCTGATCTTGTGGAAGATAACAGCACTTCCATAAATTTCAGGATTCCCTTATGATTCTCCGTCCCTGGCTTGCCTAAACAAATCATTACGACACTCATCAAATCGTAGTTTTCGGTTTCTTCCTGCGCTTCTCCAATCAACTGTTCGGGTTTGATGGAGTACCGGGTAAGCGTATTTTCAAAACCATCTGACGGCTGAGTACAAATCCAGATGGAGTAGACCTTACGAATCTTCCCATATTCAGATTTTGTAAAAATCGGACCGTGCTGTGCAGAAATCATTCTGCTACAATAATAGATTGCCCGTTTCGTCAATGGGTATCCCGGCTTGAATTTTGTCTGTGCTTCCACATTGATAATCAGACGAATGACTTCTTCCTGTTCTGCACTGTCCGCAGATTTCGGTGCGATTGCGTCAAAGCGAACATCGTAGAACAATGTTCCCTCGGTCAGCGTAGAGTCCTCGTTGTTACTACCCTTGATTACATCTGTTGACTTTTTGGGTCTGTTCGTATCATCGACATGAACACCAACAGAGCCAACCTCCGGGGTTCCCTCGATGTATTTCTCAACAATATCATCTACGGTGCAATCGCTGTATTCATTCACACAGCCTTTCATGATCTGTGCCAGAATCTGTTTGTTTGCCAACAGCTTTTTCGCTGTTCTGTCATACCTCGAATCATACTCTGTCTGATCTATCGTGTGGGCAAGCTGATTTTCCACCGTGCCTTGTTTTTCCATCGGCATTCACTTCCTCGCAGTAGATTCAACAAGAGCGTAAACTCTCCTATCGTACTTCCATCTTACCATAATTCACCGCCCATATCAAGCAACCAACTGTAAACTTTCCTTGCACGGAGTTGTCCATATTATTGCATTCTTCGCCACTGTTATATCATAGGCAACTAATTATTTCAGAACCCACTAATGTGAGATTCACATTTCAGTCAGTACTCTCCCGTTTTCTATCTGCATCGCATCCGTTATCTTAAACGAAACAAGTCGCTGCTGTGGAAAAGCTCTTCCGATCAGCCGATAGGACATTTTCTTGTCCCACCCAGAATCCCCGTAAATCATGCGAACCAATGCCATACACTTGATTTCGCCGCTATTAGATTCGTCTGGTTTTCCCACACGATGCGCTCCTGATTCTTCTGCTCCACACGCCTGTACAGCTATCTGTTTCATTTTACGATTATACAGAAACCGATAGTGTGACGGCCATTCTAACGCTTCCAGCGTTTTTCTGAAGACCGTGATTCGTCCCTCTTCCTCGCAGAAACTCATGCCAAGTCCTGCCTGTTGCTCCGTTTTCTGTTCTGTTTTTTGCATATTGCTCACCTCCCACAAATGGACAGACCCTCCCCTTGTACAACCTGTCAATTAGTCCTTTCCAGCTTCAGGAGCAATCTTTCCTGTCAGAATCCCCATTGACACATACCCATCCATTTGCTTGACTTCAGATTCTTTCCGGTGTTCTTCCACAGGCACACCAAAAGTTCCCACAATATCATCCAGGTAAAATCCCTTTCGGCTGTTCACAGGTTTTGTTGACGCAGCATTATCCTGCGAATCGACTGCGTTCTTTTTTCTCTGTCCTTCATGAAAAATTTCTGGCACAAGCAGATCAAAAACATACAGAGTTTCACCCTCAAAGGTAATCCTGTACCCCAGCATTTTATATCGGCACTCGCTGTCCCATCCCATTTTCTGATAAACTAAAGTCGCAAATGGCTTGCAGGACATCTTCCGGCTTTTGCGCTTATCCGGTTTTGCCACGCACCAACGCAGAGCGTCCTTGTCATTTTCATCACACCCACGAACAACGATACGCTTCAAATCATTGTTGAACATGACATGAACGTAGACCACATCCTCCAGCCCTGTGATACAGGCTGTATTGAATGTGATACTATCTTTACGAATCACGATTGCCGGGTCACGCAGATGGGCAAACAATTCCTTTCGCACGACCTGGTAGCCATCATACGAAAAGGCACTTTCCAGTTCTTCCGCCCGTGCGTCTCTATCATCCTGCACAATCTGCTTCTCTGGCGGCATGATTGTTGTGTTTTCTTCATTCATCTATAATCAGTCCATCCTTCCATTATCTTCTCCGCTTCACGGAGCAACTCATTTAGACTTTCTGCCGTAAATATGTTCATTTCCTCTATCTCCGTCGCAGGACGAAATACATCCCAGTTTCCGGCATAATGCTCCTGCCGTAAGATACCCACCTGTGCTATACTTGTAATCGGCTGTCCAAATGTTCCAGCCCACTCTGGTGGAAAAATGTAAATCTTCTTTTTGACCGTTTCGCCCTCATCTTCTTCGGTGTTTTCCTTTGGAGGCAGAACGATTTCTTCCACCTTAATCATTTCAGGCTCATCAAATGCGAACAGCATCATTTTGTTATCGCCCTGCTCCAAAAACTGGCCACGGAACCGATAACGCAAATCCTCATCCCATTCCATAATGTCAAATAAAGTCTTTGCAAGTCCACGACAGCCCAAAGTGCTTGCACACCAACGTCCCTCTTTCAGTCTGCCCCAACGGATCGCGTTTGGATTATTCTTGTCACAGGGGCGAATGGCAATGCAGCGTTCAACAGAATTTAGCAGCAGCTCCACATATTCAACATTTTCAAACTTTTTCAAGCAAGCGGTGTTAAAGCGCAATCGTCCATTAGAAATCGTCATAGCCGGATTCTGCATAGTAGAAAAATACTGTACCCTGACTATTTCATAGCCCGTCAGATCAAGACGCTTTTTCACATCCGCAGTAACAGTGACATCCGGTTCTTTCATCACGCTTTCAGAGGCTTCCCTGTATTCTTCTGCCGAAAAACCTGTCCAATCCTTATCAAAAGGCACATATCCTCGCAAAATCCCATCTTCAACCACGCTCAACACGGGCAAGGGTCTGTTTTTCTTTGAATAATTGCGGGATGCCCGCAGATGATTGGCTGCATTAAAAACTTCTCTGGAAACAATGGCTTCATGGTGATTCTTCTGCCTGTACTGTGTCCGATCATTGTTGTTTTTCTTTGATTTATGCGTCAAAAAGTTCGGTGTAAAGGTCTTTCTTGCCAGTACATCACCACAATGGCGCTCATTTGCCAGAACACCTGCAAGTGTACCGGGATTCCACTCCACACGTCCCAACTTCGTCTTACGGCTATGAACACCGCAATGACCTCATTGATGACCGCGGCTGCCGCAATGGTCCCTGCAGGATGGAAGCGCACTCGGGGGCGGGACCGCTCAGAACGGATACCGCGATACCGGTGAATACCAGCGACACGCCGGAGTGCGGCAGCAGGGCAAAGCCCAGAAAATTGCGCACGGTTTTGGGCGCGCCGGTCACGGCGGCCCCCAGATAGGCCCCGCTGTACTTGCCCACAGCCCGCGCCAGAATGTACACGGCAGTATAGATCCCCGCGCCGAAAATCAGATGATAGTCCAGCGGCGCACCCAGGTTCAAAATGACCACAATCAGCCCCACCCCGATGACGGGATTCATCACACGCATGATGTTTTCCAGAAGGCCTTCGGGAATGCAGTTGGCAAATGCCGCGGAAAAGGACATGCCCAGCAGCATGAAGTTCAGCACAGGAACCGGCAGAAGCGCATTTACCAGCGCGCCCAGTCCGGCGGTGGCTGCAAGCAGGACCAGCATGGTACCAAAGGCCTGGCGCGGGGGTCCGCGCGCGGCACATCCGGCACCCGGCCCAAAAGCCCATCGCTCCGCCCAGCGGAACCGGAAGAAACACCAGCACCAGAATGCCTGCCACCGGAATCCCCACCGAGGAGATCTGCGCCGAAACCAGCGCCACCACTACAAAGAACACCGTGGCGCCCACCAGATCATCCAGCGCGGCCATGGGCATGAGGGTGCGGGTCACCGGGCCGTTGGTCTTCAGCTCGTTCACAATGGAAAGCGAGGGCGCGGGCGCTGTGGCCAGCACGATGCCGCCGAACAAAAACGCCAGATAGACCGGCACGCCCGTGATGCGGAACACGCAGGCAAACACCAGGCTGACCACTGCAAAGGTGCCCAGCGATTCGGTCACGGTGGTGACCAGGATCTGCCGCCCGGCACTGCGCAGCTTTTTCCACAGCAGCTCGGTGCCGATTATCAGGCCCGCAACGCACTCCAAAAGGTGTTCCACACTGCCGAACCAGGCCGCGTCCAGCGTCTGCTGGTCCAGCAGGTTCAGCGCATGGGGCCCCAGCACCATCCCTGCGATCAGCCAGCCCAGAATGACGGGCATTTTCAGCTTTGAAGCCAGCTTGCCGGCTCCGAAGGCCAGAACCATGACCGCCAAAAGCCGCAGAATCTGTAAAAAAATCATCCGTTTCGCTTCCTTTCAAAAAACAGACGGAATCGTCTATAAATGGGTATAGCACGGATGCGCCGGGACAGCTGTAAAAATTTTGTGAAGGTTTGCTTGTGCGGCGAACAGTCTGCTTGCCGCAAAAAGCTCTGCTTCCCGATAAAAGAAGCAGAGCTTTTGCTGAAACTTAGCCCGCAGCAGCGGAGATTTCTCTCTGAAAACGTCGGCAGGCAGCGGAAATATTGTCCGGTTGGTTGAAGACCGTATAAATTCCGGTTACAAAAATTTGGGCTCCCCGTCTGGCGCATTCTGCGGCATGGTACATATCTACGCCGCCATCGATGGAAATGGGGATCGGCCGGTTCCCTCTTAGCTGGACCAGTTGTTCCAGCCGGGAAAGACTGTCCGACAGAAAGCGCTGCCCCGCATAGCCGGGTTCCACGGTCATGAGGACGATATAGTCCACAAAGTCAATCAGAGGCTCCAAAAGCGAGATTGGCTGGCTGGGATTGATCACGATACCGGCTTTCATTCCTTGTGCCCGAATTGCGGCAAGGCCACGACGCGCGAAGGGGGTAGAATCCAGATGAAAACTTACCCAATCGGCACCGCTTTCACGCAGTGGGGCAATATAAGTCATGGGGTCCGTGACCATCAGATGCACATCCATCTGGATGGCGGGAAAGGTTTGTTTTAACTCTTTCACCAAACGCACGGGAAAACATAGATTGGGAACATAATGACCGTCCATGATATCAATGTGAAACCATTGGCACCCTCCATCGACCAGTTGAAAAATTTGATCGCGGAAATTCAGAAAATCACAGTTTGCCAAACTGGGAGCATTGATGATTTCCATAGTCGTTACCTCCGAACAGGGTAGGGACCATATAACGGTCCATAAGTGGCGCAGGCGCGAAAATCTGCACTCATGGCTTCATGTGTACCGTACATTCGCCAGGCTGCCGGCCGGAAAATCGATTCATCCGGAAGGTTATGCATGCATACAGGAATACGCAGCATAGAGGCCAGCGTCATAAGCTGTGCGCCAATGTGACCATAGCATAAAGTGCAGTGATTGCTGCCCCAGTTTTCCATGACGGAGTAAACATTGGAAAAGGCGTCCTGACCAGTCAACCTTGGGACAAAGAAGGTCTTGGGCCAAGTGGGATCGGTGCGCCGGATTACAGCTTGCTCCACATTATCCGGAAGTTCTACGCTCTCGCCTTCGGCAAACTGCAACACAGGCCCGAGACCTTTTAAAAGATTCAGGCGGATCATGGTCAAAGGCACGCCGCCTTTGGACAAAAAGCTGGAAGAAAATCCGCCGCCGCGGAATGTAGCCAGTTTTCCCGCACCCCAGCGTGTAGCATCCAGACAACGGGAGATATCGGTCTCGGTCATCTCCCAAGCGGGTTTGATACCCGGATGGCCGTCGACGTCGGAAGCCATGCTTCCATCCAAAGCAGCGGCGCCGGAATTGGTCAAATAGATAAATCCGTTCGCGGCAGCGCCTTCCGGTACCTGACCGGCGGTTTTGGCAAGCGCCTCCGGACTCCAATAAGCGCGTACATCGCAGAACATCTGTGCCGTGCCGGTTAAAAGCGTACCCCACAACATTGTCACAGCGTTGAGGCTGTCGTTTTCTGTAGCGAGCGTATACGGGCGGCGAGGACCGTCCCAGTCAAAGGAACTGTTTAAAATTGCTTCGGAAAAATCTCCGTTGGGCATGAAGTCCGTCCATTGGCGCTGTCCCTGGAATCCTGCCATCAGAGCGTAGTGGCCGTGGGCCTCTTCTTTCCAGCCCAGCTTTTCCAGCTCAGGATTTCCCACCATCAGGTCCCGCAGAATCAGCGTCATTTTGACGATCGTAGACCACACCTCGTCCTTTTGCTGCCGGCTTTGCTGGATTTCAGGGGGATTGGGGTCCTCCATCTCTGTACAATTTGCTTTGGTCCAAGCCATAGCACGCTGATATTCATTCGGATCAAATAGATTTAACTGAAGGCGGCGCTGCACTTCGCTCATATCCACGGTTTCGGTGCGCATGCCCAAATAGCAGCGGAAAAATTCCTGGTCTACAATGGAAGCGCCGATTCCCATGCAAACGTTGCCCACAGAGAGATAGGCCTTATTTCGCATGGTGCTTACGGCAAGGGCACACTGCGCAAAGAGCACTAACTTTTTTGCAACATCCTGCGGTACAGATATATCATCTGCATCCTGTACATCCTGGCCGTATATCTTGAAGATGGGAACGCCCTTTTGTTCTGCAACGGCAACTGCGGCCGCCAGATAGACGGAGCCGGGGCGTTCGCTGCCGCTGAAGCCCCAAATTGCCTGCGGAATTTGATCGTCGTACACCATTACTTCCGCCGCATAGGCAAACGCACGGGAAATGCTGATGACCGCGCCTACGTTTTCTTGCGAAAATTCTTGCGCTACCAGCGCGGCCTCGCGCACACCGCCCACACCAACAGAACCAATTACGCATTCCAAGGGTTGTCCATCGGCATGAAAAACGTGGCTCTCCAGAAGCTCTTTGGCTTTTTGCGCCAGAGCAAAAGTCGGTGCTTCAATTTTTTCACGAACACCATTGCAGCGCCCATCAACAACCACACGGATTCCAATTTTGGGGCGGGGAATTTGACAGAATAAGCGATCGTTCATACTTGCACAACTCCCTCCTTATAAAACCAGATTGGGCAGGAAGGTGACCAAACCGGGAATGAAGGTGATCATCAGGAGGACGATCAGGAGAACTCCCAAATACGGCAGAACTGCCCGCACAATTTTTTCAAACGGGACTTTGGAGACAGAACTCAAAACGTACAGCACCATTCCAATAGGAGGTGTGAGCAGGCCGAGCATCAGGTTAAGAATGCACATGATGCCAAAATGGATGGGATCAATGCCATAGCTCAAAGCAATCGGCATGAGGATGGGGACCAGGATGGAAATAGCAGCAGCGGTTTCCATAAAGGTTCCGACAATCAAAAGGATCAGATTGATGAACAAAAGTGCGACGATTTTGTCATCAATGTGATCAGTCATCCACAGGCTCATGTTCTGCGGAACCTGCTCCACCGTAAGGATCCAGGCAAACACATTGGCAGCACCGATAATAAACATTACATTAACGGTGCTGTTGGCAGTTTCCAAAAGGAAGCCGGGAAGTTCACGAAGGCGAATGGTGCGGGTTGACAATGTCAGAATCAATGCATAGAATACGGCGATGATCGCAGCTTCCGTGGGAGTGCAGACACCCGTCATAATGCAGCCGATGATAATCACAGGGCACAGCAAAGGGAAGAAAGCTGCTTTAAAAGAATGCCAAAGGCTGTGTGCAGTGGGAAACGGCATGCGAGGATAATTTCGTTTGATACTTTGGATGCAAACAAGGACAGCCATTGCAATTGCCATGAGAATACCGGGGATGATGCCGCCGATAAACAGTTTCCCGATCGAGACACTGCCGGCGACGCCGAATAAAATGGCAGGTACGCTGGGCGGAATAATGGGCCCCAAAATGCTGGAAGCTCCGGTAATGGCAAGGCTGAAATCTTCGTCAAACCCTTGTTCTTTCATGGCTTTTAATTCAATTGCGCCCAGCCCGCCTGCGTCAGCAATGGCCGCACCGGACATACCGGCGAATACGACGGAGGAAAGAATATTGGCATGACCCAATCCACCGGGTACCCAGCCTACAACGACATTGCAGAAATCAAAAATTTTCTTGGTAATGCCGCCGGAGTTCATGATGGAGGCTGCAAGAATAAAAAACGGAACAGCGATCAGGGTAAAAGAGTTGCTGATGGCGCTTGTAAAAGCTTGAAAAGCCTGTTGAAGAGAATAGCCGCTTGTAGCCAGATAAGCGACGGAACTGCCCAACAGCGACAATCCGACCGGAGCGCCAATAATCATTAACACGGCAAAAACAACAATCAACAAAATCATGCGTTCTCCTCCTCTCCCCATACGATGCGCAGACTGCTGATCAGCAGTCGGACACAGGAAAGCGCCATGCCCAGCGGAAGAGCAGTATAAACAATGCTCATGGGAATGTGAGTGGCTGTTGCCTTCACACCCGCCTGAATGCCGATAAAGCGAAAAGAAAAGGGGATCATATAGCAAAACAGCGCGATGGTACCCAAGTTAATAAGGACTTCCAACCCGCGGCGAACGGCTTGAGGGAATAAATTTACAACCACTTCCATCCGGATATGTCCTTTTTGACGGTACGCATAACTGATTCCAATAAAACTTACATATACAAAAATAAAGCGTGCGGCCTCTTCGCTCCAGGTCAGCGGGCGGGAAAACACATACCGCATAATCACTTGTGCCAACAAAATAAGAAACATGGCGGATAACCCGAGAATAATGACCGCATTTTCAATCATTGATAAACATTTATCCACTTTTTGAATGCTGCGTTTCATAATTTGGCCATTCTCCTTTCAAAATATTGTGTGAAAGAAAGCCGCCGCACAGAGACGGGCGGCTTGTTTCGTGAGAGATTACTCGATGGCCTGCAGCGAATCATACAGACCGGCGGTCCACAGACCTTCGGCTTCGCAAGCTTCTACTACCTGAGCGGCGGCATCTACAAAAGCCTGGCGGTCAGCCGGTTCATGGACTTGCACACCTTCATCAATCATCAGCTGCAGCTGCTCCTCTTCCGCATCCAACACCAGTTGATTGACGGTATCTGTTCCGGAGACAAAGCAATCACGCACAATTTGTGCATATTCATCCGGCATTTCTTCTAACACGTTATTGCCAATGATGACCGGGCAAATGGTGATTTGATGCTGGGTGAGATTGATGTAGTTGCATACTTCGTGGAATTTCTGTGCGTAAATTGTGGGAATCGGATTTTCCTGTCCGTCTACAACACCTTGCTGCAGCGCCAGATACACTTCGCTCAGGCTCATAGGCGTGGCATTCGCTTTGAAGACGTATTTTGCGATATAGGAAGGAATGGTGTGATCCGGCACACGAATTTTCATACCGGCTGTGTCGTCAGGCGAGTCCACCGGGAAGTTGCAGGTCAAATCACGAACTCCGTAATACAAAGAAGTCAGAATGGAGAACCCTTTTCCTTTTATCTGTTCATAGTAAGGTGCCATGACGTCGCTGTTGACTGCGCGCATTGCCTGATCGCAGCTGCTGAAGACATAGGGGGCTTCATACACATTAAAATCTGTCACATATTTGCCTACCTCACCGATGCCAAGAACTGCGATATCGATGGAGCCGGACAGAATGTTGTTGATTTCGTCGGTTTCGGCGCCCAGCTGTGCGGCTGGATATACCGTGATGTTGACGTGGCCGTCGGTTTGATCGCTGATTTCCTGTGCAATTTGATTCAGGCCGACATTAAACGGATGATCCGCTGCATAGATGTGTGCCAGCTTCAGTTCGTATACCGTGTCATCCGCTTCAGCGGCACTGGCCGTTCCGGTGGAAGCCGGACTCTCGGACGTTGTTGTTCCACTGCAGGAAACAAGAGTCAGGCACATTGCAAAGGTCAAAGCGAGTGTGAGAAAGCGTTTCATAATTTTCCTCCTTTTAAATAATGCAGAATATAACCAAAAACGCATCCCCTGTTGCAGCCACTTGTCGAACACGCATGATTTGTGCTATAACTAGAAAAGGAGGATGGCCAAGTTCTCCCTTTGAAAAGCGCATTCTTTCGTTCTGCGAAGGGGTGTGCTTTTTTGATGCGAGCACAATTGTTATTTCCGTTCGGTTGCGTTCAGTCGACGGATCGATTTTTTTATGGAAAGGCGTACAGGATAGCATACCGTATTTTCCGGCCAGCTTTCTCCTTCAATCAGGCGGAGAAGCTGCCGGGCACCTTCTGCCGCCATTTCTCCGATTGGTCGGCGGATGCTGGTGAGGGGCGGATAGGAGTAAGCCGCCAGCATGCCATCGTCGAATCCAACGAGGGAGAGATCCCCGGGAATATCGATTCCGGCTTCGTGCGCTGCTCTCATGGCGCCAAACGCTACCGCATCCGATGCGGAAATTACTGCGGTAGGTTTTTGAGCGCGTTTCAAAAGAGCCTGCATACCTCGATAGCCGCTTTCGGCGCTGTAATCGCCGGATAAAATCCATTCCGGGCGGATATCGACATGGTGCTTTTCCATTTCATCCACGAATCCTGCATAACGCCGATGTGTGGATGAAGATTCCTCGTTCCCTTTCAGGTAAGCGATGTCCCGGTGGCCATTCTCAATCAAGTATGCGACCGCCTGTTGGACACCGGCTTTTTCATCACAGTAGATATTTTTGATGCCCTTGTCATCCAGCTTGCGGTTGATAACTACCAGCGGAACGCCTGCTGCCTGGATGCGCTGGATCCAAACATCGTCTTCCGGACGCTGACTTACCAGAAGAACACCATCGTAATTGGCTGTTGTAATGCGATAGTCATCGGCCAGTTTGTCGATGCCGTTGAACAGCACGTTATAGCTTCCGGAAATGCAGTCGCTCACACTTTGAATCACTGTGTAAATAAAATCAGACGAGGTTGCATGTACTAAGCTGGTAAAGAAAACGCCAATGTTATAGGAACGAACACGCACCAGTCCTTTGGCAGACAGGTTCGGCACATAGTTCATGCTCTCTGCCAGTAAACGAATCTTTTGACGGGTCTCTTCGTTGACCAAAGGGCTTCCATTGAGAGCGCGGGATACCGTTGTATGTGATACATGCGCCAGCTGCGCAATGTCTTTGATGGTTACACTTCCCATGTTCACACTCCTTTTGCACGCGTGTGCAAACGATCCTAAAAAAAGAGCACACGCTAAGAGATATCTTTGCAAAAGCAAAATGTTAACGTGTGCAATCGCTACTAGTATTGTACCATATTACTGTCGAATTGTGCAATGTCCATATTGCACAAAGATCAAATTCTTTTTTCAGCACATTGAAAACAAAAATTCGTTCGCTTTACGAAAAGCCCCTTTTCATGGTATAACAACAATGATTATGCGCCCATTACGGCGCCTTTTGGAGGAACTTTATGTTAACAGTGACCGACGTCAGTCTTCAGTTTCAGGGCAGCACCCTGTATAAACACGTGGACCTTAAATTCGCGCCCGGCAACTGCTATGGCATCATCGGCGCCAACGGCGCGGGCAAATCAACGCTTCTGCGCATTTTGTCCGGTGCGCTGGAACCCACCACCGGCTCGGTGTCCATGGTGGCGGAGCGCCGCGCTGACCTTGTGGTGAACTCCATCCTGAAATATGTCACCGATATCGACGAGGTAAAGGGTCTGGGCTTCTGCGTTTCCATCGCTCATGCCCAATTCATGGCGCGCTACTTTAATACCCACGGCATTCCATCTATGGCACTGACCGGCGACTCTCCTGACGAGGAGCGCAACGCCGCCAAGCAGCGGCTGGTTTCCGGGGAGCTCCGTTTTCTCTTTGTGGTGGACATTTACAACGAGGGCGTGGATATCCCCGAGGTGAACACGGTGCTGTTCCTGCGTCCTACCGAGTCGCTGACCGTGTTTTTGCAGCAGTTGGGGCGCGGCTTACGTCTGGCAGAAAACAAGGATTGCCTGACCGTTCTGGATTTCATCGGACAGGCCAACAAAAAGTACAATTTTGAGGAGAAATTCGCAGCACTGCTTTCCAACACCACCCGCAGCGTCAGCCGGGAGCTCAAAGAGGGCTTTGTCTCTGCACCTAAAGGCTGCTATATTCAGTTGGAGAAATATGCCGCAAAATATGTGCTGGACAATATCAGCGCCTCCTATGACCGCACCTCCGGGCTTGTGGCGCGGGCGGCTGCCTTTACCGAGGATACCGGCCTGCCCCTGACACTGGGGAACTTCCTCGACTACTACCATCTTGACCCGCGTGCAATTTACAGCAAAAAGGTCTGCTTCAGCAGGCTGTGCGTCCGCGCAGGGGCGGCATCCGATTTTACAGAACCTTTGGAAGAAACTATGACCAAAGCCCTTGCACGCTTTGCAGTCGTGGATTCCCGCAGGTGGATCCGTT
>OJPN01001637.1_pt1 | contig 15444 bp, 9 predicted proteins | sample 1598511 | NCBI WGS metagenome assembly OJPN01 (sample SAMN03922485, study PRJEB24848) | human gut metagenome | isolation source: stool sample | host: Homo sapiens | place: Germany | collected 2011-05
TCAAACTTAGCTTTTGCCATTTTAAAACGTCCTCCTTAATTTGCGCCCATTGGGCTATTATATTTAACTTAGGCTGAATACTATTATATTCTATTCGAAAAAGTTTTTCAAGCCTATTCTTGCCTAATACAAAGGGAAACTGCGATTATTTCGCAGCGCCCTTTCTCTCAGCGATGATCTTCTCCTGAACGCTCTTCGGTACCTGCTCGTACTTCTCGAAGAACATGGAGTAGTTACCACGACCCTGTGTTCTGGAACGAAGGTCTGTGGAGTAGCCAAACATCTCAGCAAGCGGAACATATGCCTTAACCATCTTGCCGCCGCCGATATCTTCCATACCCTCGATACGTCCACGACGTGCGTTAACGTCACCGATAACGTCGCCCATGTACTCCTCAGGCATTGTAACCTCAACCTTCATGATCGGCTCAAGAAGTACCGGGTTGCCTTTCGCCATAGCATCCTTGAATGCCATGGATCCGGCAATGTGGAATGCCATCTCGGAAGAGTCGACCTCGTGGTAAGATCCGTCGTATACATCTGCAGCTACGCCGAGTACCGGGAATCCGCCAAGGATACCAGCCTTTGTAGCCTCCTCGATACCTTCGCCGACAGCCGGGATGTATTCCTTCGGAATAGCACCGCCGACAACGGAAGAAGTGAACTTGAATGTCTCTTCGCCGTTCGGATCCATCGGTGTGAAGTGTACTTTACAGTGACCGTACTGACCACGACCACCGGACTGCTTCGCGTACTTGCTGTCTACATCAACAGCCTTAGTCATTGTCTCCTTGTAAGCTACCTGCGGAGCACCAACGTTTGCCTCTACCTTGAATTCACGAAGGAGACGGTCAACGATGATCTCGAGGTGAAGCTCACCCATACCGGAGATGATTGTCTGGCCTGTTTCTGTATCTGTATGAACACGGAATGTCGGATCCTCTTCAGCAAGCTTTGCAAGAGCCTCGCCCATCTTATCCTGTCCGGCTTTTGTCTTCGGCTCGATTGCGATATCGATAACCGGCTCTGGGAATACCATGGACTCAAGGATTACCGGATGCTGCTCGTCACAGATTGTATCACCAGTCGTTGTGGACTTGAAGCCAACAGCTGCTGCGATATCACCGGAGTAAACCTTGTCAAGCTCGTGTCTCTTGTTTGCATGCATCTGAAGAATACGGCCAACACGCTCTTTTTTGTCTTTTGTTGCATTTAATACGTAGGAACCGGAATTCATTGTACCGGAGTAAACACGGAAGAATGCAAGTTTACCTACGAACGGGTCTGTCATGATCTTGAATGCAAGTGCGGAGAACGGCTCATCATCGGAAGAATGACGAACAACCTCGTTGCCCTCAAGGTCAACACCTTTGATCGGCGGGATGTCAAGCGGAGACGGCATGTACTCGATGATCGCATCAAGGAGTTTCTGTACGCCCTTGTTTCTGTATGCTGTACCGCAGCATACCGGAACTGCATCACACTCACATGTAGCTTTACGAAGAACCTTCTTCATCTCGTCAACGGTCGGCTCTTCACCCTCAAGATACTGCATCATGAGGTCATCATCAAGCTCGCAGATCTTCTCAACGAGCTCGCTGTGGTAAAGCTCTGCATCATCCTTCATATCTTCCGGAATGTCTGTTACGGAGATATCATCACCCTTCTCATCGTTGTAGATGTAAGCCTGCATTTCGAAGAGGTCGATGATTCCCTTGAACTCGTCTTCCTTACCGATCGGGAGCTGAATGCAGATTGCATTCTTGCCAAGTCTGTTGCGGATCTGATCTACACAAGCGTAGAAGTTTGCACCAAGGATATCCATCTTGTTGACGAATGCCATTCTCGGTACATTGTAGGTATCAGCCTGACGCCATACATTCTCAGACTGCGGCTCTACACCACCCTTTGCGCAGAAAACGCCGACAGCGCCATCAAGTACACGGAGGGAACGCTCAACCTCAACAGTGAAGTCTACGTGGCCTGGTGTATCGATGATGTTGATACGGTGCTCAAGTGCGCCAGCCTTCGGCTTTGTCTTTTCCTGGAGTGTCCAGTGACAAGTCGTAGCTGCGGATGTGATTGTGATACCTCTCTCCTGCTCCTGCTCCATCCAGTCCATGGTAGCTGTACCTTCGTGAGTATCACCGATCTTATAGTTAATACCAGTATAATAAAGGATACGCTCTGTCGTTGTTGTCTTACCAGCATCGATATGAGCCATGATTCCGATATTTCTGGTTCTCTCTAACGGATATTCTCTTCCAGCCAAGGATTTTTCCTCCTATTAGAATCTGTAGTGAGCAAATGCCTTGTTAGCCTCAGCCATCTTATGCATTTCCTCTTTCTTCTTTACAGATGCGCCTGTGTTGTTAGCTGCATCCATAATCTCGTTTGCAAGTCTCTCTACCTGGGTCTTCTCGCTTCTCTTACGGGAATAGAGAGTGATCCAGCGAAGGCCTAATGCCTGTCTTCTCTCCGGCTTGACCTCGATCGGTACCTGGTATGTTGCACCACCGATACGTTTTGCCTTAACTTCGAGAACCGGCATGATGTTGTTCATAGCCTCTTCGAATACTTCTACAGCGTCCTTACCGGTCTTCTCAGCGACCTCTTCGAAAGCGCCGTAAACAATCTTCTGAGCAACGCCCCTCTTACCATCAAGCATGATGTTGTTGATCAGCTTGGTTACAACTTTGTTGCTGTAAAGCGGGTCTGCTAATACGTCTCTTTTCTGAGTATGTCCTTTACGTGGCACGTTACTTCCCTCCTTAATTATAAAAATTATATCATCGGTACTCACATGTTTCCATAAAATGTGTTCGCGCGCGGTTTTCTATCTATTTCCTGCAACCACAGGTCAAATACCACCGGCACTAATATGCGTTATCTGCATTCACTTTATTCCTGTTAGTGATCCCTCTTGCGGTTGTTCAAGCTATTGACCGTTCTGCTTGAGACGGAATACCTGAACTCCGCTGCGCTACATTTGAGTAGCAGTTATTACTTTGTAATAACCTTATTTTTTATCTTTCGGTCTCTTTGCGCCGTACTTGGAGCGAGCCTGTCTTCTGTTGGCAACGCCTGCAGTATCAAGAGTACCTCTGATGATGTGGTATCTGGTACCCGGAAGGTCCTTAACACGACCACCACGGATCAGAACAACGGAGTGCTCCTGAAGGTTATGTCCCTCACCCGGGATATAGCTTGTTACTTCAATACCGTTGGAAAGACGTACTCTGGCAATCTTTCTAAGAGCGGAGTTCGGCTTCTTAGGAGTTGCAGTCTTAACAGCTGTGCATACACCTCTCTTCTGCGGAGCAGATGTATCTGTGGCTTTCTTATGAAGGGAATTGTATCCTTTCTGGAGTGCCGGAGCTGTAGATTTCTTTACAGCAGTCTCTCTACCTTTTCTTACTAACTGGTTAAATGTTGGCATTCTTTTCACCTCCTGTGATATTGACTGTTGGTTGCTGCTTTCAGCCTTTATGCGCACAAAAAAACGGGACGTACCCGGTGCACGCCCCATTATTATATACAGAGATTTTCCGCATGTCAAGGTGAAACCTTAAATTTTCTTTGAAAATACGGCATTTTCCGACCATGACACGCCTGGATGAGTTGTCTCATTTTTAACCTTTGTGATTTTTGCTGTTTTTGTCTGTTTTCCAAGCGGATTTTCCATCATTTTTATCTCTCGGGATCATCCGTTTCCTGCCCCATTCCACAGCCGCACATCCCGGGCATGCGCCTGTGTTGTCAGGTACCGCATCCATGGTCCAGTACCATGCTGCCGTTCACAGTATTTTCTTACTATTATTTTTCTCCCAGGCAGAACATGTCCACCGTCACATCTGCAAGGAGATTTCCTTTCTCATCTGTCACCTCACTCCGCACGATCGTGATCGTACGGCCACGGCGGACCAGGATCCCCTTCGCATGGACAGTCCCCTCCGATACGTTCCGGATAAAATTCACATGTGCGCTCTGAGTCACATACTTCTTTCCATCTGCTCTCGCCGTCAGTCCCGTGACCACATCTGCGAGTGCATAGAGCATTCCGCCATGTACCATTCCCATCAGGTTTGTGACGCCATGTGTGATCTTCATGCTGATCTCGCTGCACTCCGGTGAGATCTTTTCGATCTTCATATTCGTATATTCCATAAAGGGATTATTTTTTACATATTCGTCCGGATCGATCCCGTACTGTATCTTTTCACTCATTTCTGCCTCCTAAAATTCTGTCATAACGTGCTGCGCAGTTTTCTGCTGTCATGAAACACGCATGTTCACCTGCTGTCTCCTACTGCATTTTATCATATGTAGTTCTTCCATGCAAGAACCGGAGAGGAGATCCGGCTGTGGCTGTGGATCTCCTCTCCGGGCATTCTCAATCATCGACTGCCAGAAGACCTGCAGTCCGAAGGCTTGCCATCAGGGCATTCAGCTGAGCTACCACATCTTCCGTGCTCGTCGCGTCCGCGACCGGAGCTGCCGCTGTCACGGTTCCTGTCGGGCCTGTTGGACCAGTTGCTCCCGTTGGGCCTGTCGCCCCTGTTGGGCCTGCCGGGCCGGTTGCTCCTGTCGGTCCTGTCGGGCCTACTGCTCCGGTTGCTCCTGTCGGTCCCATCGCTCCCACCGGACCCTGCGCTCCTGTCGCTCCAGCCGGACCCGCCGGGCCTACTGCTCCGGTTGCTCCTGTTGCTCCCACCGGGCCCTGCGCTCCTGCCTCTCCAGCTGGGCCTGCCGGGCCTGCTGCTCCGGTTGGACCAGTCGCTCCTACCGGACCTTGCGCTCCTGTCGCTCCCACCGGGCCCTGCGCCCCTGTCGGACCAATCGGCCCCTGCGCACCGTCATATCCAGGAAATCCCTGCGGACCGGTCGGTCCCTGTGGCCCTATCGGCCCCATCGGCCCCGGGCATCCCTGCGGACCTCTCGGCCCCATCGGACCTCTGCAGCAGCAGTTTCCACCCGGCCGTCCGCAGTTTCCGCCGCATCCCGCGCCCTGGCATCCATTTTCACAGCGATTTCGCTCCCCTATACAGCCGGCATCACGATAAGGATCATAATCCATATTTCTCATATCTGAATCTCCTTCTCCTTATTTTTCACGAATATTCCGTAACCGGATATCCGTTTACTATACTTTATGCTGCCCGTCCATATTCGTTCCTGCTCTCTTTATCGCTCCATCCGCGGCCTTGATCCTGCCGCAGCATTTTTATTTTCTCATTCCGATCCGTGCAAAATATTCCCGGTTCTTTCTGCACGCCTCCGTTCCCGGATGGCATCGTTCCGCCAGCTCGTTATACCAGCACGCTTTTTTTCTCTCTCCCATCCGGTCAAGGCATACGCAAAGCTGGAGATACGGAATATACCCGCGGTATTCCGGCATGATAAATCCTTCCTCCCCGGCCAATCTTCCCGTTTTCAGTGCCTGGCGGTACCAGAATTCCGCATCCGCATACCGCTTTCCGGAAAAGAACCACCATCCAAGATCACAGCAGAGTTCCGGTCCCGGAATTCCTTCCCGCAGACCCATGAGCAGAAAAGAAAGTGCCTCATCCCGCTTTCCCAGCTGATACATGCAAAATGCCCCGTGCCTGCACGCGTCTATCCGGTCGATGTGCCAGCCGTCAGACCTTTCCAGATAAGTCAAAAACACACCGGCCGCCTCTTTATATCGTTTATGGTAATACAGTTCCTTTCCATAGTAATAGTGTTCACGCGCAGTCAGGCCCGCGATTTTTCCCTTCTCCCGTATCATCTTTTCAAAGATCCTGAGATTGCGGTCTGGATCTCCCGTCCCGATCTTCCGATGTTCGATCAGAATATCTTCCCGCACTGTCTTTCCAAACGGTTCGATCACCTCATGGATCCGCCCTTTCCATACCGCTCTTTCGCATCTTCTCAGAAGACGTTCCCGATAAAAGAAAAATGACGGACTTCCGCTTCCGTCATATCCAACCGCATATTTCATCATCACCACGTCCGGTTTCTCCTGATCCAGACGCATTTTTAATTTCATCAGTTTCTTTTGCTCTTCTTCCGTGATCACATCATCCGCATCCAGCCAGAAAAGATAGTCTCCCGTTCCTTTCTGAAACACAAAATTCCTCGCCGCCGCAAAATCATCGATCCAGGGAAAATCATAGATCTGATCCGTAAACAATGACGCGATTTCCTTTGTTTTGTCGTTTGAACCGGTATCGACAATGATGATCTCATCCGCAAAATCTTTCACACAGGAAAGGCATCTTCCAAGGACCTGTTCTTCATTGCGGACGATCATGCATAAACTGACAGAAGCCATACATTCCCTCTGTTGTCCCTTTTTATCAATATATGAGATCCTGTAAAATCTGTCCGAATATTTCATATTTTATACCGGCAGCTCTCTTAAAGTTCTCTCATGTTGTGTGAATCCATTGTGTGAATCCATCTGCCCCCGGCGCACCGTATATAAACAGGCGCTGCCTGGATCCATAAGGATTCAAAGGCAGCGCCCGTTTTCTCCGGCATTATTTCCGGCATTCACTCTTCATTTGTATTTATTGCAGGTTTGTCCCGTCTGCCGTCTATCCGCAGAGCCCAGACTGATGTACCGTTTTTACTCCTGCTCCTCACCTGTCAGATCCAGAAGATTCAGCTCCTCAAATCCGTCTGTGGACGGGAGTTCAAAGAGAACTTCCTTACCCGGATTCTTGCAGTCCATGTTCATGTCGATCTTGTAGTTCATCACATCGACCTCAGATGTCTCCATATCTGTAATGTTCATTGTAACATCCATGAAGATCTTCATGTTCTCGTAGTAGCCATCTTTGTTGATCGTCATCTCGCCGTTTGCCTCGTTGACCTTCATGTCCATGCCAACACCGAGAGTCGCATATGTCTCTGCTGTCGCACCGGTGATCGCCTGGATCACTTCATTGATCTTATCTTCGTTGATGTTGTAGGCAAGTTTCTTTGTATCGCCGTTCTGATACATTCTTAGACCTTTGATCACATCTGTATCCAGGTTCATATCGAGCTGGGTCGCCTGCTTTGCAGCATCTTCCAAAGACATCGGCTGCTTATATTTAATTCCCATCATGTCCACATACATGTTGCCGCCCGTATAGAACATCTCGATCGGCACCTCTGTTCCCAGTGTATTGGATGTTCCGTCGCAGAGGAATTCGATGTTTCCGTCTTCCGTCTCCCTCATCTTGATGTTCATGTCCATAGTCATATCCAGAGTTTCATCAAGATAAGATGTTGTAATCCGGTAGTTCACATCGATATTTTCGCTCTTGAGCGTTTCATTTAACTGCTGCGCTTCCTCGTAAACTTCCATGGCCTCCGGATCATTCTCTTCCACATCAGTCGGAACCGACTTCACCTGGGTTACACTGTTTACGCTCCACGCGCCATTCTTGTCGATCTCATAACCGTCCGCACGACCGTAATCAGTCATCGCATATCCGGTATTCCCGAAATAATAGCACTGTGCCCAGCCGTCATGATCACCATCCAGCCAGTACCAGCCGTTTCTACAGTAGGAACCGTCATCATTCTGGTATTTCCAGCCGTTCATGTCTTCCTGCCACTCACCCGCAAATGCAGGGAACGAGAGTGCCATTGCAAGCGGCATCGCAGCTGTCAGGACCATTTTCCACTTTTTCATAAGAGAGACCTCCTTGTTTTTACCGTCCGGACGCCTTTCCGGCGCAGGACCTTTTTCGCCTGTATCTTCAGGCAGCATCTATTGACAATATAACAGGTTCCGCTCTCTTCCGCAATTCATTTGTATGTCGGATTTATATTTTTTCCGTAATTCTTCAGGATTCTGTTATCATTTCTTTCCTATTCCGTATACGACTGCTCCGCCTGGATCACCGCATAATAGTTGCTCCACTTCTCTGTGATCAGCTTCGCGATCCCTTTCTTTACTTCCTCGTTTGTCTTTCCATATTGGAACGGAACGGCTGCGTCGAAGATCAGGTTCGTGTGGGTTGGTCCCTGCACCATCCGGAAATCGTGGATCGTGACACCCGGGAAATTTTCCCGGATCATCTCCACGACCTCTTTTTTCGTCTCGTTAATCTTCTCGTCATTGACAACGATCGGGTCCATATGGATCACAGCTTCACAGCCGAGTTTTCTCTTTAATTCTTTCTCGATCCTGTCGATCACATCGTGGATCTCAAAAATATCGCTGTCACCGGATACTTCCCCGTGCAGGGAGATCATGCGTCTTCCCGGGCCGTAGTCATGTACCACAAGATCGTGGATCCCAAGGATCTCCGGATGCGCGAGTACGATGGACTTGATCTCATCGACAAATTCTTTTGACGGTGCCTCTCCGAGGAGTGGATTTAAAGTATCCTTCGCAGCGCCATATCCCGCGTAGAGAACAAAGCATGCAACCAGACATCCGCACCATCCGTCCACGTTGACTCCCGTCGCATACGCGATCCCCATCGAGACCAGGACTGCCGTTGTCGCGATGGAGTCACTCATACTGTCCATCGCTGTCGCCTTCATCGTCTCCGACTGGATCTTCGTTCCCACGGAACGGTTATAGAAGAACATATATGCCTTCACGCAGATAGAGACAATGAGGATTCCGACCGCCAGAGTGCTTGTCTCGACCGGTTCCGGATGAAAGATCTTCCCGACCGATGTCTTTAAGAGCTCAAATCCCATCAGGATGATGATCATGGAAACACCGAAGCCGGACACATACTCGATCCTACCGTGTCCGAACGGATGGTCCGCATCTGCCTTCATGCCGGAAAATTTGAACCCCACCAGGGAGATAAATGATGATCCTGCATCTGACAGGTTGTTAAACGCATCCGCCGTGATGGCGATCGATCCGCTGATCACTCCCGCCAGGTACTTGCCGGCAAACAGGCAGACGTTGAGTGCGATCCCGACGATGCTGCAGAGCATTCCGTAGGCGCGGCGCACATTGCCGTCTCCGACCTGATCTCTGTTTTTTATAAATAAGCTCGATAATATTGTAATCATATAAAACACTCCAATCAGTCTGCACTTTGCATACAGACTATAAAACATAAGCCTGAAATTCAGGTCGAACCATCATAAGATCCGCAAATGAAAGAAATCCTTCCAGATATCCCCTGGTAAAAGTTGCCTGTCTCTAACCTTCCGTATACTCAAACAGCGAGGAAAAACATGATCTCGCATGTTCTCCTCGCTGTTCTTATATGCATCAGCCTATGGGAAAGTTCCTGTTTCCAGGAGCTTCCCCACAATATAAACTTGTCTGTTCTGAAAACCTGCACGATCGCCTGTTTTCATAAAGCTTTACACATTATAATCGATTATTCATCAACTTCCTGTGTGTCATCCTCGTTGAGAATGATCTTCTCAGCCTCTTCAATCGGAGCTTCTGTCTCCTCCTGCGGCTCAGCAGCAGTCTGAACTTCCGGCTCCGGCTTCTTCTCCTCGATCTCGCCGGTGCTGAGCTTGATGTTGCGGTAACGCTTCATACCGGTACCAGCCGGGATGAGCTTACCGATGATAACATTCTCTTTCAGACCGATCAGGTGATCTACTTTGCCGTTGATCGCAGCCTCAGTAAGAACCTTTGTGGTCTCCTGGAAGGATGCAGCGGATAAGAAGGAATCGGTTGCAAGGGATGCCTTTGTGATACCGAGCATGACCTGTTTGCCCTCTGCCGGCTGTTTGCCTGCAGCGATGAGCTCCTCGTTCATCTCGTTGAAATCAAGAACATCCATGGATACGCCCGGAAGAACGTCGGAATCGCCGCTCTCCTCGATACGGATCTTCTTTAACATCTGACGCACGATCATCTCGATATGCTTATCGTTGATCTCTACACCCTGTAAACGGTAAACACGCTGTACCTCACGGATCATGTAATCCTGTACGGCACGAACGCCCTTAACCTTTAACAGGTCGTGCGGGTTGATGCTACCTTCTGTGAGAACGTCACCGGCCTCGAGAACCTGTCCGTCCGTAACTTTGATTCTGGAACCATACGGGATCAGATAAGTCTTGGAGTTTCCGGTCTCCGGATCAGTAACGATGATCTCACGTTTCTTCTTGGTATCTTTAATTGTGACAACACCACCAAATTCAGCAATGATCGCAAGTCCCTTCGGGCGTCTTGCCTCGAAAAGCTCCTCGACACGCGGAAGACCCTGTGTGATATCGCCGCCGGCAACACCGCCGGAGTGGAATGTACGCATGGTTAACTGTGTACCCGGCTCACCGATGGACTGTGCGGCAATGATACCAACAGCCTCGCCGACCTGTACCGGCTGACCTGTCGCCATGTTCGCGCCGTAGCACTTGGAGCAAACACCGATATGGCATTTACATGTCAGGACTGTACGGATCTTAACGGTATTTCTGCCGAGCTTCTCAAGAACCTTGATAACGGCTGCGGCACGTTTCGGTGTACACATATGGTTTGCCTTGACAACAACTTCTCCGGTATCCGGATCTGTGATCGTCTCAGCGATATATCTGCCTGTTAATCTCTCCTGGAGAGTCTCGATCGTCTCTTTACCGTCTGTAAAGCCTTCGATCTCCATGTACGGGATCGTTCCTTTTCCTTCGCAGCAGTCTGTCTCACGGATGATGAGATCCTGGGATACATCGACAAGACGTCTTGTCAGGTAACCAGAGTCGGCTGTACGAAGAGCGGTATCGGACATACCTTTTCTCGCACCATGTGCGGAGATGAAGTACTCAAGTACGTCAAGACCTTCACGGAAGTTGGACTTGATCGGGAGTTCGATCGTGTGACCGGTTGTATCCGCCATAAGTCCTCGCATACCAGCAAGCTGCTTGATCTGCTTATCAGAACCACGGGCTCCGGAGTCCGCCATCATGAAGATGTTGTTGTATTTATCAAGACCTGTCAGAAGGTCATGTGTTAACTGGTCATCGGTTGCTTTCCATACATCGATAACTTCTTTGTAACGTTCTTCCTCTGTGATAAGACCACGGCGGAAGTTCTTTGCGATACGGTCAACCGTTGCCTCAGCGTCCGCAAGGAGCTGTTTCTTGGTTGCCGGGACAGTCATATCGGAAATGGAGACGGTCATAGCGGCTCTTGTGGAGTACTTGTAACCGATCGCCTTGATATCGTCCAGAGTGATCGCTGTCTGGATCGCTCCGTGTGTATTGATGACTTTCTCGAGGATCTGCTTTAACTGTTTCTTCTTTACGAGGAAATCGATCTCCGGCTTTAACTCGTTGCCCGGGATCGTTCTGTCGACAAATCCAAGGTCCTGCGGGATGATCTCGTTGAAGAGGATACGTCCTACAGTTGTATCAACGATGCCTGTCATCGTTCTTCCGTCCGGAAGTGTCTTTGTCACACGGACTTTGATTCTCGCATGAAGAGTAACAGCTCCGTTCTCATATGCAAGAAGCGCTTCGTTCGGGCTCTTGAAGAACATGCCTTCGCCCTTTGCGCCCGGTCTCTCCTGTGTCAGATAGTAGATACCGAGGACCATATCCTGGGAAGGAACTGCTACCGGACCACCATCGGACGGTTTTAACAGGTTGTTCGGGGAGAGAAGAAGGAAGCGGCACTCTGCCTGTGCTTCCATCGTCAGCGGAAGGTGAACCGCCATCTGGTCTCCATCGAAGTCCGCGTTGAATGCGGTACAAACGAGCGGGTGAAGCTTGATTGCCTTACCTTCTACAAGGATCGGCTCGAACGCCTGAATACCAAGACGGTGAAGAGTAGGGGCACGGTTTAACATAACCGGATGCTCTTTGATTACATCCTCGAGAACATCCCAGACCTCTGTCTGAAGACGCTCGACCATCTTTTTCGCGTTCTTGATGTTGTGTGCAGTTCCGTTTGCAACGAGTTCCTTCATAACGAACGGTTTGAAGAGCTCGATCGCCATCTCTTTCGGAAGACCGCACTGGTAGATCTTAAGTTCCGGTCCAACGACGATAACGGAACGTCCGGAATAGTCAACTCGTTTACCGAGAAGGTTCTGACGGAAACGTCCCTGCTTACCTTTTAACATGTCAGAAAGGGACTTTAACGCACGGTTGCCCGGTCCTGTAACCGGTCTTCCGCGTCTGCCGTTATCGATCAGGGCATCAACAGCCTCCTGGAGCATTCTCTTCTCGTTGCGGACGATGATGTCCGGAGCGCCGAGTTCGAGAAGTCTTGCGAGACGGTTGTTACGGTTGATGATTCTTCTGTATAAGTCGTTTAAGTCGGATGTCGCGAAACGTCCGCCGTCGAGCTGTACCATCGGGCGGATATCCGGCGGGATGACCGGGATCACGTTCATGATCATCCACTCCGGTCTGTTTCCGGAGCTGCGGAATGCATCAACAACCTCAAGGCGCTTGATGATTCTCGCTCTCTTCTGGCCGGAAGCCTCCTGAAGAGCTTTTCTCAGCTCTTCGGAGTCTTTATCCAGATCGATATTCTTTAAAAGTTCCTGGACTGCCTCAGCACCCATTCCTACGCGGAATGTGCCGTAGCCGTACTTTTCAACAGCATCGCGGTACTCTTTCTCGGAAAGGACCTGCTTTAACTGAAGTCCGGTATTTCCTGCATCCAGAACGATATAGGAAGCAAAGTACAGAACTTTCTCGAGGACTCTCGGGGAGATGTCCAGGATCAGACCCATACGGCTCGGGATACCTTTAAAATACCAGATATGGGATACCGGAGCGGCAAGCGCGATATGTCCGATACGCTCACGGCGCACGCTGGACTTCGTTACCTCAACGCCGCAGCGGTCACAGATAACACCTTTGTATCTGATTTTCTTGTATTTACCACAATGGCACTCCCAGTCCTTGGTCGGTCCAAAGATTCTTTCGCAGTACAGACCGTCCTTCTCCGGTTTTAAGGTTCTGTAGTTGATGGTCTCCGGTTTTTTAACCTCACCATGGGACCATTCCAGAATCTTTTCCGAAGAGGCAAGTCCGATACGGATCGCGTCGAATGTCATCGGCTGATAAGTTTCATTTGTCTCAGGCATGAACGGTACTCCCTTCTAATTATTTGTCGTCATCCTCGGTATAATCGTCATCGACATAGTCGTCTTTGGCACCGTCGTTTGTATAGTCATCGTCTTCCACATTGACAAGCTCGTCGCCCTTGAATTCCTGCTTCTGGAATCCGTAGTCGGATAAGTCTTCCTTATCGTTGTAGCGGCGGTCTCCCTCGATGATGGAACGAAGATCGTAGTTTGTATCAGAGTAGTCGATGTTCTCAGACATATCGACTTCCTCACCATTGTCACGCAGCACTCTTACATCCAGTCCGAGAGACTGTAACTCTTTTAAGAGTACCTTGAAGGACTCCGGAATACCCGGCTCCGGAATGTTCTCGCCCTTGATGATCGCCTCGTAGGTCTTTACACGTCCAACAACGTCATCGGACTTCACTGTCAGGATCTCCTGAAGTGTGTAAGCCGCGCCGTAAGCCTCAAGAGCCCAAACCTCCATCTCACCGAAACGCTGTCCGCCGAACTGTGCTTTACCACCGAGCGGCTGCTGTGTAACGAGTGCGTATGGGCCTGTGGAACGTGCATGGATCTTATCGTCAACCAGGTGATGCAGTTTCAGGTAGTGCATGTGTCCGATCGTAGTCGGGCCATCGAAGTATTCGCCTGTACGTCCGTCGCGGAGCTGTACCTTACCGGTACGGCTGATCGGAACGCCCTTCCAGAGAGCACGGTGATCAAGGTGCTCACCGAGATATTCCATAACCTCCGGACGAAGGATCTCTTTATACTTCTCCTGGAATGCATCCCATTCCATGTTTACATAATCGTTTGCAAGCTCCAGTGTATCCTGGATATCATTCTCGTCTGCGCCATCGAATACCGGTGTGGAAACATTGAATCCAAGTGCCTTTGCTGCAAGGCTTAAGTGGATCTCAAGGACCTGTCCGATGTTCATTCGGGACGGCACGCCTAACGGGTTTAATACGATATCGAGCGGACGTCCGTTCGGAAGGAACGGCATATCCTCTACCGGAAGTACACGGGAGACAACACCCTTGTTACCATGACGGCCGGCCATCTTATCACCAACAGAAATCTTACGTTTCTGAGCGATGTAGATGCGGACTGTCTCATTTACGCCAGGAGCAAGCTCGTCGCCATTCTCTCTTGTGAAGAGTTTTGCGTCGATGATGGTTCCGTATGCGCCATGCGGTACTTTTAAGGATGTGTCGCGGACTTCTCTTGCCTTCTCACCGAAGATCGCACGAAGAAGTCTCTCTTCAGCTGTCAGCTCGGTCTCTCCCTTAGGAGTTACCTTTCCGACTAAGATATCACCGGCACGGACCTCAGCGCCGATGCGGATGATTCCGCGCTCATCCAGGTCTTTCAATGCGTCATCGCCGACACCCGGAACATCTCTTGTGATCTCTTCCGGTCCTAACTTGGTATCACGGGATTCGCATTCATATTCTTCAATATGAACAGATGTGTAGACATCGTTCATAACAAGTTTTTCACTTAACAGGACCGCATCCTCGTAGTTGTAACCTTCCCAGGTCATGAATCCGATCAGCGGGTTCTTACCAAGTGCGATCTCGCCATCCTTTGTGGACGGTCCGTCCGCGATAACCTCGCCTTTCTCTACATGGTCGCCCTTGTAAACGATCGGCTTCTGGTTGTAGCTGTTGGACTGGTTGCTTCGTGAGAATTTGATCAGGCGGTAAACGTCGCGGTTTCCGTCGGAATCTCTCTTGATGATGATCTCGTTGGAAGCGGAGCGTTCAACAACGCCGGCATTCTTAGCGACTACGCAGACACCGGAGTCAACGGCAGCCTTGCCTTCGATACCGGTACCAACAACCGGAGCTTCTGTGGAAAGCAGCGGTACAGCCTGACGCTGCATGTTGGATCCCATCAGGGCACGGTTCGCGTCATCGTTCTGTAAGAACGGGATCATGGAAGTAGCAACGGAGAATACCATTCTCGGGGATACGTCCATGAGGTCGATCTGTTTCTTCTGGAAGGAGGAAGTCTCCTCACGGAAACGACCGGATACGTTGTTGTGGATGAAGTGGCCTTCCTCATCGAGCGGCTCATTCGCCTGTGCTACGATGTAGTTATCCTCTTCGTCAGCTGTCATGTAGACAACATCGTCGGTAACACGCGGGTTAGCCGGATCGCTCTTGTCTACGACACGGTACGGAGCCTCAACGAAGCCGTACTGGTTTACCTTCGCATAGCTTGCGAGGGAGTTGATAAGACCGATGTTCGGTCCCTCAGGAGTCTCGACCGGACACATACGACCGTAGTGGGTGTAGTGTACATCTCGAACCTCGAATCCTGCACGCTCTCTGGACAGACCGCCCGGTCCTAACGCGGAGAGACGTCTCTTATGCGTAAGCTCGGATAACGGGTTGTTCTGGTCCATGAACTGGGACAGCTGGGAGCTTCCGAAGAACTCCTTCAC
>OJPN01001674.1_pt1 | contig 15143 bp, 10 predicted proteins | sample 1598511 | NCBI WGS metagenome assembly OJPN01 (sample SAMN03922485, study PRJEB24848) | human gut metagenome | isolation source: stool sample | host: Homo sapiens | place: Germany | collected 2011-05
GATCTACACCTAAGCCTTCGTCGGCAGCGTCAGATGTGTATAAGAGACAGCCCCAGGACGAACAGTCCCTGCTGGTGCCCCGGTTCCTCCTGTACCTGATGGCAGCATGCAATCTCGGCCAGTATGTGCAGGCCTTCCTGCACCACAGGCAGAAGATCGACGCCATCATGACGCTGAAGGGCTATCCCCTCAAAAGGGTCGGGATCCTCTGCCTGCTGACCGTCCTGTATATCGGCGTCCTCGAGATCGCCGGGTTCTATCTGTCCTCGTTCGTCTATATGATCGTCGTTTCGCTCATCGCCCAACCCATGCAGGTCACGCCGGCGGGCGTCGGCAAGCGGATACTCGTCTCCTTCGCCTGCATCGGTTTCCTGTACCTTCTGTTCACCGTCGCCCTGACGGTCCAGATCCCCAAGGGATTCATGCCGTTTTAACGGCTAAGGCATACAGAGCTTCAATCTGCAACAAAGGAGTATGGTATGAACCGCTTTTTCCTCCGCATCCTCAGTGTGCTGGCGCTGCTGCTGCCCCTGACTGCAAACGCGGCCCCTGTCGATGAGTATCCCAACGGCCCCATCACGGCCGTCTGTACGTATTCCGTCGGCTCACAGACGGATGTGCAGGCCCGTATCTGCGCCATGCCTGCCGAAAAATACTTCGGCCAGCCCATCGTCATCCTCAACAAGGCCGGTGCCGGCGGCCTGACGGGCTGGAACTGGTTCATGGACCGCGGCAGCCGTGACGGCCTGACCATGACCGTCTACAACCTGCCCAACTTCATCGCTCAGTCCATCGTCAAGAAGAATGCCAAGTACAGCATCCGCACCCTTGAGCCGCTGGCCAACTTTGCCGCTGACCCTGTCGTCCTGTTCGTGTCCAAGGATTCTCCCTTCAACAGCGTTTCCGACCTGGTGGAATTTGCCAAAAAGAATCCCGGCAAGGTGACCCTGAACGGTTCGGGCCTGTTCGTCGGCCACCATATCGCCCTGCTGCTCCTGGCCAAGGAAGCCAACGTCAAGCTGACCTACGTGCCTGAAAAGGGCGGCTCCGACTCTCTGCAGTCCGTCATGGCGGGCAAGGTCATGGGCAGCTTCAACAACCTGTCCATCGCCATGCGCGCCCTGGACAAGATCAAGGTCCTGGGCATCGCCGACCTGCAGCGTCATGAATTCATCCCCGATGTACCCACCTTCATCGAACAGGGCTACAAGACCCTGGATGACGCGACCACCAACTTCCGCGGTTACGCCCTGCCCGTGGGCGTGGACAAGGCCATCGTGGAAAAGGCCGCCCAGCAGGCCTACAAGATGTTCAATGATCCGCTCGTCATCGAGAACCTGAAGAAGACCGGCGTGCCGTACCGCATCCTGGACCGCCAGGCCATGCTCGACATCTTTGCGAAGCGCGAAGCGATCCTGAAGGATCTGCTCAAGCCTTTCGTTGAAGATTAAAACGGGTCGCCCCGGGGAAAAGCCCGGAGCACGGCCGCCGGGGAAAGAGCTCTTCCCCGCAGGGCGGGCCCGGTCCTCCCCATGCCGGTCCTGCCCGCAGCCCTAACACAAAAGGGACCGCTGCTGCCAGCGGTCCCTTTTGTATCATTGCAGAGTAGCGACGCTGAGATGCCTACAGCGTGACGGCCCCATCGCCCTTGGGAGCGGGCTTGGGAGCAGGCTTGGCTGCGGGCTGCTGCGCCTTGGCCGGAGCGGCCCTGACGGTTTGTGCGGGATGCGCGCTGCGCGTCAGCACCACGACCTTGTCCACCACGCGGTAATCGATGCCGCGGGGCGTGAATACCGTTTTGAGGATGGCGTCGAGCGCGGCCCCCTGTTCCGTAACGTAGAGGTTCTCCATCGGATAATCGGCCAGTGCGATTTCATAGGAGAATACGATGCCCACCTGCTGCGTGATCGCGTCGGCAACGGTTTTGAGCGTCGTTCGGGAATAGGACAGCTTCAGGTCGTGCCCTTGGGCGTCGGGAAGCGTTCCTCCTCCCGCATAACCCTTAAATGCTATGCAGCAGAGCGCCATGACCAGACAGAGTCCTTTATGGAATAAATTCTTCATAGTTTCAATTCGGTTAATTATGGTTACTTCCTGCGGCCGGTGCAAAATGAAATCCCGGCGCCGTCTGCGGGACGGGCCTGAGCGTGTTCGTTTTCATACGGTCTGCGGAACCTTGCAAGCCATCCGTCGTCCGATAAAAACCGTGTAGTGCCGATTGTGATTGATTAGGTAGGCATCGCTTGGGTCGTTTTTTAGGTTGTTTTCAGTTAATATTGCGTGTTTCAGTTGCTGTCGGTTCGGTTGGCGGCCGGACTTTTCGGGTCCGGTTTGCATTAGATACAAGCGACCGCAGGAAACTACCCAAACGAAAACCCTTTTTTTATCGTTTTGTAATTTAAATATTCACACCTATGTTTATCAATATTTTACTTTCGCGCGGGAAGGTCGTGAAATTTTTGCCGTTTTTATTTGGAAGTCCGGAAAATTCGCTATATTTGTCGTGCAAGTCATTCGATATCGTTAGAAACCGTGTAGGAAATTGACATCCGGCAGTGTATCCGGAGTCGGTTTCTGATTTTTTTTATCGGTTTAAAACAAAACTAACGATCAAGCATTATGAAATTTTTTCACAAACTGACGATAATTCTCGCGCTGGCGGGGATCGGCGGTCTGACTGCATGCAGCGACGACGACAGCGGGTTCCTCAAACGCAACCTGCGCGAGATGAGTTTCTCGTACGTCGAGTCGAGCAATACGTTTACGATTCGCGCCACGGGCGACTGGTATATCAGCGATGTGCCCGACAGCCGGGAGTGGACCGGCGCCTACGGCTGGGTGCACGTGGACCGGTTGTCGGGAAAAGGGAGTCCCGACACCTATCAGAAAATCACGGTCACCTGCGACCAGAACGTCTCGGACGAACGCACGGCGACCATCTACCTGCACGGCTGCGGCGAGGAGAACGTTGCCATCGCCATCAAACAGGAGAACGGCATCTTCGAATGGAAGCCCTTCGACAACGGACAGCGGTTCGGCGTGTCGGGCCTGCTGAAACTGAACGCCGAATCCGAAGCCAGCCTCCGCATCCCCTACATCAAGGCCGTCGGCACGGAGAAATACACCGTTTCGGTGACCCAGACGGGCGGCAACGGGCTGACGGCGGCCGCAGGCAGCTATTCAATCTCCTCGCCGGGCAACGGCTTCATCGAGATACCCCTCACGGGCACCGCGACCAAACAGGGCATCGTGACCTTCGCGCTGAAAGTCACCGACGCCGCGGGCGTCGAAACGGACTTCGGCGAGATTTCGACCATCGTCCGCGCCGGATTCGACCAAGCGGGCGAAGAGACGCCGCTGCTGGTCCAGAACTTCAACAAATTCCCGTGGGGCGGCGACTGCATCGGCCAGAAAGCCGGCGTGACCTCGGCGGACAAGACCGTCGCCAACCTCAGCCTCGACAACGAGACGGTGAGCGTCACGGCGGGCACCAACGCCAGCATCGGCGGCATCACCTCGACCGTACGCAACGGCAATCCCTCGTTCTACCGCGCCATCGGCATGGAGGGCTGGACGGGTTACCTCAACTACATGTGCCCCGGCTACATGCAGTTCGGAGCGGCGAGCGACAACGCCGACGGACAGCCCGGCAACATCATCTCCCCGGTGCTGAACATTCCCGCGGGCTATGACATGCTGCTGACCTTCAAGGTCGGCATTTGGGCCGCCGCACCCGATCAGGGCATGGTCGGCATCTGCGAGAAGAACGACGGCTTCTGGATTTCGAAAGGCACGCTCAGCAAGATCGTCGCTTCGACCAAGAGCTACGTTTCGCTCGACATCCCGGCCTACACGTGGGTCGAAGTGTCGGCCGTCATCCCCAACCCCGGATCGCTGGCCAATCCGTCGCTCTTCATCTCCACGGCCGACAGCTGGTTCTCCGGATCGACGGTGAAGGCGGGCCGCTGGTATGTGGACGACATCAAGCTCGTATATTAAAACCGGACAACAACCATGAAAAAAAGCATCATATACATTCTGTTCGCCCTGTTCTCGTTCTCGGCCGCGGTTTCGCTCACGGCCTGCAAGGACGACGGCGTGGAGATTTCGGACGCCTACAAGTCGAAGACCCCGAAAAACGTGAAACTGCTCGAATACGGCAACAAGTCGCTCACGATCTGCTGGGACTTCGTCCGCGGCGCGACATCGTACACCGTGCAGCTCGTGGACGGCGACATGAACCCCGTCAGCGAAGCGCTCTGCATGACCACCGCCGACATCGACTACCATGAATTCACCGACCTGCCGACCGACCGGATCTATTACGGCCGCGTGCGGGCCAACTACCCCTACTCCGCCACTTCGGACTGGGTGTACGTCACCGAGCACGACAAACCGGCCATGCTGATGGCTTCGGTGGGCATCCTCGACCTCGATCCGCAGCTGAAACTCCATGCGGCGAGCGGTTCGACGCTGACCTTCGAGTGGTCCTACACCGACGACAAGGCGACCGACGCCGCGCGCAGCTACAACGTCGAGCTTTTCCGCGACGAAGCCTGCACCGACCTCTACGTCAGCTGGCTCGCCGACGGCAAACTCTCGTCGGGCAAAGGCATCTTCACCGCGCTGGCCGGCTACCCCGTCGTGCGCTACACCTTCTCAGGGCTTGATCCCGAAACGACCTATTACGCCCGGATCACCAACCTGAGTTTCGCCAATATCCAGACTCCCGTCGTGGCCGGAACCACGACCCAAGCCGGCCCGAAAGCCGCTGCGAACACCCCCGCGAAGGCCGGTGACATCGTGCTGGCGCAGGATTTCTCCGCCTTCATCCACGGCGGCGACATCGTGAATTCGGCGGCCGGTTACAACGCCGTTTCGGGCACCGACTTCCGCAAGACGTGGGAGAAGGCCGAGGGCGTGAATCCGCAGGCGGACGGCGACCGTCCCCTCTGCAACTGGGCGACCGAGTTCCACATCCACACGGGCGGCACGTCGGCCGAATACGTCGAAGCGCTCGGCATGAAGGGCTGGGGTTCGTCGGGCAACACCTCCACCCGTCCGGGCTACATCAAGTGCGGCGGCGGAAGCGGCGGCATCGGCATCCTCTACACGCCCCAGCTGACGGCCCTGCCCGCGAACACGACCGTCAAGGTCAGCTTCTCGGCCAGCGCCTATGCCGAAGGCGAAAACGTCTACGGCAGCGACATCGTCGTCGAAGCCGTCGAAGGGGCGGAATTCGGCTCGAACAACGTCGTGAGCAAGAAAGGCACCGCCTTCGTGTCGAAAACGGTCGACATCTCGTCCGCCGTGGGCAGGTTCGAAACCTACACCGTGACGCTCGAAGGACTCACCCCGGCGTCGCGCATCGCCTTCTCCTCGAATCCGGCGCAGGCCGGCGCCAACAAGACGCGCTTCCTGCTCGACGACATCGTCGTCACCTGCGAGGGCGAAACGCATCTTGAGCAGCTCGCGGCCCCGGCGAACGTGAAATTCGACGCCGAAGCCGTTCAGCCCGACAAGCTGACGCTCAAATGGGACGCCGTGAGCGGCGCGGCATCCTATACGGTCGCCTGCTGGGCCGACGGCACCGACGAAAGCAAGGCTGCGCTGGTCGAAAAGATCGACGGCACGGCCTGCACGCTCGACAAGCTGACGCCCGAAACCAAATACAACGCCAAGGTCAAGGCCGTAGCCGGCCGCACGGCCACCGACTCCGACTGGTCGGCCAAGGCTTCGGCAACCACCGCCGAAGCTTCGCAGGGCAAGCTCGACGCACCCGCCAACCTGAAGGCCGAACCCGGATTCTCGACCGTGGCGCTGACATGGGACGCCGTTTCCGGCGCCACGGGATACAGCGTGACGGTCGATAACGGCACGCCGCAGACCGTGACGGACAACGCCTTCACGGCGACCGGGCTGACGGCGGGCACTTCGCACGACTTCTCGGTCGTGGCGCTCGCCGCGCTCGCCGCGGACAACTCCGATGCGGCGACGCTGCAGTCGAAGACGCTTTACGTCAGGATAGCCGCCGTAACCACGTCGAGCATCATCCTCGAATGGGAGCAGGCGGGAGACGTCTCGCAATATACGGTGGCCATCGAGGAGGAGGGCGATCCCTCCCGCAGCGCCCGGTTCACCTATGACTGGTCGAAAGCTTCGGGATACGGAAGCATCCCCCTGCGCTTCGCCTTCAACTATGTAGGCACGGAGTGGGCTTCGGCCGCCCTGTCACCCTCGGCAAGCTACAGGCTCAGGGTGAAGGCCGGCGCCGCAGATTCCGATTCGGCGTGGTCGAACGACATTACGGGCACCGTAGCGCGCCGCACGGCCCCTGCCGGCGAAGTGTTCTATGAAGACTTCGACCGCTTTATGGGCGGCGACGCCGTCATGACCGCTGTCGGCGTCAAATCGGCCAAGAAGGTGACCAGCGAGGCCGGGCTTTCGACCATGCTGACCGAGTTCACCTACACCGACTGGTCGGCAGGCGGCGGCGCCATGAATGCCGGCAGCGGCACCTACGGCGATCCCTACCGGTTGATGTTCTTCAAGGACGACGGCTGGGAAACCGGTGCGCTGGTTACGGGCAACGGAGTTCACAATGCCTTCTGCGGCAGTTTCCGTCTCGGCGGCGACAACGCGAACCAGAGCTATGTCCAGACGCCCGCCATGAGCGGACTCACTGCGGCGGCGAATGTCACGGTGACCTTCAAGACCGCCGTAAACGTCTGGACCGCGGCTTCGACCACCGCCCCGGCCGTTGTCTTCAAGGCGGGCTGGTGCCGCGACCAGTTCGAGTCGATGGAGCTGTATGTGGTCCACGGCGACGGAACGAAAGTCAAGGTCTGCGACACGATCGCGGTCGGCGATGCCGGGAGCGAGCTGGCGTGGAAATCGCACAGCGTCGCGATCGAGGGGCTGCTGCCTACCGACAAGCTGATGTTCACCAGCGTAGGCGCCAAGAAGAGCCGTTATTACATCGACGAGATATCGGTCGTCAAGAACTGACGCCTTTCGTCCTCTGACAGCTTCGGCGCCGGAATGCAGCGATGTGTTCCGGCGCCGTCGTTTTGTTGCAGGAGGGTGAAAAAACCGGGTGCGGAGTGGCGAATACGCAAGATTTATGTATCTTTGTAGACATGGAATCCATTCCGACAGACAACGCCCGGCTCACGGCGGCGATCCGCGACGGAAGCCGCGAGGCTTTCGACGAGATGTGCGGCCGTTATTACGCGCCGCTGATGGCTTACGCCCGTCTCTTCCTGAAGGGAAACTGGGCGCAGGACATCGTGCAGGACGTTTTCGTAAACGTCTGGATTCGGCGCGAGACGCTCGATCCCCGGCAGTCGCTCTACGGCTACCTGCTGCGCTCGGTCTACAACCAGTCGGTCAATTACGTGAACAAAAACCGCCATGCGGGCAACTACCGCTCCTACCATCAGGAGCGGATCGAGAGCATCGGATACGCCTACTACGATCCCGACAACAATCCCATCATCGAAAAGATCTATTCGCAGGACCTGCGCGCCGGCATCGACGCGGCGGTGGCCGCCCTGCCCGAAAAGTGCCGCGAGGTCTTCACGCTGAGCTACCTGCAGGGATTTTCGCACCGCGAAATCAGCGAACGGCTCGGCATTGCGCAGAGTACGGTCGAGAACCACATCTACCTCGCGCTGAAGGCCCTGCGGTCGAAATTGTCGAAATCGGAACTGCTGATGCTCCTGTTTTTCATTTTCCTCTGTAATAATTCGCAGTCCTTTGGGTAGATTCACCCTGAGGATTGTATAGTAAGTAGCAAAACCAAAATGGAAGATACGCTTATAATGGATGCAGTCATCAATAAATACTTTGCGGGGGAGACCAGCGATCGGGAGGAGCAGTTCCTCATGGCGTGGCTGGAGGAGTCGGAGGAGCACCGGAAATACTTCTTCGAACTCAAAAGTATCTGGAACGCCCGCAACGTCTTCGCCGAAAGCGCCGACCTCGGCCGGTTCGCGGCCTTCATGCGCAGTACCGACGCCCGGATCGCGAAAATCGCCGGCGAGGAGCGCGCCCGTCGCCGCCGCGGTCTGCTGCGCTGGTCGATGAGCGCCGCAGCGGCCGTGCTGTTGGTGGTGTGTGCGGGATTCGCATGGCATTTCCTCGCAGGTCCCGACATTTACCGGGTCTATGAGAACAATACCGAAACCGTGACGACCGTCACCCTCGACGACGGCACGCAGGTATGGCTCAACGCCCGCACCCGGCTGATACTGCCCAAGGCTTTCAGTCCGACCGAGCGCAACGTGAAACTTGCCGGCGCGGCCTTCTTCGAAGTCGCGCGGGACGAAGCGGCGCCGTTCACCGTGGCTACCGACGACCTGCGGGTCCGGGTGCTCGGCACGGCCTTCTGCGTGCAGGCCTACGAGAACTCCGGGCAGGCCGAAGTGGTCCTCGAACACGGCTCGGTGCGCCTGCAAACCCCAGAAGGCGTCAATTTGGTCACCTTGCAGCCCGACCAGCGCGCGCTGTACGACGCGGCGGCCGACAACCTCGAAATCTCGCACGTGAACGCTTCGCACCTCGTGCTTTCGCAATACGATCTGGTGACGATGGCCAACGCCACCCTGCATGAAATCATCTCGCATATCGAAACGACCTACGGCGTGCGGATTTCGGTGCCGGGCCGTTACGGCGACAAGCGCTATGCGTTCAACTACCAGCGTTCGAATTCGCTCGAAGAGGTGCTCAATATCGTCGAGTACATGACGGGCGAACACTGCGAGGTGATCTTCCGCCAGAAATAACGTCGCTCCGCCGCATCGCCGGTTGGGGTTGCAGCCGGATGCTGCCCCGCCGCCGGCATCCGGAGCAAACCGCATACAAAAAGCCCCGCTTTCCGGCGGGGCTTTTCATGTTTTTGCAACTGCGTTACAGCGTCGAGAGCCAGTCGAGCGTGGCTTTCTGCCAGTCTCCGTAATAGCGGAACTTCGGGTTCATGCCCCAGCCGTGGCCGCCCGACGGATAGATGTGGAGCGTAGCCTTGACGCCGTGTTCCTTGAGCTTCTGGTAGAAAAGCGCGCTGTTCACGGCAGGCACCACCTTGTCATCGTCGCAGTGGAACAGCAGCGTCGGCGGGGTCCGGGCATCGACCTTCTTTTCGAGCGAGAACTCCTGCGCGACGGGTTTGTCGGCATCGTCGGCGCCGAGCAGCTGCACGAACGTCCCCTTGTGGCGTTTGTCGGCGTCGGCCGAAATCACCGGGTAGTAGAGGATCATGAAATCGGGCTTCACTTCCGAAAGCGTACCCACGCTGCCGGCGAGATAGCCGCCCGCCGAGGTGCCCGACACCCCTACTTTCGTCGGGTCTATGTTCAGCTCAGTGGCCATTTCGCGCATGACGCGCAGCGCCTCGTCGGCGTCGTTGCGCGGAACTTCGCCGTGACCGTTGGGCAGACGGTATTTCACCACGGCGGCCGTGACGCCGTTTTCGGCGAACCACTTGGCCTCCTTGTGGCCGTTGCCGACCGAAAGCGTCGAGTATCCGCCGCCGGGGAAGAATACCAGCGCCTGTCCCGTGGCATTGTCTCCGGCCTTGTAGATCCACATTTCGGCTTTCTGGGTGTTGGACCACTGGCCGGGTTTGGGCTGAATCTCCTCGCCCGTCAGGCCGTTGGAGGTGGGCGCCGTCGCGTTGTCCCAGAGTACGACATGGTAGTCCTGCGCATAAAGGGCCGGCGACAAGGTCAGGGCGGCCAGCAGGAGCAGTGTTTTTTTCATGGTTTGCAGTTTATTTTGGGTTAAACGGGTAAATCGGATTCAAAGATAGTGTAAACCGCGTGCCGCGGCAAATTTATTCGGCTGCGCCGGGTGTTTTTCGCACCTCAGGCAGGTCCAGCGTCCGTATCCGCTCTTTGAGCGGCGCGACGGCGGGTGCGCTGACGCTGAACTCCTCCAGTCCCGCTTCGAGCAGCCACGCCGTGGCTTCCGGGTCGGCAGCCAGTTCGCCGCACATGCCGGCTTCGATGCCCGCGCTGCGCGCCGCCGCGAGCGTCATGGCGACGGAGCGTTTCACGGCCGTATCGGACGGGTCGCAGAGATGCGCCACGCGCGGATTTCCCCGGTCTGCGGCCATGACGTATTGGGTCAGGTCGTTGGTCCCGATGCTGAAAAACCGCGCTTCCGCGGCCAGCAGGTCGGCGACCATGACCGCGGCGGGGGTTTCGATCATCACGCCCAGCTCGATTCCGGGATTGTAAGCGGCTTTTTCCGCGTCCAGCTCCGCCATGCACTCCCGCACGGCGGCTTCGGCCCGGCGGAACTCCCCGACCGACGTAATCATCGGGAACATGATCCGCAGGTTGCCGAATACGCTCGCCCGGAGCAACGCCCGCAGCTGCGTACGGAACACGTCTTGCATGGAGAGCGAAACGCGGATGGCGCGCCATCCGAGAAACGGATTTTCCTCATGTCCGAAATCCATGTACGGCAATGCTTTATCCCCGCCTATATCGAGCGTTCGTATAACTAACGGCCGTTCGCCGCACAACTCCGCCGCATGCCGGTAGGCTTCGAACTGCGTCTGCTCGTCCGGAAACCCGCCGCGGCTCTGCATGTAGAGGAATTCGCTGCGGAACAGCCCGATTCCCTCGGCTCCCGCATCGAGGGCCGCGCGCACTTCCGCGACGCTGCCGGCATTCCCCAGCACGGCGATACGCCGTCCGCCGCGCGTCACGGCGGGCGTATGCGCACCTTTCAGGCAATGTGCGCCGTGCCGTTCCCGCGATGCGATCAGGGCGCGGTATCGCCGTTCGGTTGCGGTATCGGGAGCGACGATTATTTCGCCGGTTTCTCCGTTGATTATCAGCTTGTCGCCTGTTTTTATTTCAAGCATACATTCAGTCGCTCCGACCATCGCCGCAATTCCTTTGGCGCGGGCGATGATGCAGACATGGCTCGTGACGCTTCCGCGGGCCGTCACCACGCCCGCGATGCGGCTGAAATCCATCAGCGCCGTATCCGACGGCGTCAGTTCCTCGGCCACGACGATCGTTCCGGGCGCAAGTCCGGCGAACGGATTTTCGGCCGTTTCGCCCGTGAGAATACGGCGTATGCGGCCGCATACGTCCCGCACGTCGTCGGTGCGGCCTCCGAGGTATTCGTCGTCGAGCGCGGCGAGCATGCCGCACACCTCTTCACAGGCTCCGTCCAAAGCCCGTTCGGCCGAAAAGCCGTGTTCCGAAATCCGCTCTTCGACCTGTTCCGCCAGCATCGGGTCGTCGGCCATCTCCAAGTGCGCCGCGAAGATGTCGTTTTCCGCCGCCAATACGCCCAGCTCCGCTTTCGCCTGCGCCAGCGCGGCATGGAAGCGGGCCGTTTCGGCCGCCGGATCTCCGGGCGCGGCGGACGGTGCGGCCGAAACGCGGCGTTCGAGGACGAACGCCGTTCCTGCGGCAATTCCCGCCGCCGGGATTCCGGTCCGAAGCACGCGCATCACTCGCTCATGTTTGCGATGAACGCCGCGACGGCCTTCACGGCGGCGGCTTCGTCGCCGCCCTCGGCGCATATTTCGATCTCCGTGCCGCACTTCAGCCCCAGCGACAGCAGGGCGAGCATGCTCGCGGCATTGACCTCCTTAGCGGCGGTGCGGAAAGTGATCCTGACGGGCGCAAAGCCCTTGACAAGTTTTGCCAGCTCCCCGGCCGGCCGCGCGTGCATGCCGTTGGGAGCCGTAATCGTTACTTTTTGCGATGTCATATAAGTCGTTGTTGGTTCGGTCGATTTTTCGGTTGTGCATCCTGCGGCTATTTCAGCGCGTCGTAGATCACCTGCGGGTCGGTCGCGGTCATAAGCCGCTGCAACAGCTCTTCGTCCTCGAACGATGCGCTCAGCCGGGCAAGGATTTCCAGATGTTCCTCCCCCACGCCTGCGATTCCCACGATCAGGTGCGCTTTCTCGCCGTCGAAATCCACGCCGTCGGGGTATTGCAGGATCACGATGCCGGAGCGCAGTACGCGCTCCTTGGCATCGGAGGTTCCGTGCGGAATCGCAAGCCCCATCCCCAGACAGGTCGTCGCCAGCTTTTCGCGGCGCAGCATTGCATCGACATACTCCGGCCGGGCATATCCGCCCGCGACGAGCAGTTCGCCCGCCCGCCGGATCGCCTCCTCCTTCGGCTCCGCAGGCAGTCCGACCCGGATATTTCCGGGTTGCAGGATGGCGCCGTCCGGAGCGGCGTCCTTGGGGGCGGATGCGGTTTCTTCGGGTTGCGGGGCCGAATCGGCCGCGGCGCCCCGCAGACCGGATTGGTCGCAAGAGAGTGCGGATTGTGCGGACCGGGAACCGGATACACCGCAAGAGGGCGTAGTTTCCGCAAGCCGGGCGGCGGGCATGTCGGGAGACGCTGTTGTTTCTGCCGGTCGGAACGCGGATGTTTCGGAAGAGGGCGTCGCTCCGGCAGATCGGGCGTCGCAGACGTCGGAAGGCAATACGGCTTCCGCAAGCCGGGCGGCGGGCATATCGGAGTCCGATTCGCCGCAGGATACGGTTTCGGGGCCTGCCGCCGTTGGTTCCGCTTCCTCCAGCCGGACGAACAGGGCGTCCAGACCGGGATCGGAGAGGAAGTTGTCGATTACGATCAGCTCGGCGCCTTTTGCGGCCGCGGCGATCCGCTCCGCCAGTACGGACTGACATACGACCACATCGGCATCGGACGGAATACGGTCCGCCGCACTGTTGCCCACCGCAACGCCGATTTCCGCGTCCCGTAAGCGTTTGCGGAAACGGGTCGCGCCGAGGGCGCTCGATCCCATGCCCGCGTCGCAGGCGAAGATCACTTTGCGGACGGGTCGTCCGGCTGCATGCGGCGATATGCCCGCTGTGCTTTGCGGGAGCTTCCCGACGGCTGGATCGCCTTCCGTTTCGGTCTTGGACGCGCGCCGGATAAAGGGCGCGGCGACGACCAGCGACACGGCTGCGGAGATCACGACGCCCAGCAGGACGATGAGCGTCTTGCCTTTGGGGGCCATCGCCAGCACCGAGAGGATGCTTCCGGGCGACGCCGGAGCCACCAGCCCCGCATCGGTGAGCGAGAAAAACAGCAGTCCCGCGGCGCTGCCCGCGATTGCGGCAACGATCAGCACCGGACGGGCGAGTATGTAGGGAAAATAGATTTCGTGGATGCCGCCGAAAAACTGGATAATCACGGCTCCCGGAGCCGACTGGCGCGCATTTCCCCGGCCGAAAAGCCAGTATGCGAGCAGTACGCCCAATCCGGGACCGGGGTTGGTTTCGAGCAGGAACATGATCGACTGCCCCGTTTCGCGGGCCTGTTCGATGCCGATCGGCGAGAAGATTCCGTGATTGACGGCGTTGTTGAGAAACAGCACCTTGGCCGGCTCCACGAAAAGCGACACAAGAGGCAGCAGTCCGTGGCGTATGACCAGCTCGGCACCGCTGCTTATGAGCATCGTCAGGCCGGAGACCACGCTGCCGACGACATAGTAGCCCAGAACGGCCAGCAGCATGCCGAGAATGCCGATCGAGAAGTTGCTGACGAGCATTTCGAAGCCTGCCTTCACGCGCCCCTCGACCATGCGGTCGAACCGGCGGATCGCATATCCCGCCAGCGGACCCATGATCATCGCGCCGATGAACATCGGAATATCGCTGCCGACGATCACGCCGACGGCGGCAATGGCGCCGATCACCCCGCCCCGCTCCCCGGCGACGTTGCGCCCTGCGGTGTAGGCGATCAGCAGCGGCAGGAGGTAGGTCAGCATCGGCCCGACCAGCTGTGCGAGCTGTCCGTTGGGCCACCATCCCTCCGGGATGAAAAGCGCGGTGATGAATCCCCACGCGATGAACGCGCCGATATTGGGCATGACCATGCCGCTCAGGGTCCTGCCGAATTGCTGGATTTGTTGTCGCATAACTTCGTTTCTTGCTTATATATACAAGCGAAACGGGACTATCACCTATTCGAAACCGAAAAAAACGGCGCGCTTTTCATAAAAAAACCGTCCTCCACAGGAGGACGGTCGTATAAAACGGAACGGACAGCCGCTATTTGCCGTAATTGGCGTCGATATAATCGGAGAGCGTAAAGGCCTTCGGCAGTTCGGGGGCTTCCAGCGGCGTGACGTAGGTGTCGATCACCAGCGGTTCACGCTTCAGGACGAGCTTTTCGAGGAACGCGTCGATCTCGTAACGGTTGTCGTACATCGGGCGGGTCGCCATGACGTGATTGGTGTTGGCGACCGAGTAAAACCAATGCGGGATGCGCCGTTCGGTAAGCATATCGGCGATATGCTTCGAGCCGAAAAACCCGTTGCCGTCGTACAGCACGGCGTCGTAGGGGACGTTGCGGTCGGCATCGCCGTGGAAGAGCAGCATCGGCGCGGGAGTTTTGGTCCAGCGCAACTCTTCCTGTGTGTCGAAAATAGCTCCTGCATAGGATATTACACCCGCGTAGTTAAAGTCCTGCGGGAGCTTCTGCTGCGCCATCGGATGCTCGTTGCAGATGCCGTATTCGCCCATCAGTACCGTAATGGCTCCGGCGCTCGAACCGCTCGCCACGATCCGGGTTTTGTCCACGCCCCACGCGGACGCATGGTCGCAGACGTAGGCCGTAGCGTCGTAGAGGTCGCCGGTCGCCATCGCAAGGGTCGTGATCCAAGCTTCGGGGAAGGTCTCCTCGCTGAGCGTTCCGGCCTGCATGGCCTTCTTCATGCCGAGCCGGTAGTCGATCGACACGACCACATACCCTTTCCGGGCGTAATATTCGAAATACGAAAGGAAGCTCGCATTGTCGCGCCGGCCGCCCACGAAACCGCCGCCGAAGACGAACATCAGGCAGGGTTTGGTCCGGCTGTCGGGCGTGAGCGCCACGTAGCGGTCCAGCCGCAGCGTGTCGGTCTGCTTGACGGCATAGACGAAGGTCTGCTTTTCGACCGTCTGCGCATAACCCGCCGCAGCGGCGAAGAGCGCGAATAATACAAGAATCCGTTTCATATCGTCTGCATAAAATTACATCATCTCCTCGTAGGCGAACTGCACGGCGCGGTTCAGAATCGCTACGAACGGCTGCGTGCGGCGGAACTCCGCCAAAGTCTTCTCCAGCAGGTCTGTCTCTTATACACATCTGACGCTGCCGACGAAGGCTT
>OJPN01001676.1_pt1 | contig 15119 bp, 10 predicted proteins | sample 1598511 | NCBI WGS metagenome assembly OJPN01 (sample SAMN03922485, study PRJEB24848) | human gut metagenome | isolation source: stool sample | host: Homo sapiens | place: Germany | collected 2011-05
GGCAGCGTCAGATGTGTATAAGAGACAGCAAAAATCCATGCAGTAAAATTGACAAACCATAGAAAACTTGTTAAAATGATGATTCAGAGAATGTTAAACGATGGTGTTTAAACGTTGTTTTTAGACACCATTTTTTGTTTATATTCTTTTTTCTCCTGCGGGCGCGGCAAAAAGCTGTTTTTTGCGGTGTGCGCGCGCAAAATACAGTTTGCTCCGGCGGCTCTCGCGCGGGCCGGGCGGAACGTTATTTCTTTAAAGGAGTTGGCAAAATGGCGAAATATATCGCAAAGCGCGTTGCGTTGGCATTGGTGACGCTGGTCATCGTGTCGATGCTCACCTTCTTCCTCATGTTCCTGGTTCCGGGCGGGCCGTTCCTGTCCGAAAAATCGCCGTCCCCGGCGGTGCTTGCGGCCATGGAGGAAAAGTACGGCCTGGATAAACCGGTGATCGTGCAGTACAAGAACTATATGCTCAACCTGCTGCAGGGCGAGTTGGGCCCGTCCATCAAGCAGCGCGGCCGCACGGTCGCCCAGATCATCGGTTCCCGGTTCCCGGTTTCGGCGCGCATCGGCGGCATCGCGCTGGCCATTGCCGTCGTCGTGGGCGTGGTGCTGGGCAGTGTGGCGGCGCTCAACCGCGGCAAGTGGATCGACAACGTCATTATTGTTATTGCCACCTGCGGCATCGCGGTGCCGAGCTTTGTTGTATGTACCATATTATTGTATATATTCAGCCTGAAGCTGGGGTGGCTGCCGTCCTACGGCCTTACGGGCTGGAAAAACTATATTATGCCGGTCATCGCTCTGGGCTTCTACCCCACGGCGTACATCTGCCGCCTGATGCGCTCTTCCATGCTGGATGTGCTGGGGCAGGATTACATGCGCACCGCCCGCGCCAAGGGTCTTTCCCAGGGCAAGAGCCTGTTTAAGCATGCGCTGCGCAATGCCATTCTGCCTGTCGTCACTTATCTGGGGCCGGCTTTGGCCTATACGCTCACGGGCAGCCTGATCGTTGAAAAGATCTTTACGATCCCGGGCCTGGGCGACAGCTTCGTCAGCTCCATCACCGGCCGCGATTATATGGTCATCATGGGAACCACGATCTTCCTGGCCACGCTCATCATCACGATGAACGTGATCGTGGACATCGTGTACAAGATCATCGATCCGCGGATCAAGCTGAAATAAGCGGGAGGAGAGCGAAGGAATGGAAAACAAAAAACAGATCTTGAGCATGCAGCTCAACGTCGACGACTTTGCGCCCGCCAGCGATTCCGAAAAGGAAAGCCTGTCCGTCATGCGCGAAAGCGTCAGCTTCTGGAAGGACGGTCTGCGCCGTCTGCGGAAAAACCCCATCGCCATGGTGAGCCTTGCGGTGCTGATCATCGTGCTGATCCTAGCGTTTATCGTGCCGGCGTTTTACCCTTACGATTACGCCACTCAGATCCGCGGCAGCGAGAACCTGGGCCCCATGCAGTATTCCGAGGCGGAGCAGGCCGCCATGGCCGCGGGCGAAAAGGTGTTTCCCCACATTCTGGGCACGGACTCCCTGGGGCGCGACTATGCCGTCCGCGTTATGATGGGCACCCGTGTTTCCCTGTCTGTTGGCCTGCTGGCCAGCGTGCTGGTGCTGCTCATCGGCTCGGTCTACGGCTCTGTTGCCGGCTTTTTGGGCGGCAAGGTAGACCTGTTCATGATGCGTATCGTGGACATCATCTACACCGTGCCGGACCTGCTCATCATCATCCTGCTGGCCTCTACGCTGAAATACCCGCTGCAGTCTCTGGCGGAAAAGCCGGGCTTCGGCTGGATCAACATCATTGGCGTGCCGCTCATCAGTATCCTGATTGTATTCGCTCTTTTGTACTGGGTGGGTATGGCGCGCATCGTGCGCAGCCAGGTGCTCACGCTGAAGGAGAGCGAGTACGTCACCGCCGCCCGCGCTCTTGGCGCCGGCACGGGCCGCATCATCAAAAAGCACATTCTGACGAACTGCATCGGCACGCTCATCGTCACCACCACACTGCAGATCCCTTCGGCCATCTTTACCGAGAGCTTTCTTTCGTTCCTGGGCATCGGCGTTTCCGCGCCCATGCCATCGCTGGGCAGCCTGGCCAGCACGGCCATCGACGGTCTGCAGAGCTATCCGTACCGCCTGTTCGCGCCGGCCATCGCCATCTCCGTCGTCATCCTCAGCTTCAACCTGTTCGGCGACGGCCTGCGCGATGCATTCGACCCGAAGCTGAAAAACTAAACGAAAGGAAGGGACGCACACATGAGTGAATATTTGGTAGACATCAAGGACGAGCGCCTTTCCTTCTTCACCCCCGCGGGCGAAGTGAAGGCTTTGGGCGGCGTGTCCATCCATCTGAAAGAGGGCGAAGTGCTGGGCATCGTGGGCGAGTCCGGTTCGGGCAAATCCGTCACGGCGTACAGCCTGATGGGCCTGACGGCCTATCCCGGCCGTCTGATCGGCGGTACACTGGACTTCAACGGCCATCACATCAACGATATGAGTGAAAAGGAGATGCGCAGGATCCGCGGCAACGAGGTCTCCATCATCTTTCAGGACCCCATGACCAGCCTGAACCCGGTGTACACCATCGGCAACCAGATCCGTGAGGTGATTTTGCTGCACACGGGCAAGTCCAAAAAAGAAGCCAACGAGCGGGCCAAGGAGCTGCTGACGCTGGTGGGCATCAACGAGCCCGAAAAGCGCCTGAAGCAGTACCCCCACGAGCTGTCCGGCGGCATGCGCCAGCGCGTGATGATTGCCATTGCGCTGGCATGCGAGCCCAAGCTGCTGATCGCAGACGAGCCGACCACCGCCCTGGACGTGACCATACAGGCTCAGATCCTGGAGCTGATGATGGACCTGAAGGAAAAGCTGGGCATGGCCATCATCATGATCACCCATGACCTGGGCATCGTGGCGCGCATGTGCGAAAAGATCGCCGTCATGTATGCGGGTAAGATTGTCGAATACGGCACCACGGACGAAATTTTCTACGAACCCAAGCATGAGTATACAAAGGGCCTGCTGCGCAGTATCCCGCGTCTGGATTCCAGAGATCACGAGCGCTTGGTGCCTATTGAGGGCACACCCGTGGACATGCTCAACCCGCCCAAGGGCTGTCCGTTCGCGCCGCGCTGCGGCGCGTGCATGAAGGTGTGCCTGCGCGAGATGCCGCCGCGCACCGATTTCAGCGACACGCACTACACGCAGTGCTGGCTCTGCCAAAAGGCGGAGTTTGAAGCCGCACAGGGAGGGAATGTACAATGAGTGAAAAACTGGTAGAGGTACAGCACCTCCAGCAATATTTCCCCGCCGGCGGCATGGGCAAAAACAAAAAGTACGTTCAGGCCGTGGACGACGTTTCATTCGCCATCAACAAGGGCGAGACATTGGGGCTGGTGGGCGAATCCGGCTGCGGAAAGACCACCACGGGCCGCACGCTGCTGCGCCTGTACGAGCCGACGAAGGGCCGTATCCTCTATGACGGCGAAACGCTGTTTGACAGCGGAAATGTGCCGCTGTACAACGAGGACGGAACCCCGGTGCTGGACGAAAGCGGCAAGCCGAAATTCGGCAAAAAGACGGCCGTGAACATGCTGCCGTACCGCCGCAAGATGCAGATCGTGTTCCAGGACCCCTATGCCAGCCTGGACCCCCGCATGACGGTGGGCGACATCGTGGGCGAGGCCATCGACATCCACAAGCTTGCGTCCTCCAAGGCGGACCGCCGGGAGCGCATTATTAAAATGCTGGAGCGTGTGGGCCTGAACTCCGAGCATGCCAACCGCTATCCGCACGAATTCTCCGGCGGCCAGCGCCAGCGCGTCGGCATCGCCCGCGCTTTGGCTGTGGACCCGCAGTTTATCGTCTGCGACGAGCCCATCTCGGCGCTGGATGTTTCCATTCAGGCACAGGTCGTCAATATGTTTGAAGATCTGCAGGACCAGTACGGCCTGACGTACCTGTTCATCGCCCACGACCTTTCGGTCGTGAAGCATATTTCGGACCGCATCGGCGTGATGTACCTGGGCAAGCTGGTGGAGCTGGCCGACAGCTATGAGCTGACCTTCCACAGCGTTCACCCCTACACCCGGAGCCTGATCTCCGCAATTCCGGTGGCGGACCCCAAGACGGCCCGGGAATCCCGGCGCATCGTGCTGGAAGGCGATGTGCCCAGCCCGCTGAACCCGCCTTCCGGCTGCCGCTTCCGCACCCGCTGCCCCTACGCAGACGAGCAGTGTGCCGCAGAGGAACCCAAATGGCGCGAGGTGTCTGGCGGACACTATGCCGCCTGCCACCATCTGGACAAAGTGAAATAAATGGAAAAAGGCGCTGAAAGCGCCGTTTTTCCGCCCCGCTGCTTTATTATAATAAAGTTGCAAAAAAGTGACAATTTGCAAAAAAGCGTTGCGCGGCGCGTCCGCGCGTGTATAATTGTAAACAATTCACCTTGGGGCATGCTATGGGTGCGCCATGTGTGAAATGTTGAATAAACAATTTTTGAGGAGGAAAGTTCACTATGAAGAAACTGGCACTTGTGCTGGCCGTCGTCATGGTGCTGAGCCTGGGCCTGACGGCCTGCGGCGGCAGCACGTCCTCGACCGGTACTGCGAGCTCCGCTCCCGCGGGCTCTTCCTCGTCCGGTTCTGCTTCCGACGCCGCTCCGGCTTACAATCCGGATGCGCTGCAGGTCAAAGCACTGGACGACAACACGCTGCAGGTCACGCTGACGGCCCGCACGCCGTATTTCCTGGAGCTGACCGCGTTCCCCGCGTACGCTCCCGTTCAGCAGGCGACTGTTGAGGCAAACGGCGAAGCCTGGGCTGTGGACGCTGCCACCTACATCGGCAACGGCCCCTACAAGATTGCTGAGTGGGTGCCCAGCTCCCACATCACGATGGTCAAGAACGAGAACTACTGGAACGTGGACAGCCTGGCTGGCCCGGACACCCTGCAGTTCACGCTGATGGAGGATGACGCAGCCCAGCTGACGGCATTCCAGTCCGGCGAACTGGATTTCATCGACGCTGTCCCCAACGACGAGATTGACGCGCTGTCTTCCACGCCGGAGTTCTACAAAGAGGGCCAGATCGGCACCTACTATGTGAGCTACAACACGCAGGCCGCTCCGTTTGACGATCCTCTGGTCCGCCAAGCGTTCACGCTGGCGGTTGACCGCGACTATATCTGCAAGCAGATTGGCAAATCCGGCCAGATCCCGGCCGGCGCGTTCGTGTCCGAGGGCCTGAGCGATGCTGCCGAAGGCTCTTCCTTCCGCGAAGTGGGCGGCGACTATTATGACCCGACCGCCGGGGCCAACGAGGCCAATCTGGCCAAGGCCAAGGAGCTGCTGGCTGAGGCCGGCTATCCCAACGGCGAGGGCCTGCCCACCATCACCTATCTGTACAACGAAGGCACCGGCCATCAGCAGATCGGCGAGGCGCTGCAGCAGATGTGGGGCCAGCTGGGCGCCACAGTGACGCTGGAGAGCCAGGAGTGGGCCACCTTCCTGAACACCCGTAAGAGCGGCGATTATCAGGTTGCCCGCAACGGCTGGCTGGGCGACTACAACGACCCCATCAGCTTCCTGGATATGTGGATCACCGGCGGCGGCAACAACGACGCCCAGTGGTCCAACGCCGAGTTCGACAGCCTGATCAGCCAGATTAAGTCCTCCGGCGACGCTGAGGCGCGCATGGAGATGATGCATCAGGCTGAGGACATCATCTTCGACGAGTGGATGCTGTGCCCGATTTACTACTATGTGGATATTTATATGGCCCAGCAGAACCTGGAAAACCTGAGCACCTCCCCGCTGGGCTTCAAGTTCTTCATGAACGCGAGCAACGGCACGGATACGCTGAAGGTTTGCACCGGCCCGGACCCCGACACCATCGACCCGGCGCTGAACAGTGCTGTGGACGGCGGCACAATGATTGACCACGCTTTTGAAGGCCTGTACACGGTTGCCTACGGCACCACCCCGACTCCGGGCCAGGCGGAGAGCGTTGAGATCAGCGAGGACGGCCTGACCTATACGTTCCATCTGCGCGAGGGCCTGAAATGGTCCGACGGCACCCCGCTGACGGCGCATGACTTCGTTTACAGCTGGCAGCGCGCTGTTGACCCGGCCACGGGCGCCGACTACGCGTATATGTTCGAGTGCATCGCCGGCTACACCGAGGCGATCAACGGTGAGGAGTATGTTGCTCCGGCCGCCGACGCTTCCTCTGCCAGCACCTCCGAGTCTGCTGCGGAGTCTGTTTCCGCCAGCACCTCTGAGAGCGCCAGCACTTCCGCTGCCGCGTAAGCAGCTGCTTTCTTACAACGCCGCATCTTCGGATGCGGCGTTTTTTTGTACCGGCATGCCTGGAGCGCCGGAAGGGCGGGGCAAGAGCATCCCACGAAGCGTTAAACTCATTATATCACATATATTAACTTATAGCAATAATAAATTAGCTGTCAGTTTATTACAAAAGATTAACATTAGCTGTAAGCTAATATCAAAACACGACAACGGGACGGTGCGAGATGGACAATCGGGAGATCGGCACGCGCATCCGGCTTGCACGCCGGGACGCGGGGCTCACGCAGGAAAAGCTGGCGGAGAAGATCGGTGTATCCACGGTGTTTGTAAGCCAATTGGAATCCGGCAGCCGCGCGCCCGGGCTGGAGACGCTGGTAAAGCTCTCGCAGACGCTGCACGTAAGCCTGGACCTGCTGGTGTTGGGCGGCGCGCCCGGCGGAGACGCGGAAGCGTGTCTTGCTGCGTTGGTGCAGGGGCGCTCGCCCCGCCAGCGTATGCTGGCGGTCAGCCTGGTGCGAAGCCTGTTTGCAGAGATGGACCGTTTGGATGCAGAGCCGCCGGAATGCTGACGCATGCGTTTTTCGAAAAAGGCGGGAGAGCGCGGCCAGGGGAGCGGGTAAAACGCTGCGTGGAACGGATCTCCGGCAGGGAAACGGCTCTGTGCGCGGCCCGGCGGACATACGAAAAAACAGCCCGGGGAACAAAATGCTGTTCCGCAGGGCTGTTTTCTTTATACAATATTATTTTCGAGGAAAGCGGGCGGCGTTTTGTCACCGCTTTTGCAGGTCCGTCTGCTCCAGCAGGCGCGCAACATCCGTCAGCCCGGGCACGATGGCCCAGGCCAGCCGCTCCATTTCGGGTGTGGGCGGGTCCATGTCCGGCACCATCACAGTGAAGCACCCGGCGGCAGCGCCCGCCCGCACGCCGTTGTAGGAATCCTCCAGCACCATGCACAGCCCGGGCGGTGTGTCCAGTGCCGCCGCGGCTTTCAGAAAAATCTCCGGCTCCGGCTTGGAATGCGTCACCTGGTCGCCGCCGATGACGGCGGAAAAGTAACCGCGCACGCCGGCGGTCTCCAGATTGTGCAGCACGCGGGCGCTGTCTGTGGAGGAAGCAACGGCCATTTTGCAGTTCCGGGCGCACAGCGCGTCCAGCAGCTCGAACAGCCCCGGCCGCAGCGGCACGCTGTGCTCCAGCCTTGCTTCCACCTCGCGCCATACCTCTGCGGACATGTCGTCGTAGGGGAACCCGGCGCCGAAGCGTTCCAAAAATGCACGGCGGCCGCTTTCGTAGTTGCGCCCCCGCAGCAGAGAGACATCCTCCGGCGTCATCGTCACGCCGTATTTGCCCGCCACGGCGCGCCACACCTCGTCTCCCAGACGCTCGGTGTCGAACATCAGGCCGTCCATGTCGAACAGGACGGCGCGGATCTGCTGTTCCATTGCTTTCCCAACCTCTCTTCATTCCTGTGCGGCCCGGCCGTTGCCGAACCGCTTTTCATTATACACGAAGCGGTGCGAAAAGCAAACCGCCCGCCGCGGGACGGTGGAGCGGAAATATGCCTTAGCGCGGAAAAAATGGCGGATTTACACATTTTCAGCGGTCTGCCCCTTGTAAAATGGCCGCAGGGCGGCTAAAATAGAGTAAAACCAGCCCCCGCGGTTCTTTTGCGCGCCGGGTGTGGAACTTTGCCGCTGTGCGGTTTTGCGCGCAGCCATCAATGGAAGAGGGAAAAGTATGCTGGACATCAAAGTGACAAAGACCACCGCGCCGAAGGCAAAGCCGGACGAGAAGCATCTGGGCTTCGGCAACCATTACACGGACCATATGTTCATCATGGACTACACCGAGGGCCGTGGCTGGCACTCGCCGCGCATCGAGCCGTACCATTCCCTGGAGCTGGACCCGGCCGCGCTGGTGTTTCATTATGCGCAGGAGTGCTTTGAGGGCATGAAAGCCTACCGTGCTGCGAATGGCCGCGTGCTGCTGTTCCGGCCGGAAAAGAACGCCGCCCGCATGCAGAGCACCCATAGGCGCCTGTGCATTCCGGAAATCCCCGTGGAGGATTTCGTACAGGCTGTCAAGGCGCTCGTCAGCGTGGACAAAGACTGGGTGCCCGGAGAACCGGACACCAGCCTCTATCTGCGCCCGTTCACCATCGCCACCGAGGCGCATTTGGGCGTGAAGCCCAGTGCAAGCTATCAGTTCATCATCATCGCTTCGCCCTCCGGCGCGTATTACGCGGAGGGCATGAATCCGGTGAAGATCTATGTGGAGGACGAGTATGTCCGCGCTACGCCGGGCGGTACGGGCTACATCAAATGCGGCGGCAACTATGCGGCCAGCCTGATCGGCCAGATGAAGGCCCATGACCTGGGCTACAGCCAGGTGCTGTGGCTGGACGGTGTGGAGCGCAAGTATGTGGAGGAAGTGGGCAGCATGAACTGCTTCTTCAAAATCGACGGCGTCATCCGCACCGCGCCCTGCGTGGGCACGGTGCTGCCGGGCATCACGCGCATGAGCTGCATCGAGCTGCTGGAAAAATGGGGCTATAAGGTGGACTGCGAGAGCCGCCTGCCCATCGCGGACGTCATCCGCGCAGGCAAGGAGGGCAAGCTGGAAGAGGTGTTCGGCACGGGCACAGCGGCGGTCATCAGCCCCGTGGGGGAATTGCGCTACGAGGACGAGGTGCTCACCATCAACGGCTTCCAGACAGGCCCTGTCACCCAGCGCCTGTACGACACGCTCACCGGCATCCAGTGGGGCACGCTGCCCGACGATATGGGCTGGACGCAGGAAGTGGAATAACGCGGGAACGGAACAAAACGAACGCGCGGCGGGCCAAAAAGGCCCGCCGCGCGGCTGCTTTAAAGGGGAAACAGCGCACGAAGAGCCCCTTTCCTTGCAATACGTTTTTTTTGTGCTATAATACTCATGCGACAGGCGCATTCATAAAATCTTAATACCTTTGGAAAAACTTTAACACCGCGTTTATCTGCGCGGCCGGAGGGAAAAGGGACGGAAATATGCAGATCATTATTGTGGGCGACGGCAAGGTAGGCGTCGCCCTTACGGAACAGCTCTCCAGCGAGGGCCACGATATCACGGTTATCGACTCAAACCCCAAGGTGCTGGAGCAGAGCCTGGAATCCTATGATGTGATGGTGGTGCACGGCAACGGCGCGTCCATCGGCGTGCTGAAAGAGGCGGGTGTGGAAGACGCGCATCTGCTTATTGCCGCCACCAGCCGGGACGAGACGAACCTGCTCACCTGCATCGTGGCAAAAAAGCTGGGCGCAAAGCACACCATTGCCCGGGTGCGCAACCCCGAATATGCCGAGCAGCTGGTGCTGATGCGGGACGAGCTGGGCCTTTCCATGACCATCAATCCGGAGCTTGCGGCCGCGCGGGAGATCCATCACCTGCTGCAGTTCCCCTCATTTCTCAAGCGGGATTCCTTTGCCAAGGGCCGTGTGGAGATCGTAGAGATCCATGTGGGCGAGGATTCCAAGCTGGCGGGCATCCCGCTCAACCGCCTGTATGAGATCGCGCGGGTGCGCGTGCTTGTGTGCGTGGTGGAGCGCGGCGGCACCGTGCATATCCCGGACGGCAGCTTCACGCTGCAGGCGGGGGACAATATCTATGTCACTGCCGATTCTCAGGACCTTGCCCAGCTCATCAAGCATCTTGGCATTGTCAAGCAGAAGGTGCGCAACGCCATCATCGTGGGCGGCAGCCGCATCGCCTATTATCTGGCCATGCGCTGCCTGCACGCGGGGCTGGGCGTCAAGATCATCGAGCAGAACCATGAGCGCTGTGTGGAGCTGGCTGAGCTGCTTCCCAGCGCCGTCATCATCGAAGCCGACGGCTCCCGGCAGGACATTCTGGCTGCAGAGGGCATCAGCTCCACGGACGCGGTCATCACATTGACGAATATGGATGAGGAGAATCTCATCATTTCCATGTATGCCAGCCACATCGGGGTGCCAAAAGTCATCACAAAGGTGAACCGCACCGAATATGTGGAAGCCTTCAAGAGCATGGGCATCGACACGTTCATCAGCCCCAAGGCGCTGTGCAGCACGGACATCGTGCGCTATGTGCGCGCCATGCAGAACACCACGGGCGGCAGCGTTATTACGCTGCACCGCATGGTGGAGGGCAAGGCCGAGGCGCTGGAATTCCGCGCATCCGAGACCACGCGCCACCTGGGCGAGACACTTTTGGACATTCAGCTTAAGCCCGAGATATTGATCGCCTGCATCACCCACAAGGGACGCACCATCATCCCGCGGGGCAGCGACGTGTTCCAGGCCGGGGACACCGTCATCGTCGTCACGACGAGCGGCCAGCCCATCAACGACCTGAATGACATTTTTGCCGACTGAGGGCCGGCATTCCCGGAGGAACGAATGAACAAGAAAATGATCGGCAAGCTGGTTGGCGTGCTCTTTTTCCTGGAGGCGCTTTTCATGCTGCCAGCCATTGCCGTGTGCTTTGTTTACGGCGAGACGGGCGCACCCCTGCGGGGCTTTTTGTGGACGGTGGCGCTGCTGCTGGCGCTGTCCGGCGCGCTGTACGGCGTGTGTGCGAAGGCCACGCGGGAGTTTTACGCCAAAGAGGGCTTCATCATCGTGGCCCTGGGCTGGATCCTGCTCTCGGCCATGGGCGCGCTGCCGTTTTACATCTCGGGCGAGATACCGCATTATGTAGACGCGTTTTTTGAGACGGTGTCCGGTTTTACCACCACAGGCGCGTCTGTTCTGACAGACGTGGAGGCCATGAGCCACGGGCTGCTGTACTGGCGCAGCTTTACACACTGGCTGGGCGGTATGGGCATGCTGGTATTCCTGCTGGCCGTGGTGCCCACGGGAAAGGGAGCGGGTTACAGCATCCATCTGCTGCGGGCCGAAAGCCCCGGCCCCAGCGTGGGTAAAATGGTGCCCCGCATGCGCCAGACGGCCAGCCTGCTGTATAAGATATACATCGTGCTCACCGTCCTGTGCGTATTGTTTCTGCTGGCGGGCGGCATGCCCCTGTTCGACAGCCTGTGCACGGCCTTCGGTACGGCGGGCACGGGCGGCTTCGGCATCAAAAACAACAGCATGGCGGATTACAGCCCGTACCTGCAGAATGTGTGTACGGTGTTCATGGCGCTGTTCGGCGTAAACTTCAGCGTCTATTTTCTGCTTTTGCTGCGGGAGTGGCGCGGGGCGCTGCTGGACGAAGAGCTGCTTTTGTACGGCGGCATCATGCTTACGGCCATGTTTGTCATTGCGGCGGACATCACGCCGCTTTTCTCCGGCTTCGGCGAGGCGTTCCATCATGCGTCCTTCACCGTCAGCAGCGTGATGACGACCACGGGCTTCGCCACCGAAGATTTCAACCTGTGGCCGCAGCTCTCCCGGGCCATCCTGTGCATTCTGATGGTGGTGGGTGCGTCCGCGGGCAGCACGGGCGGCGGCATCAAGGTAGCGCGCCTGCTTCTGCTGTTCAAGAGCCTTGCAGCTGAGGTGCGCCGCATGCTGCGCCCGCGCAGTGTGAATGTGGTGCGCGTGAACGGCCGCGTTGTGAAGGACGAGGTGCTGCGCGGTGTGAACGTCTATATGGCAGCCTACTGCGCCATCGCGGTGGCCAGCTTTCTGGCCGTCTCCGTGGATGATTTTTCTCTGGAAACGAACCTGACGGCCGTGCTGGCATGCTTCAACAACATCGGCCCGGGGCTGGACCTCGTGGGGCCGGCCAGCAACTATTCCCTGTTTTCAACTTTTTCCAAGGTTGTGCTTTCGTTGGATATGCTTCTGGGCAGACTGGAAATATTCCCCATTATTGTGCTGTTCAGCCGCCATACCTGGAACCGCACGCGCTGAAAACCGGATACGGACGCCTCTGGGCGCGCCCGGCACAGGCTGCCGCGGCGCGTCTGTTTGCATTTTTGCACATTTTTTGTTATAGTATTTTTGTTTGCTTCCGGCCGCACGGCGGGAAGGGACCCTATTGATTTCAGGAGAGTGGTTTTTTGGATACCCCCGGCCCTGGTATGTACCTGGCACTGCTGCTTTTGCTGGCGTTCTCGGCGTTCTTCTCGGCAAGCGAGACGGCGCTTTCGTCGGTCAACCGCATCCGCATGAAGAATAAGGCGGATGACGGAGACAAAAAGGCGCAGCGCGTGCTGGGCCTTTCCGATGATTACGACAGGACGCTGTCCGCCATTCTCATCGGCAACAATGTGGTAAACCTTACTGCATCGTCGATCTCCACCGTCATTGCCACGTCGCTGCTGGGACAGCAGGGCGCGGCAGTGGCCACGGCCGTTATCACGGTGCTGGTGCTCGTCTTTGGCGAGATATTGCCCAAGAGCTTCGCCAAGGACCATGCGGAGCGCGTGAGCATGGCCATGGGCGGCCCGCTTTACATCGTCAAAACGCTGCTGGCCCCGCTGGTGTGGGTCTTTGTGCAGATCAAGCGCCTGTTTACAGGCCGGCGCTCCAGTGAGCTGAACGTGCAGCCTAGCGTGACTGAGGAGGAACTCAAAACCATCATCGACACCGTCGGTGAAGAAGGCGTGCTGGACCGCCAGGAAACAGACATCATCCAGTCGGCCATAGAGTTCGACAATACGACGGTGCAGGACATTCTGGTGCCCCGGGTGGATATGGCCGCGGCGGCGCTGGACGCGCCGCCGGAGGAGATCATCCGGCTGTGTGTGGAGGGCGGTTATTCGCGCATCCCGGTGTATGAAGGGACCATTGACAACGTGGTGGGCGTACTGTATGCGAAGGACCTGCTGGCCCGGCTGGCCGCGGGAAAGCCCATCGAGCCCGCGGCGCTCAAACGGGACGTGCTTTTTGTTTACCGCAGCAAGCGCATCAGCGAGCTGCTGGCGGAGTTCCGCCGGGCAAAGCAGCACATGGCCGTTGTGACGGATGAACACGGCGGCACGCTGGGGCTCGTGACCATGGAGGATATCCTGGAGGAGCTTGTGGGCGAGATCTGGGACGAGACGGACAAGGACGAAACGCCCATCCGGCAGCTGAGCGAGAACAGCTGGCAGGTGGAGGGCGACGTGAACGTGGAGGACTTTTTCGACGCCATCGGCTTCGTGGACAAAACGTTCGACTGCGACTACAACTCTGTGGGCGGTTGGGCGCTGGCCGAGCTGGAGCATATTCCCAGCGCCGGGGAAAGCTTTGGCTACAAGCAGCTTCATGTGACCATCCGCGCGGTGAAGGACCAGCGCATCGAGAGCCTGCTGGTGACGCGCGGCGAGCACGGCGGCGGGGACGCTCCGCCGGAATAGCTCCCGGGAGATGAAAAAGGGAGAGAAGTAAAAGAAGCGTCCGGGGAAAAAGCTGGCGGTGGCAAAGCCATGCATCTTTGCGCAGCAAAGTGCAAGCCACGCGGCGAATGCCGCCAAAAAGGGGTGGAGGACCCCCTTTTCATTTAAAATAACCCCGCGGCGCCCCGCAGGGCCAGTGCCGAGGCGTGTAGAGCGAAGCGGCAGCCGAAGGCCGCCGTGCGCGGCGAACGGGGCCGCAGGCCCTGTTCGCAGGCAGCTTGGCGCAAAAGCGCAGCTTTTTCGACAAGCTGCGAAATACACTCAGATCATAAAAGGAGTTCGTCTTATGGCCCGATATGAATTTTTCCTTGCGTCTTCTCTGGAGAAGGTATTCCCGACACAGCGCCCCGCGGCGCTTTCGGACGGCGCGCGCCTTTCCGTCTGGCGGGGCGCCCGCGCCGCGGTGCAGCTCGTATACCGTGCGGACGACGCCGCGCCGGGCATGCCCGTGCAGAGCTTTACCATCGAGGCGGACGGCGCGCCTGCGCCCGCCGTTCTGCGCGCCGTGGAGCTGATGCCCTCCGATTATCCCTGCTACGAAAGCGCGGACGAGCACTACATCACGAAGGAGCCGGGCCTGTTCCCGGACCTGCTGGCCCCGCTGGAGGCGCCCGCGGTTACGCCGCTGCCGCGCCAGTACCGCAGCGTGTGGCTGAGCTGGGATATCCCCGCGGACGCGGCCCCCGGCGCGTATGAGGTGGCCGTGACGGCGCGGGCCGTGGAGGAGCAGAGGATGCCCAACGGCGTGCTCTACCGGGACGCAGACGCGGCCGGGCTTGCGTTCACCTGCCGCTTTACGCTGTGCGTGGGCCGGGCGCGGCTGCCCGCCCAGACGCTGCTGCACACCGAGTGGTTCCATGCGGACTGCCTGGCCTCTTATTACGGCGTTGCGCCGCTGAGCGAAGAGCACTGGCGCATCCTGGAGAATTTCATCCGCGCGGCGGGGGAGGAGCACGGCATCAATATGCTGCTCACGCCCGTGTTCACGCCGCCGCTGGACACCGCCGTAAACGGCGAACGGCTGACCGTGCAGCTTGTGGACGTGCGCCGCGACGCCGGGGTATATTCCTTCGGCTTTGAAAAGCTCGGGCGCTGGGCCGGGCTGTGCAGGCGCCACGGCGTGGAATATCTGGAGATCGCCCATCTGTTCACCCAATGGGGCGCGCACGCCACGCCCAAGATCATGGCCGTGGTGGATGGGCAGGAGCGGCGCATCTTCGGCTGGGACGTGCCGGCGGCAAGCGCGGAATACCGCGCGTTTCTGGAGGCGTTCCTGCCGGCGCTGCGCACCGCGCTGGAGGGCATGGGCTACGACAAAGAGCATGTGTACTACCACATCTCCGACGAGCCGTCGCCCGAGCATCTGGATTCCTACCGCGCGGCCAAAGCCCAGGCGGAGGATTTGCTGGAGCTGTCTCTTATACACATCTCCGAGCCCACGAGACGGACTCCTATCTC
>OJPN01001678.1_pt1 | contig 15114 bp, 16 predicted proteins | sample 1598511 | NCBI WGS metagenome assembly OJPN01 (sample SAMN03922485, study PRJEB24848) | human gut metagenome | isolation source: stool sample | host: Homo sapiens | place: Germany | collected 2011-05
ATCTACACCTAAGCCTTCGTCGGCAGCGTCAGATGTGTATAAGAGACAGGCCGCAAAGATCGGCTATATCGTGATGTCCGCAGCGCTGTGCGTGCTGGGTATTCTGCTAATCTGCCTGCCTGAGGTTTTCTCGGGGCTTATCGGCGTTCTCATCGGAATCATCTTGATAGTTTTCGGAGCCGTCAGAATGGCGGGGGATTTTTCTAAGGATCTCTACCGGCTGGCGTTCCAGCACGACCTCACCTCGGGAATTATCCTTATCGCGCTTGGCGTCATCGTTCTGATAAACCCCGCAAGCCTGATGATATTCGTGTGCAGCGCCATGGGTCTGTTCTTCCTGCTTGACGGCGTTCTGAAAATCCAGACCGCATTCGAAGCCAAGAAATTCGGGCTCGGCAGATGGTGGCTGATTTTCGCGATGGCGGTCATTACCGGTTTACTAGGTCTGGCGCTCATGCTTAGGCCCGGCGCGGGAAGTAACATTCTTATGATACTTCTCGGTATCTCGATACTTTCAGAAGGCATTCTGAATCTCATCACTGCTATCACCGCTATCAAGATAATCAAGAACCAGCGTCCCGACGTTATCGAAGGCGAATGTGAGGAACGCGACGATTAACGCGGATTTCTGAACCGTTTCAGACGACATATTTCAACAGGGCAAGCCATAGCGGCTTGCCCTGTTTTTTCTATTGGTCACCTCTAAAAACCTTGTTTGAGTGAAAATGTGTATAGCACACCGACTGCTTCTTCAAACCTCCTCGTAAGGCATACAGCCTTACTTCGTCGGCTTTCATCGCATTCGGCGCACTCTACCCATTTTCCCTTTTCAAACCGGTTTTTAGAGGTTCCCTATTAAAAGCGCCTTTTCAAAGCCGATTCCGTGACCCCTATGCTCACAAACAGCGGAACAAGCTGAAGCGTCATAATAACGCAGAACACCAGCAGACCTGCCTCCTCGCTCAGCGGCTTTACTATCTGAAACACTCCAGCGCCCACGGAAACAGCCAGCATAGGAATGCTCATCACCAGAATCAGCCTTCCCCAGTACACCTGCGCGAAATCCCACGCCTGCCGGCTGCTGCGGGAACGCTTCGTCCTGTAGCCCACGCTGCCGCCGTACCCCGGCGGGAACCTCCACATGACAAGTCCCACAACGATCAGCAGAACCGGCAGTATAAGGTAGCTCAGAAGATACACAACACCGTCGTTCATTCGTCCTCCTTTTCAGGCTTTGAGTGCTTCTTGCGGTACTTCACGCACTCGGTCAGCAGGTACTCTATCTACCCGTTCACCGAGCGGAAATCGTCCTCTGCCCACTGCATAAGCTCGTTGTAAAGCGTCGCGGAGAGCCGCAGAGGTATCTGCTTCTTTTCCTTCTTTTCGCCGTCAGCCATGCGGCTCACCTCCCTGCCCTGTTACTTTGTTCTGAGGTACTTGTATCTCTTCACCGCGACAACTGCCCACACCGCCGTGAACACCGCCATAATTACCTCGCACACGACAATATTGATCGCACCGCACTGGTACAGCACTGCGGGAACGTCCATCAGCGCGTGAATAACTATCGCCGCGGGATAGAGCCACATTCTGCCCTTCACCATGACCGCCTCCATCACCAGAACGGAAAGCGAAACGTGCAGCGCCATCGCGACTATTCGCTCGAAAACCGCCAGCGCGGCTCCGGAATAGCTAGACTGCGCAAAGCCCGCAAGCTGCGCCATGAGCTGCTGCGCTACAGCGTCGCTGCCGCCGGAAGCACTGTTTATAAACTCGCCGACTCCCATCGAATTCACTGAAGCCGCCATCATCAGGGCGCTCAACGCGGTCAGCCCGAGAAGGTACAGCGCCTCAAAGCCGCCGTGACCCAGCCCGTAGGACACCGCGTTTTCAGCGCTGCGGCTGTTCTTCATCAGGAACCTGAAGCTCAGGAAACGCGCTGTTTCCTCGAACACTCCCGCAGCGACTGCGCCGTAGACAACGTACAGCACGACATTTCCGGATACCACCGGCACCATCACCATATGGAGCAGCCGCTCAAGTATGATCGCAAACAGGAAGAACATTCCCGCGCCGATGAAAGTGGCTTTCATCGTACCTTTGTGCAGTGCGAACCTCCACACCAGAGCCGCCGCCACCGGGATACCTATCCCGAGCGCCGCCATTATCACAAGCGACGCAATGCTTTCCGCTGAAAAAAAAATATCCGTCATACGTCCTCCTTAATATATGGAGCCGCTGTTCACTATAGGCTGAGCGTCCTTGTTGCCGCAGAGCACTACAAGCAGGTTGCTCACCATCTGCGCCTTGCGCTCCTCGTCAAGCTCGCAGACGTTGCTCTCGCTCAGCTTGTTCAGAGCCATCTCCACCATTCCGACCGCGCCGTCTACTATCTTCTGGCGCGCTTCGATTATTGCGGTCGCCTGCTGGCGCTGGAGCATTGCGGCGGCTATCTCGGGCGCGTATGCAAGGTGAGTAATCCGCGCCTCGATTATCTCAAGACCGGCGTGCTCGACGCGCTCCTGGAGGGTCGCCTTGAGCTGCTCGCAGACCTCCTGTGAAGAACCGCGCAGCGACTTCTCGTCCGAATCGGTGGAGTCATACGGATAGCATCTCACCACGTCGCGCAGTGTGGAATCCGCCTGGATCGACATGAAGCCCTCGTAGTCGTCCACGTTGAACAGAGCCTTCGCGGTGTTCACAACGCGCCATACCACCACTATCCCGACTTCTATCGGGTTTCCGAGCTGGTCGTTTATCTTCTGCCTGCGGTTGTCGTGGGTCATGGTCTTGAGGGAAATTTTCGTGTGCGGAACTCCCGGCTTGCCGCCTTCCTGCACCTTAGGAACCGCAGGAACGCTGAAAATGTTCACGAAATAGAATCCCTCGCGCTTGAGCGTGCCGATGTACTTTCCGAACAGGGTCAGCACCAGCGCTTCATTGGGCTTTATAACGCGCAGTCCGATGAACGGGACCCAGCCTATGCACAGCCAGATTATGCAGACGATCATTCCGGCGTCGTACCCGGAAAAGCTGTACTCGTCAATGTTTACTGCGCAGAATATAAGCAAACCGATCGCCGCCAGGTACAGAATTATCGTCAGTAACAGCACCGCCCAGCCGCTCGGGGCGCGCAGCTCCTTTTCCTCGTAGTTCGTTGTTTTCTCTTTCATGTCAATACCTCCCGTTACAGCGTTCTCGAAATGATATCATTTTGATATCTTGATTTGATTCTACCACCGCAGAAAGGTTTTGTCAAGAGGAAAGGAATAATTTGTTTGAGATTTTTAAAGTCCGATTTTGCGGCTTATCTGCCGGAATTAAACCTGATACAATTGGAAAACAGCCAGAGCACAACAATTCCGAATCAAGCGTGCGCTGTTCCTATTCAAACCGCCTGTAAAGCGAAAACAGCCTCCTTCCGGAAGCTGTTCGGTAAAATCAGTTGACTGCCTTTTTGCTCTTTATCCTTGCCGCGATTTTGTCCGTGACGATACACGAAACCACGGCAAGAAGGACTCCGATGACCGCGCCCACAAGCACGTCCGTCGGAAAATGTACGAACAGGTACAGCCGCGAAAATCCAACCAGAGCCGCGATGACAAGCGCCGGTATCCCAAGCGCTTTGCTGTAGTGGAACAGCGCCGCCGCGGCGGAAACCGATATCATGGTATGCGCCGAGGGGAACGAGAAGTCCTTAGGCACCGATACCAGGAGCTGTAAAAAATCCGGGTCTATCCAACAGGGGCGGTCCCTGGCGACGAGGTTTTTCAGCAGGAGGTTTCCCACCAGCAGCGACAGAAGTATCGCGCCGCACATCGCAGCGCCGCCCTGCCGGAACTTCCTGAAAAACAGGAACACCACCGCCGCGCCGATAAACAGGTAGCAAAGCAGCGTGAGCTTCGGGAACACGGCGTCGAGGAATCCGCAGGAGATACCCTTGTGTATTGCATGGAGTATATTCAAGTCAAACTGCGTTATTGCGTCCATAATTACCTCTTTGTGCGTCAAAAAAATACCGCCCATTTCTGGGCGGCCCAGGTCTGTCCGTCATGCTCTGACATTGAGCACAGTACCCTTTCCGTCAGGTGAAGGCATGCTGTCCAGCATATCGGTGATGGTCTCCATGGTCTGCTGGGTGGACTCCATCGTTTTCTTCATCATGCCGATGGAAACGCCCTGCTGAAGGTTAGCCGCTGCCATATTCATGGACAGAGCAGCAATATCAAGCTCCATGAAACAGCCCTCCTTTCGCAGACTTAATATCTGCAACTACAATATACCACAAAACGCCGCATTTGTCAAGTGCAGGACTGCTTTTCCTCCATCTTTTTCAGGCTTAGCTGAGAACGCACTATAATGAAAACCGCCGTTGCCAGCTCCAGGAGGCACACCGTAAGCCCCACCGCAGTGTTCATGATACGGCGGAACTCCACGTCCGTGCTGAATCGGGAGGTCATCGCGTTTTCAAGGTTGAAAACCGACATCAGCGCCCCCGCGAAATTCAGCGCCTTTGAAGCGGAAAGCACCGGGCTGTTCAGCCGCCGGAACTTCACCAGATTCACGATCGAAAGGGTCAGTAGGTAGAACGAGTACGCCGCCGTAATGTAAATTACCGAGCCGGGGTAGACGATGATATGCTCCTCGGTAATAAGCTGAACCGCCATTCCCATCATTCCGGAATGCACCGCCAGCATGAGACAGCCGCACTGCCTGCTTCCGCGAAGCTCCCGGGCGCGGCGGCCGTCCTCGCTCTCCAGCTTCTGAGAGGCGCGCCAGCTCCGGACAAGCAGCAGCCTGGTAACTCCGAAGCTTATGTAATACACCGCCACCGCTCCGAGCCACGCCGAGCGGTACAGCACCGCGGTGACTCCCTTGAAAACCGCGAACAGCGTGCTGACCGCAAGTCCCTGATACAGTGAAAGCTCCCCGCGAAACCGGAAGTCGCTGATGAACAGCCGGGCAATCGTGTTGCTCTGCGTCCATCGGTAAACCCGGCTCCCATGGAGCAGCCGCGCCGCTGCCTCGGTAATGCTCCCGAGACCCGCCACCAGCACCGCCAGCGCGTACGCCGAGGCAAGGTAGATGAGCATTTCAAGCACCGGGTGCTTTCCCTGGGTATTCAGCGCCGCGATGCACAGCACCATCGTCGTAGGAACCAGCACCGCTATCACCTTCGGGGGCAGCAAAAACGCCCGCTTCAGTCCGGGCTGAGCGCGGTTCCACAGCTTATGCAGGAATTTCAGCAGGCGTTCCATACGATCCCCCTTACCATAAATAAAAAGACCCGGAGTTTTACCCCCGGGCCTCCAGCCTATGTACCGGCTGAATTACGTCAGAACTAAACTGTCATGGAGAAAGCTCCCCCATTAGCAGCCGTAGCCGCCGCAGATTGCTCTGAGCATCTCGCAGAGCTGGTCAAAGCTGCATGCCTTAAAGAAATTGAACATGATTTTTACCTCCTGATGAATTTCCCCTCGGGGGATATTAAAATTATACCCCATCAGGCGGTATATTTCAATGCAAAGATTCTGGCACTGCGGGAAGGTCTTTCCGGGGTAATTTACCTGTTCTCCAGAATGTATCGTTCCGCGTCGTCAAGGCTGCCCTGGCGGTATCCGCTGTAGTCCCGGCTGTCGGGATTCTCAACGAACTCGTTTGCGAGGAACACGTCCATACCGAGCGTTCCGGCTGACATGTCCTCGGAAACGCTGTTGCCGACCATTATGCACTCCTCCGGAGCCGCTCCTATCTTGCCAAGTATCTCCTGATAGTACTTCGGATTCGGCTTGCAGAACGTGCTGTTGTCGTACCATGTCACAAGCCCGAAATCCTCCGGAGCGAGGTTCACCCACGCCATGCGGGTGCGCACGCCGTCCAGCGGAAATATGGGGTTCGTGGCGAGGACTACCCGCAGCCCTGCGGATTTCAGGCGCTCTATCATCGGTCTGTGGTCGGGTATGTATTTAAGGCTCGCCTTTGCCTTTTCGAACTCGTGCGTGTAGAACTCGTCGCAGGCGGGACGTGCGTCCGGAAGCCCGGGATTCATCGCGTTGAATGTCTCCCAGAACGCCTCGGAATTGAGACGGCTGCCGTCGTTCATAACCATCGCCTTAGTTCCGCCCCACACTGATTTCACAGTGTGCTGCGGCTCGTATCCCATCGGAGCCAGCTTCCTGCAAAGCTCGCTGAAATATATCTTCACGAAATCGTCCTGCTCGAACGGAAGCAGGGTGCCGTCGAGGTCAAACAGTACCGTTGTTATCATGTGCGTTCTCCTTTGCGGACTTTTCAGCCGCCTTGCGGCGCTCTATAGCAGCATGCTGCTTTTCAATCTTCTTGATGTAGTTCTCCTTCGCCTCGTCGTCTGAACGGTACACCGAGCGGACCACAGTCCAGCGGTCCGCAGCGGCGCGCTTGCAGACCACCTTCACGAGGTACTCCCCGTGCTCCGGGCAGGTGCAGATGTTATTCTTGCGCACCGCCCCCAGCGAGAGCCACTCGCCGTTGGAGAGCGTCCTGCCGCACTCCGGGCAGGGAACGGAAGTTATCTTCCCGTCTGATGTCACATGTCGGATATCGCTGATATCGCGGAACGTCTCCCGCGCGATGACCGGCCGCTGACCCGGCGACATATTTGCGTACTCCGCGAGTCCCTTCTTCATGTCCAGCCTGCGGCAGACCTCATAGGTGAACCATGCGTCGTTCATTGCGTCGTGAGCCTGCGCGTCCATCGGAATGCCGAGCTTCTCAACCGCGTCGGAGAGCGAGCACTGAACGTGCTCGCTGTCAACCTGATTCTTGTATATAAGCTGTAGATTGACGTAATCGCTGCCGTACTGCGGGTCGAACCCGTGCAGCTCGAGGTTGTCGGCGAGCATGGCGATATCGTCGAATCCCCAGGTTATGAACCGGAACTCCGGCGTACACCATTCACGTAGCTTCGCGAAAGCCTCCGGAAATTTCTCGCCCTTTGCGAGCATGGCGTTTGTTATCCCGGTGATCTTTTCAACGTGTCGGTTCATTTTTTTGTAGTACTTCGGCGCTACGTTGATTTTCAGGCGGTCGACAAGGTTAAAATCCTCATCGCACTTCACCGCGCCTATCTGGATTATCTCGCCCCGGAGCAGCACCGGCTTTTCCACCGTATGAGCGCGGTCGAGAGCCTGGTTCCACTCCATGTCAAGTATGATATAGTACATTCACGCGCTCCCTTAAAGCATGAGCTTTCCGCCGACGTTCTCATGGCGCCATGCAACGAAGTCGTCGTACGTGCCCTGGCGGTCGAGGCAGCCGTTTTCGGTTATCTCGATTATGCGGTTAGCCGCGGTCTCGAGTATCTCGTGATCGTGGGAAGCGAACAGCAGGTTGCCCTTGAACTCGGACAGGCCGTTGTTTACCGCGGTGATGCTCTCGAGGTCGAGATGGTTGGTCGGACGGTCGAGGATAAGCACGTTGCTCTGGAACAGCATCATTCTTGAGAACATGCAGCGTACCTTCTCGCCGCCGGAGAGCACGTTCACCTGCTTGAAAACATCGTCGCCGCTGAACAGCATGCGTCCAAGGAAGCCGCGCAGGTAGCTCTCAGTCTCGTCCTTGGAATACTGGCGCATCCAGTCGATTATGGAAAGCTGGCAGTTATCAAAGAACGCGCTGTTGTCGTTCGGGAAGTAGCTCACCGAAGTGGTCGAGCCCCACTTGAATGTGCCCTCGTCCGGCTCCATCTCCTCCATAAGGATCTTGAACAGCGTAGTTACCGCGATCTCGTTGTTGCCCACGAACGCGATCTTGTCGCCCTTGCCTACTGTGAAGCTTACGTTATTGAGCACCTTCACGCCGTCGACGGTCTTGGAAAGCCCGGTGACCTGAAGTATATCCTTGCCGACCTCGCGCTCCATATCGAACGCGATGTATGGGTACTTTCTGGAGGAAGCGGGAAGCTCCTCGACGGTCAGCTTGTCGATGAGCTTGCGGCGGGAGGTCGCCTGCTTGGACTTCGACTTGTTCGCGGAGAACCGCGCGATGAAGTTCTGGAGTTCCTTTATCTTCTCCTCGGCGCGCTTGTTCTGCTGCTTTATCATACGCTGAATAAGCTGTGAGGATTCGTACCAGAACTCGTAGTTGCCGACGTACATCTTGATCTTTCCGTAGTCGATATCCACGATGTGGGTGCACACATTATTAAGGAAGTGACGGTCGTGGGATACAACGATGACCGTACCGAAGTACTCCGCGAGGAAGTCCTCCAGCCAGGATACCGCCTCAACGTCGAGGTGGTTGGTCGGCTCGTCCATGAGGATTATGTCGGGATTTCCGAACAGGCACTGCGCAAGCAGAACCTTGACCTTCTCGTTACCGGTCAGGGAATCCATCTTCTGGTAGAGAATCTCCTCCGGCAGACCCAGACCCTGGATAAGCTTGGAAGCGTCGGACTCAGCCTCCCAGCCGTTCAGCTCTGCGAACTCGGCCTCCAGCTCGGAAGCGCGGGTGCCGTCCTCCTCTGAGAAATCCTCCTTGGCGTAGAGCGCGTCCTTCTCCTGCATGATGTCGTACAGGCGCTTGTTGCCGAGGATAACGGTGTCCTGCACGGTGTAGTCGTCGAACGCGTAGTGATCCTGGCGCAGCACCGACATGCGTAGCTCCGCGGGCTTAGATACGCTGCCCTTTGTAGGCTCAAGGTCACCGCAGAGGACCTTCAGGAATGTGGATTTTCCGGCTCCGTTTGCGCCGATCACGCCGTAGCAGTTGCCGGCGGTGAATTTCAGGTCTACGTCCTTGAAAAGAAGCTGTCCGCCGAAGCTGACGCTTACATCAGATACTGTTATCAATTCTATTCTCCTTTTAGTTTAGTTGTTTGAAACACATACAATATTAGTATAGCATATTCCGGCAGGAATTACAAGTGTTTTACGCGATTTTTTCCGGAATATTGCCCCGGCCGGCGGCATATCCATGTAAATGAAAAACCCCGGCACTATTGCGCCGAGGCTTTAAGGCTGTGATTATGTAGATTAGTTGAGTTTGTTGAGCTCTGAGAGGCACTCGGAGCAGATGTTCTTGCCCTTGAATACTGTGATGCCGCTTGCATTGGAGCAGAAAGCGCATGCCGGCATGTACTTCTTGAGAATGATCTGATCGTCCTCAACGTAGATCTCAAGGCTGTCCTTGATGCCGATGTCGAGAGTTCTTCTCAGCTCTATCGGAATTACGATTCTTCCCAGCTCATCGACTTTTCTTACGATACCTGTAGACTTTACCATGATTTTTTCCTCCTGAAATTGTCTGCCGCGCCAAATTCTGGTATGCGCAGGCAGGAATTTTTGTCCTTATTCACCGTTTTTTCCAGCATATTGCTGATTTCTTGCACATTATACCATGTTTTGTTTGAGATGTCAATTTGAAAAATGCATAATTTTGTCATTTTTTGTCCATTTTACTACATATTTTGATTTACAAAAGTGTCAGTTTGATAATATATCAAATGGTGTATATCATCGAAAATACGTTTGTTATGCAGAATTTCAACTTATACAATATCGCATAGTCAACTGGAAATAAATTAGTGATATAGAATCCAGTATGGAAATTTGGAAAATTATTTTAAATCCGATGATACAAAACCCATATTACACAAGGAGCTGGTAAGATATGAAATATATTCTGATGATACTGCCCGCCGCAGCGATAGTCTGCGGGATATTCACCGGACGGCTGCCGGAGGTCTCAGCGGCGGTGCTGGAGAGCGCCTCCGGTGCGGTCACGCTGGCGCTGACGCTGTGCGGAGCCATGGCTCTCTGGAGCGGTCTGATGAAGGTCGCGGAGGAAGCCGGGGCGGTGAAGCTGCTGTCGGCTGTGCTTTCTCCGGCAGTAGTGTGGCTGTTCCGGGGACTGGAAAAGGGCGGACGCGCCGCGCAGCTCATCTGCATGAATCTCTCGGCGAATATCCTCGGACTTGGAAACGCGACCACACCGCTTGGTATCCGCGCGATGGAAGCGATACAGGAAGAGGAGGGCGGCTCCGGTGTCTCTGACGGCTCCGCCAGCGACAACATGATAATGCTGACCGTCCTGAACACAGCGAGCCTTCAGCTCATTCCGGCGACCGCCGCGGCGCTCATGACCGCCCACGGAGCCGCCCGACCGATGGAAATACTCCCCTGCGTGTGGATCGTATCGGCGTATTCCCTGGCGGCTTCGGTGGGCGCGGCAAAGCTGTTCGGGCATTTTTCCAGGAAGAAGGTGCGGCGTGCAGATAACTGATTTCGTAGTCCCACTGCTGTTCGCAGGGGTCATGATCTTCGGCGCCGTGCGCAGAGTGGACGTGTTCCCTGTGTTCTGCGAAGGAGCCGCAGGCGGCCTTAAAACCACCGTGGATATACTCCCGGCTCTGGTGCTGCTGCTCGTCAGCGTCGGAATGCTCCGCGCTTCCGGGGCGGTGGAGCTTCTCACCGGGCTTCTGGAGCCGCTGTGCAATCTTGTGGGATTCCCGCCGGAGTGCATGCAGATGGTGCTGCTGCGGCCGTTCTCCGGCAGCGGAGCCATCGCGGTCTACGACGGCATCGCCGCACAGTACGGCGCGGACAGCTTCCCCGGAAGAGTAGCCGCAGTGCTGCTCGGCTCCTCGGAAACTACGTTCTATACGGTCGCGGTATACTTCGCGGCGGTCAGGGTGAAAAACACCCGCTACGCTATCCCAGCCGCCCTCGCCGCCGACTGCACCGCCTGGATAGTCTGCGGACTGACCGTCAGCGCACTGCTCGGATAAATCGTCCCCTCTCTTGATTTTTTGCATATATTGTTGTATAATAGTATAAAGCAATAAATTGGAGTGATGACGATGATCATTTTGCCGGAACAGGTCACTAAAGCGATAGACGTCCTGGAAAAATCGGGATATGACGCATATATAGTAGGCGAGTGCGTGCGGGAGCTGCTCCTCGGCAGCGACCCGCAGGATTACGATATAGTCACCAACGCGGGGATAAACGATATCCTTTTCGCGTTCAGGGATTACCGTATTTCTGACGAGGGAATGAAACGCGGTGAGATACTTGTTACCGTTGTCGGCATGATAATCCAGATCTCGCCCTACCGCCGCGAGGTGGTAGGCAACCGCGTTATCTACGCGGAGGATCTCGAGACCGATCTTTTCCGCCGCGGATTCACGATGAACGCTATGGCGTACAGTCCGCGCTCCGGGCTTATCGACCCGTTCGGAGGCAGAGCCTCGCTGCGCCCCTCTCCGGAGGCCATCGAGGAGGAAGAAAAAGAGGAGATCGCCGAACTGAAGGTTCCGGAAGACCCTGACGAGCTGACCCGCCGCAAGGGGGTCACGCGGCTCCCCGCCCGGGTAATAGCCATCGGTGAGAACCAGACCCGCAGCGTCAAGGAAAACGGCAAAACTGTCACAGAGACCTGGTACGACATGTCTCGCTGCTTCACCTCCGACCCGTCCAGGATACTCCAGGCGATACGCTACTGCTCCGAGGGCGAGTACGTCATCGAGGACAAGACCCGGGACGCTATCCGCGCTAACGTGAGCTGCTTCGAATACGCCGAAAAAGGCAAGCTGTTCAGCGAACTATCCCGCATCGTGATGGGAAAATACGCCGCACGGGTGCTGGAGCAGTACTCCGACATACTGAAGTTCCTGTTACCCGAGATAGAGCCCTGCATAGGCTTTGATCAGCACAGCGTCCACCACGATTTTGACGTATGGACGCACATCTGCAAGTCGGTGGGATACGCGGTGCCGGAGCTTCCCGTGCGGTTCGCAATGCTGTTCCACGACCTCGGCAAGCCGGACTGCTGCGCGATAGATTCCAGGGGACGCGGGCATTTCAAGGGGCACGGCGAGCGCGGACGGCTCATCGCGGAGCGTATCATGCGGCGGCTGGAGTTCCCGGCGGCGCTTTCTGAGGAAATAAGCTGGCTGGTGTTCTACCACGACAAGGATATCCCGGAGAGCCGCGCGGATCTGAAGCGGCTTCTTGACGCTCTCGGCGCGGAGGATCTACGAAAGCTGATACAATGCGAAATTGCGGATTCTCGCGCGAAAAAGCTCGATACGGAAACGCCTGACGTCCAGCGGCTGAGGGCTGCCGCGGCAGCGCTGCGCGAGATACTTGACACCGGCGAGTGCTACAATATTCGCCAGCTGGCGATAACGCAGCGCGAGCTTATGGAGCGCCGCCTAGTAACAAACGAGCAGGAAGCCGAACAGCTTATCAACGCGCTGTTCGACATGGTGCTCGACAAGCCGAGCTTCAACAACAAGCTCATGCTTCTCGACATGGCGGAAAAGAGTAAGCAGCGCCTTGAGGAGATACGCGCAGAGCGGGAACGAATAGCCGCTGAGAAACGCGCGGCCCAGGCTCTGAAGCATAAAAAAACTCCGGTAAACCGGCGAAACGAGCCGGTATATACACGCAAAAAGCAGTAATAAAACAGGGCGGAGTTGTTCCGCCCTGTTTTTATTTTACTCGGTAGCACAGCACCTGGAATTCCGTTTCAGTCTCGAAGCTGTCGTGGGTCCCGAACCAGCTATAAAGCCGGCTGCTGTCGTGCTGGGAGGTCTTGTAGTAATACGGGGTCATGGTGAACAGCGCGTTCAGCAGCTCCTGGCTGGTGAGCCGCAGCGTGGAGCTGACCTCCCGCTTTTCCAGAAACTCCATGCCCTCGATCTCGTATGGCTTCACTTCGTTGAGCCTCGGCTCGTCGTAAAGCACGGATTTCAGCCCGTAGAGGTGGCGCTCCCCTGGGATCGCCGTCAGGATAACGCCGCCGGGCTTCACTACCCGCAGAAGCTCCTCCCGCTGGAACGGCGCGAAGATCACCGCCGCCATATCCGCGCAGGCGTCCTCCAGAGGGAGCCGGAACACGCTCGCCGCCGCGCAGAATATGTCCCGCTTCATTCCGTTCGAGTTTATCCGGGAATGCGCCGCCGCAAGCACGTTTTTCGAGATATCCACGCCGATGATCTGCATTCCGGGCACCGCGTCGTACATTCCTACCGTGTAGTAGCCCTCGCCGCAGCCGCAGTCCACCATCGTGACCGGCTTCGGGAACTCTGCGGCGTATTTCGCGGCGCAACCGCACAGGGCGTCCCGCAGCCCGGAGTAGGCTCCGCTGTCAAGGAACAGCCTGCGAGCCGCCGCCATTTCCTTGCTGTCGCCGGGATCCTTCACGTTCTTGTGCTGGGTCAGCAGCAGGTTGACGTACCCCTTCGCGGATACGTCGAAGCTGTGACCCTTCGGGCAGCGCAGAGTCTTGCCGTCCGGGATCAGCCGCGGCGGACGGTTCGTCTTTTCGCCGCATACCGGGCATGTCAGGGGGAGAGCGTTTGTCATAGATAATTCCTCCGGAAAGTTGAAATTGTTGAAATTCGGAATTAAGAATTCGGAATTAATGTGTCCGGCTTCGCTGGACGGATCTCAATTTGGTTCGCTTTTAAATTCGTCCCGCGCAGCGGGACACCGAAATTCCGAATTCCGCATTCTGAATTCCGAATTATTAATATTATATACTATCAGAGTAACATAATCAAGCGTTATTTTTTAGCTCAAATTGTGAGATTTGCACAAAACAGAATATGGAATTTATATATCGAGCAACAAAAAACTTCACAAAACCGGTTGAATTTTGTACAGCTTTACTATATAATAGAAGCATGGAGTTCGAAAACAAACGGGCTGCAAATTCTTAATTCGGAGGTCTACCTATGACATTCACTGCTGACAAAATCAGAAACATATTACTTGCCGGCCACGGCGGAAGCGGAAAGACCGCATTAGCAGAAGCTATGCTGTTCAAATCAGGAGCAACTGAGAGAATGGGCAACACCAACGAGGGCAGCACCGTAAGCGACTTCGACCCGGAGGAGATACGCCGCAAGATCTCGATAAACACTTCACTCGCCGCGACGGTATGGCAGGACACCCGCATAAATATCATCGACGCACCGGGTCAGTTCGACTTCATCGGCGGAATGTACGAAGGTATCCGCGCCGCCGAATCGGTGGTAATCACGGTAAACGGCAAGGACGGAGTATGCCCCGGCACCATCAAGGCGTACAATCTCGCCGCAGGTCAGAACAAGGCAAGAATGCTCGCCGTAACCTGCATGGAAGTCGAGAACTCCGATTTTTATAAGGTGCATACGCAGCTCAAGACCGTTTTCGGTCCGTCGGTATGCCCGATAGTGGTTCCGTACGACAAGAACGGTCCCGTTGAAGCATACATAAATCTGCTAACCATGAAGGCGTACAAGTACGATAGCAAGGGAGTTCCGACCGAAGTTCCCATGCCTGCTTCCGAGAACCGTATCGCCGGTCTGCGCGCTTCAATGGCTGAGGCGGTCGCTGAGACCAACGAGGAATTCATGGAGAAATTCTTCAGCGGCGAGGACTTCACCCACGACGAACTCGTTAAGGGTATCCACGACGGCGTTGCAAGCGGCGCTATAACTCCGCTCGTATGCTGCGCCAACGACACGCTCTCCGGCGTTGATATGCTGCTCGACGCAGTGGTTTCCATGCTCCCCTCCCCCAACGAGAGAAAACTCGAGTCGCTCGACGGCGTGACCCTCGATTACGACGAGAACAAGCCGCTCAAGGCGTTCGTGTTCAAGACCGTAGCCGACCCGTTCGTAGGCAAGATAAGCATGCTCAAGATAGTTCAGGGCAAGCTCACCGCGGGCGTTTCCGCCGTGAACGCCACCACCGGCGAGACCGTCCGCATCGGCAAGTTGCTGAAGCTCACCGGCAAGAAGCAGGAGGAGATCTCCGAGGCGCTCGCCGGAGACATCGCCGCCGTCACGAAACTGGAAGCATCCACAAACGACACCCTGTGCGCTCCCGAAGCAGTCGCAGCGCTTGCGCCTACGGAGTTCCCGCAGGCATGCTACTTCCGCGCCGTTAACCTCGCAGGAGGCGGCGACGAGGGCAAGCTCTCCGGCGCTATCCGCAGACTTCTGGAGGAGGATCCCACGCTGAAATACGTCCACAACCACGAGACCCACCAGCGCATGATAGGCGGTCTGGGCGACCAGCACCTTGACGTAGCGGCGGCAAAGCTGAAATCCAAGTTCGGCATGGAGGTCAAGATGTCCGAGCC
>OJPN01001681.1_pt1 | contig 15108 bp, 7 predicted proteins | sample 1598511 | NCBI WGS metagenome assembly OJPN01 (sample SAMN03922485, study PRJEB24848) | human gut metagenome | isolation source: stool sample | host: Homo sapiens | place: Germany | collected 2011-05
AAATCGATGTCTGCGGCATCACAATTAAATATCAATAATTTATAGCGGGCAGGCGGCAATGTGAAACTCAATTCATCGGCATCATCTTCCATCTGGATGACTGAACCTCCGTCTGTCGGATAGAAACAGTATCTAACCCGTTCCGGGGCCGGATATCCTTTCAAGCGCTTATCCCATTTGAAGGAATATTGTATGTCGCCCTGTTTGTCCAGACTCGGTGTCTTTTCCGTACTGCATCTGATCAGTGTGATGATAATGCAACAAATGGTAAAGACGATTCCTGTTTTTATACAATTCTGAATGTTCATTCTTTAAATAAGTATTGATAATCAATACTATTTTTTCTTTATGTCGCAAATATAGAGGGATAACAGGTAGCTGGAATTGCTTTTTTTAATCAAAAGGTTGCAAAACCTATGAAATATATTGATTTTTATACGTTTTCGTCTCTTTCGTTACGGATGGCCCGCGGAGACTTGCCGAAGTTAGCCCGGCAGAAGTGGGAAAAGTTAGACAAGGATTCGAAGCCGTACTTATAGCAGATCTCGGATATGCTTGCATTCGTGGTGGTCAGGTCGTTTTGTATATCCAGGCATTTCTTTTTGGTCATCCATTGGTAAGCCGGCTCTCCGAATGTCTCTTTGAATAAACGCCGGAAGGTGGGAGTGCTATATCCTCCTAATTGCGCAAAAGACTCGACATCTTTTGCTTTCAGGTAGTTTTGCATGACAAAGTAGCGGAATGTTTGGCTATACCTATATATAGGTGCATAGAAATTGGCAATCTCTTTCAAGGTATAGTAGCAGTTGAGCAGGAAATACAACTCCGTCTGCTTGGCTTTCAGGAATTCCGCACACAGGAGATCATTGTTGAGGTACATCTTGAGCCCGTTGATAAAAAGGCGTAACGGGAAACACATATCCATGACGACCGGGAGCATGGGAGACTCTTTCGCCAGTTCCAGTCCTTTGTTGAAACGGTCGGTACAAATGTTTTGCGGAGCCTCGAACAGGTAAAGGATGCATTCCGTAGATTCCAGGATGTGGAACTCTACACGTGAACCGATCGGTTGCATGATGAACTGCCCGTCATGAAATACCGTGCCCGGATGCTCGTCGCTGGTTACCCGAACGGAGCCGGATATCAAAAAATAGATCGTATTTTGTGAACACCGTTCTTTCGGGATCATCATTCCTTTCAGGAAAGAACGGTATTTGAATATCTGCTTCTGATAGTGGGAGCAAGAAGAACAGTCTGTATATTTCTGACAGATAAAATCAGACATCCGTGGCTGAATTTAAAGTTTTACCTTTTTGCTTTTACCTTGATTTTCATTATGGAAACGGTCTACGGCTGTGACTACATAACGGTATTTGCGTTTCCCGTCGTCGTAGGGCAGCAGATAGTTCGTCTCGCGTGTGACCGCTACGATCTTGGAAGGATCGTCCAGATTGACCGGCTCCTTGTTTTCGAAGCGGTAAATGACGAAATAGCTTGCCAATTCGGGATTGGTCTTGCTCTGTTCCGCCTGCCAGTGCAACATATATCCCTGGGCTGTCCATTCGGTTTTCAGTTTCTTGACCTCTTGCGGAGCCCGGTTGTGCAGATGGGTATAGGCCGGGATTAAGGCTGGATAGCGGTGGTAGTTCCGTTTCAGGCTGTCGGCTACCCCCTTGTTGTTCCAGAGTATTTCGTTTGCGGGCCAGAAGCAGTTACCTTTTACTTTCGAGAGCGAACGTTCGTAAAGCATTTTGCGGGTGAGCTGGTCTGCTTTCATGGTGCGTGCTACGTCTTGGCCGATATACAGATGCGTGCCTTCCCGTGTCGCGTTTTTGTTCCACCATTGGATCAACGTGATATAGTCGGCTGCCGGATGTCCGATCTCCCAATATATCTGTGGAATGTTATAGTCTATCCAACCCTCTTTTACCCAGTGTGTCACGTCTGCATACAGGTCGTCGTAGTTTTGCAGTCCGTTGGTGTTGCTGCCTGAACCGTCGGGTGTGCTTTTCTTGTTGCGGTAGATACCGAACGGACTGATACCGAATCTTACCCAAGGTTTGGATAACAGGATGGTGCGCTTGATCTCGCGAACCAGCTTGTTCACATTTTCCCTTCGCCAGTCTGCACGTTGTGATGCTTTATATCCTTTGTTCAAACCGTATCTCTGAAAACTTTTGTCGTCCGGGAAAGAGATACCCGCTACCGGATAGGGGTAGAAATAGTCGTCCATATGGATCGCGTCTACATCATAACGGCTGACGATATCCCGTACCACGCGACAGATGAACTGCCGGCTTTCCGGTAATCCCGGGTCAAACAGGATTTGCTTGTTGTAGGTTACGAACCATTCCGGATGCTTATTATATATATGTGAATCTGCAAAACGGGTATTCCCGGCTGTGCTTGCCCGGTAAGGGTTCAGCCAAGCGTGAAATTCCATATTCCGCTTGTGGCATTCTTCGATCAGGAAAGCCATCACGTCGAAGTCTCCGTCCGGGGCGAGCCCCTGCCTGCCGGTGTAGAAACGGCTCCAAGGTTCGATATCCGATTTATAGAAAGCGTCGGCTTCCGGGCGTACCTGGAAGATGATAGCGTTGATCCCGCATTTTTGCAGATAGTCGAGTTTGCGGATAAAGTCTTTCCGCATTTGTACGGGTGTCATATCCTTGTATTCTCCCTGGAAAGCCGTCTGTATCCAAGCTCCGCGAAATTCCCGTTTCGCTTCTTTTCCAGTCGGTTGCTGCGGTTTTTGTTGTGTCGTCTTACATGACGTTACTGCTCCAAGCAGCAAGATCAGTAACAGACGAAGGTATTTTGCCATCATGAAGTCTGTGAGTTTGAGATTCTTTTGTTTGTTGTCCTATACACTTTGTACAAGCCGACACAAAGATAATAAAAGTTTAAAAGCCTCTATCTTTTTTATGTTATAAACAATGGTTTTGGAGATAACGCTTGATAAAAACTTATTTGAAAAAGCATTTTTGAAAACATATAAATCAATATAGAAAACAGAAGCGAGGATAATCTTATTACTTTTACCGCCGGAATCTTAAAAGAACAGATCATGAGGAAACCTCTGCTTAAAATACTGCTTTGCCTTTCACTATTGTCCCCTTTTACGGGGAGTGGCCAAGATCAAAATGTGCTTGAATCCGGCTTCGTGAATCCGGAGAAGCAAGTACAGACTTCCGTTTATTGGTATTGGATTTCTGGGAATATCTCGGAAGAAGGGGTGAAGAAAGACCTGTATTCGATGAAAGAAGCCGGGATCAACCGGGCTTTTATCGGGAATATCGGGCTGGAAGGAATCCAGACGCCTTATAAGACCGTGCCGTTCTATAGTGAAGAATGGTGGAAAATACTGCACGCAGCCCTTAAAACAGCAACGGAATTAGGAATAGAGATCGGCATCTTTAATTCACCCGGATGGAGCCAGTCGGGTGGACCGTGGGTGAAACCGGAGCAGGCGATGCGTTATCTGGCATCGGTAAAGGCGGAAGTCAGTGGAGGAAAACAGGTAGAGGTGATTTTGACGAAGCCGGATAAGGACTTTCAGGATGTAAAGGTGATCGCTTTTCCATCTATCGGGAAGAAAACAACCCGGTTGTCGGCTGCAAATACTAAAGTGACATCTGCTATGTCTTTGCAAAATCTGAACCATTTGGTTGACGGGAATAAGGAAACAGTGATGCTTTTTACGGAAAAAAGCGAAAAGCCGGTGGCGATCGATTTCAGGACGGATCAACCGTTTACTTTACGCAGTTTGCAAATCTTCCCTGCCCGCCAGCCGATTCAAACCAATGCCCGTTTATTAGTAAAAGAGAACGGGGGCTATCGGATGCTGTCCGAATTTAAGATCGACCGTTTCAATGCGAATTTGAATGTCGGCTTCGATCCATATGCTCCGGTTGTTATCTCTGTCCCGGAGACGACGGCAAGCGAGTTTCGGTTGGAACTGGCTAACACGGCATCCGGTACGGGATTGGGAGAGGTCGAATTCTTGTCCCTTCCTGCTGTGGAACGTTATCCCGAAAAGACATTAGCCAAGATGTTTCAGACTCCGCTTCCTTATTGGCATGAATACCAGTGGCCGGTACAACCGGAAGCGGGTGATCCCTCCCTGGTCATCGATCCGGGGAAAGTATTGGATATTTCTGCTTTCTTGCAAGGAGACCGCCTTGTCTGGAAAGCTCCGGCGGGAGAATGGACGATCCTGCGTACCGGTATGCTCCCGACGGGTGTGACGAACAGCCCGGCCGATCCCGAAGCGATCGGACTGGAGATAGATAAGATGAGCCGCAAGCATGTAGAAGCGCATTTCGAGGCTTTCATGGGTGAAATATACCGTCGTATTCCGGCTGAAGACCGTGCTTGCTGGAAAGTAGTCGTACAAGATAGTTACGAAACGGGCGGACAAAACTTTACCGACGATTTCTTGTCGGAATTCCAGGCGCGTTACGGTTATGACCCGTTACCGTTCCTTCCCGCTTATGAAGGATATGTGGTCGGGAGCGAGGATCGTTCCGACCGTTTCCTTTGGGATCTGCGCCGTCTGATTGCGGATAAAGTCGCATACGATTATGTCGGCGGCTTACGGGAGGTGTGCCATAAATATGGCTTGACGACCTGGTTGGAAAACTACGGGCACTGGGGGTTCCCCGGTGAGTTCCTGCAATATGGCGGACAATCGGACGAGATAGGAGGCGAGTTCTGGAGTTTTGGCGATTTGGGGAATATCGAGAACCGTGCCGCCTCTTCCTGCGGACATATTTATGGAAAGCAGAAGATTTCGGCCGAATCGTTCACCAGCGGCGGGACGCCTTTCAGTTGTTATCCTGCCATGATGAAACAGCGTGGCGACCGTTTCTTTACGGAAGGAATCAATAATACGTTGTTGCATGTCTATATCTCGCAGCCTTCGGAAGAACGGGAGCCGGGGATGAACGCCTGGTTCAGCAGCGAATTCAACCGGTTGAACACTTGGTATCCGCAGATGGATTTGTTTACATCCTATCTGAAACGAGTCAACTATATGTTGCAACAAGGCTTGAATATTGCCGATGTCGCTTATTTCATCGGCGAAGATGCTCCCAAGATGACCGGTATCGTAGACCCTGAACTGCCGAAAGGCTACCAGTTCGATTATATCAATGCCGAGGTGATCGAGCGAGACCTCTTTGTCAAGGACGGTTTACTGACGTTGCCTCATGGCACTCAATACCGGATACTGGTACTTCCGAAGCTTGAAACCATGCGTCCCGAACTGCTTGCCAAGATCGGGAAACTGATCGAAGACGGGGCGGTTGTCTTGGGGCCTGCTCCGAAACGTTCGCCGAGTGGCGAATCTTTTCCGATGGCTGACAGGCAGGTTAAGAAATTGGCCGACGAATTATGGGGCGGTCTGGACGGGCGGAACGTGAAGGCTGTTAAAAGAGGAAAAGGTGAGTTGTTGTTGGGCATGACGATGGAAGAGGCCTTGAAGCATATCGGTTGTGTACCGGACTGCGGATTGCCGGCGGATGCTCCGGTTCTCTACGGACACCGTTCTGCTGGAGATGCCGAGATCTATTTTGTCTCCAACCAGAAAGACGAGACGGTCGAGATCAGTCCGGAATTCCGTATCCGTTCAAGGCAACCGGAGTTATGGGATGCGGTAACCGGCCGTATTCGTATGCTTCCTGCTTATGAAGAGACAGCTACGGGGACAGTTGTTCCTTTGAAGTTGCATCCTTATGAGAGTGCTTTTGTCGTGTTCCGCCGGCCGGCCGTAAAGGCTGAGGGAACGGAACTGGAATTGAACTATCCGGTTCCGCAGACGCTTGTCCGCCTGGATGCTCCTTGGAGAGTCTCCTTTGAGGAAAAGAGAAGAGGACCGGCAGTTCAAACCTTTGCCCGCCTGGAAGATATCAGCAAGAACGAAAATCCCGATATCCGCTATTATTCCGGTACGATTTGGTACGAGACGGAATTTAAATTGAAAAAGAAACCGGAAGGCGAATTGTATCTGAATCTGAACGATGTCGGGGTAATGGCAAAAGTGAAGATCAACGGTCAGTATGCCGGGGGCGTTTGGACGGCTCCCTACCGGGTAAATGTAACGGATTGGGTTCGGAAAGGGAAGAACAAAGTCGAGATAGAGGTCGTTACCACTTGGATGAACCGTTTGATCGGTGATAGCGGTTTGCCGGAGTCCGAACGAAAAACCTGGACACCCTGCAATAGCTGGAAGCCTGCTGATACGTTGCAGAAATCCGGCCTGATCGGCCCCGTTTATATAGAAAGTGTGAATTGATTGTTTCCGAATGTGAATGCCAGCCGTTTGCTTGGCGAAACGGCAATCCTTTTTTACCTTTGCAATGTTTATATGGGGGGTGTCAAAATCCCCTTGTCCCTGCGCTTGACGCGGAGCCGCAAAAGAGCAAGCCTTATCAATCAGATGTTTATATGACTGGCTTTAATGCGATCCCGCGTCAAGCGCGGGAACAGGATAGTTTTGACACACCCCCCCCTATATGTCATGCTGATAAATCATTGTTATGTCCGAAAACAATTCTATATTCATCAAGGGAGCTCGAATCAATAACCTGAAAAATATCGATGTCGAGATTCCCAGAGATAAACTGGTCGTTATAACCGGCCTTTCCGGTAGTGGAAAATCATCATTGGCATTCGATACGTTGTATGCGGAAGGGCAGCGCCGCTATGTGGAGAGCCTTTCGGCCTATGCACGCCAGTTTCTGGGGCGTATGAGCAAGCCGGAGTGCGACTATATCAAAGGCATTCCCCCCGCCATCGCTATCGAACAGAAGGTGAACACCCGCAACCCGCGCTCGACGGTAGGAACTTCTACGGAGATATACGAATACCTTCGGCTCTTGTATGCCCGTATCGGGAAAACCATCTCTCCCGTGTCCGGGATGGAAGTGAAGAAACACCAGGTAAGCGATATTGTGAAAGAAGTCTTAGGCTACCCTGCCGGAACACGCTTTGCCGTATATGCTCCTGTCGTCCTGCCGGATGGGCGTGGCATCAAGGAGCAGTTGGAAATCTTGCAAAAAGAAGGCTATACCCGTTTGTCCATTGGCGAGACCGTTTACCGGATCGGTGAAGTATTGGCGGATGACACATTGCTTTCCTCCCCGGTGATCGAACTGTTGATAGACCGTCTGGTCGTATCGGATGACAAGACATTGAAAAGCCGTCTTGCCGATTCCGCCGAAACGGCTTTCTTCGAAGGGCACGATACTTGTATCATCCGTATCTACACATCCGAAGGAACAGTTGTAAAAGAATATTCCAAGAAATTCGAGGCTGATGGTAGGGTGTTCGAGGAACCGACCGATATGATGTTCAGCTTTAATAACCCGTTAGGTGCTTGCCCGACTTGCGAAGGTTTCGGGAAGGTGCTTGGTATCGATGAAAATCTGGTCGTGCCGGATAAAAGCCTGTCCGTTTTCCAGGGAGCGGTAGTCTGCTGGAAAGGTGATGTGATGGGAGAATGGCTGAAAGAGTTTATTGTGAAGAGCGAGAAATATAACTTCCCGATCCATCGTCCTTATTACGATCTGACGCAAAAGGAGAAAGACTTGCTTTGGCACGGTGCCCGCGGACTGCACGGCATCGACGACTTTTTTAAGTTTGTGGAAGAGAACCTTTATAAGATACAGTATCGTGTGATGTTGGCACGTTATCGCGGAAAGACCGTTTGCCCGACTTGTAAAGGGTCCCGCCTGCGTCCCGAAGCCCTCTATGTAAAGGTAGGGGGAAAGGATATTGCGGAACTGGTTACCCTTCCGATCACGGAAGCAAAAGCCTTTTTCGATCACCTTCAACTTGACGAGAACGAGGCATCCATTGCCAAACGTTTGCTGACGGAGATCACTAACCGCCTGCAATTCCTGTTGGATGTGGGGTTGGGCTATCTGACGCTTGACCGCCTGTCTTCCTCCCTTTCCGGAGGAGAAAGCCAGCGTATCAATTTGGCGACCTCTTTGGGGAGTAGCTTGGTCGGGTCTCTTTATATATTGGACGAGCCGAGTATCGGGCTCCATTCTCGCGACACTGATTTGCTGATCAAGGTGCTCCGGCAATTGCAGGCATTAGGTAATACGGTGGTCGTGGTGGAGCATGACGAAGAGATTATCCGTGCGGCCGATTACATTATCGACATCGGTCCGAAGGCCGGTCGCCTAGGTGGGGAAGTGGTCTATCAGGGTGATGTGGACGATTTGAAAACCAGTAGCAACAGCTATACCGTCCGGTATCTGACGGGAGAGGACCAGATAGAAGTGCCCCTTTATCGTCGTCCCTGGAATAATTATATCGAGGTGAAAGGTGCCCGTAAAAACAATTTGAAAGGGATTGATGTGAAGTTCCCTTTGAATGTGATGACAGTCGTAACAGGTGTCAGCGGTTCGGGTAAAAGCTCGCTCGTGCGTGATATTTTCTACGAAGGTGTCAAGCATTATTTAGATGAGGCTGCCCGTTTGATGGTTGACTGTTCCGGCTTGGAAGGCGATATGCACATGATCAAAAGCATCGAGTTCGTCGACCAGAACTCCATCGGCAAGAGTTCCCGTTCCAACCCGGTGACCTATATCGGAGCCTACGATGAGATCCGTAAACTTTACGGTGAGCAGCCTTTGGCTAAGCAGATGGGCTATTCGGCTGCCTATTTCTCCTTTAATAAGGAAGGCGGGCGATGTGAAGAATGTAAAGGAGAAGGCAGGATCACGGTCGAGATGCAGTTCATGGCTGATATCACCCTCGAATGCGAAACCTGCCACGGCAAGCGCTTCAAACAGGATGTGCTCGATGTCGAATATCACGGTGCGAGTATCTATGATATGCTGGAAATGACCGTGAACCAGGCGATTGAGTTCTTTGGACAATATCCGGGATCACAGGAAAAGAAGATCGTCAAAAAGCTGAAACCCCTCCAGGATGTCGGGTTGGGGTATATCAAACTCGGACAGACTTCATCCACTTTGTCCGGTGGTGAAAACCAGCGTGTGAAACTTGCTTACTATCTGGGCCAGGAGAAACAGGAACCGACGCTTTTCGTCTTTGACGAGCCGACGACCGGTCTGCATTTTCATGATATCAAGACGTTGCTGAAGGCTTTCAATGCCCTGATCGATAAAGGTCATACGGTTGTCATTATCGAACATAACATGGATGTGATCAAATGTGCCGACTATCTGGTTGATCTCGGCCCCGAAGGAGGAAATGCCGGAGGAAATCTGGTTTGCACTGGAACGCCGGAGGAGGTGGCCATGTGCGAGGCATCTTATACGGGAAAATATTTAAAGGATAAACTCTGATAAAAATGGAGAGGAGCGTTAGTAAAACACGTCTGTTACGATAATTCGAGGAGGGTGTGTCAATTTGATATCACTGGACGCAGATGACGCAGAACACACAGACGGACGCAGATTTATTTTGCTGATAATTAATAATATCTGCGCTCGTCTGCGTTGTCTGCGTCCCATGAATACCGATATTTGACATACCCTCCTCAAACTATGTCTGAATTAGTAAGCAGGATTTTGTTTCGACTATTTTATTTTTTGCTCTTTTCCTGCTCTGCAACCTGATGAACGCGGTCGGCAACATATTCTACTTTGTCCAAGCCTGCGTCTTTCAGGTTCATCGCTTCTTCTTTTGCCTTTGAAGCAAGGTGGTGGAGGTTTGCGTGGAGGCAACGGAATTTACCATCATCTTCCATTTTGCGGAGTACATAACCTGTGACAACTCCGACTACCATACCGATTAATAAATCTTTCATACCATTACGTTTTTAAATGATTACTACTTTAGAAACTGTTTCTTAGTTTTGTTCCCTCAAAACAAGAGGTAAATCCGTATTGTTTCGGTTTTTAAAGTATTTATAGGTATTGCGGAATTGTTTAGGTAAAAAATATACGGCAACCCGTTTCTTTCCGCTGAAAGAGGATTGCCGTATAAAAGTTAGGAATAAGGTCCTGGTGATTTCTTCGCGTCTTCAAAATAAGTAATATAAGTGTGTGTTTCTCTTTTTCTTCAGACAAAGGTAGAAGGGAGATGTTACAAAACTGTTACAGTGGGTGTACAGTTTTGTTAAAAAACTTTTGCTAAATAGAGAATTGCCATTGCAAGGGTATTGTCAACTTTTATCCCCTGAACATGGCGATATGTTGCATAAACGACCTTGTTTTGTCCTGTAACCCATATATTTTGGAAAATTATGCCTATTTTTTCTTGTTGATTCGGAAAACCTATTTACCTTTGCAACGATTCCGTAGTGGGCAGCGGCTCACGGAGTGCGGGATCGATTACATATTTGTAAGCATTTTACGAAGATTATTCCTTACTGAAAATCTGCAAAATTTTAAGCTAAACGGAATAATGGACAGTAAATGCTTGCGCTGTACATATAAATGTATCCGCTATTTCTGATGGGTGGATTATATTATATAGTATAAGCGCAGGCTTTTGTTCTATTATTGTTTAGCGGGCTTTGCAGAGCCTTCAGTTTGATAATAGACAACAGGCCTGCGTTTTTTTATGCCCGTTCATAATCATTCGCGGGAGTTGTTCTCTCCTTCGTGAAATTAGTTGTTGGACTTTTATACACTATTTTATTAACAATTAATTTAAATGATTATGAACAAGAGATTTTCTACTCTTATGACGGCGGGCCTGATGATGTTGGGCGCGTTGTTCAGCAATGCGAATGCACAAGCTTCAGGTGCCGGAGTTGAAGCAGTCACAGGCAATGTGAAAGATTTTTCCGGTTACTACTTGCTGAGTGACGGAACAAACGGATTCTTGAAAGGTAAAGAGGCTACTATCGAGAATACCAAATTTACGGTTTTGGCTGGAACTGTACAAGATGAATTTGCAGCAAATGCAACAATTGAAGACGAGTATTTTTGGACGATCGAACCGCAATTGACTGCTGGGACTGCTGACGGTGTGACCGTAACAGGTTTCAAATTCAAAAACAAAAAGACCAAAGCCTATTTGACAATGGCTGACGGTACATCTTTAGAACCTACCACAAAGCCGACAATTACGGTTTTCAGCTGGTACGACACTTATGATGCAACTGATGGCTTTAAAAAGGTAGAAAACGGTGCAGACTTGATGATGTCGACTAATGGGGTTGTCCTTAGCTCTGGAACTACAAGTCTTAGCAACGCAGGAACGGTGGACATCAAGCCTTACCGTGCAAAAGCCAAAAAAGTCGAAGCTGATGAATTGAACGGTACCCGCGGTTCCTTCTCCTTCAAGGCTGCCGGATTGGAAACCAGCATCTTTGCTAAAAACATCAAGGCTTTCAATGTTTCCACTATCACGACCGGATTCAGCGAAACCGATGTAAACAAAAATATCCCGGCCGGTGTTTACTTCGCTACTTCATGGGGCGATCTGACAGATGACGATATTACGACTTACGAAGACTTCGTGAAATGTACATTCATCGCCATCGACCCGACTACGAGTCTGAGCAAGGACGACAAGGAAGTGAAAGACGGCAAGAACCTCGGCTTCGTGGAAGTACAGGGCGACGACTTCAACTTCTATACTGCTTCTGCGACAGGTGAACAACAGTCTAAAAACACAGAAGTTTATGTCGGAAATGCCGCTTTCAAAGTCGAAACAAGCGAAGCTTATCTGGCAGATGACAAATATTCTTATGCCATTACAACAGTAGGCAATATCCGCCACCTGACAGAAAAAGGAAAGACGGAGCAGAAGACAAGTGCAAGTGCTGCGGCTATCGATGTCGTGGAAATCAACGATGCAAACAAGCTGACTGCGACTGTTGGCGCAACTGCCGGTAATGTCTTCACATTCGGCCCGAACCCGATTTCTAAAGTGACTCGTCTGCTGAACAGCACAGGTGCTTCTATCTACAACATCCGTTTCGAAAGCGGCAAGACTGAAGCTGAAGATGAAGCAACTGAAAAGGGCAAATATTTGAGCGCAAACTTTGTTACTGGTACTGATTACTCTCTTGTAGCACAGGGTTCTGCCGTTGCCGACTTGAACACTCCGTTGTATCAGTTCGTCATTTCGGCTGTCGATACGACTCAAAACATCGTGACTTTCAGAAACCGTGAAGCCGGTTATGAGTTCAACTGCGAACTGGATACGACTACGACTGCAGGCGTATATTATGTGACAAGCGCAACAAAAAAATCTAGTGCTGCACAGTTCCAGGTAATTACGGTAGATGAACAGGGTGCATATACAGAAGAAACAGCTGTCGGCCTGACAGGCAAGACCATCACTCTGATCCCTGCGACGGTCGACAAGTTTGCCGGTTTTGCAGTAAGAGGTGAAAATCATGATTATATCCGCTTGGCATTTGCAAAAGATGCAAACGCAGAGAAACTGTATGTGACGGTTGATGAAACGATACCATCTGCTCCTGTATTGGCAAAAGTTTCCGATGAAGAAGCTGCCATGTTCGAATTAGTGAGAAACGAGAATCCTTCTTATTTGAAGAACGACTATGTGATGCTGGACGACAAAGGCAAAGTAAAGACAATGTCCGGTAAGGATACGGTCGCTTACTATACTTATAATATCAGATATCAGGTGAACAACCAGGATTGGTATTATTTGGATAATTCTGCTTTAAATTTGACTCAGGAGCAGGCATCTATAGTTCCGGGTGCGACTCATGCTTTCATCATCAAGGAAAACAAGAACGGTTCTGTTTCCATTATGGATCAGATCGCTTACAATGCAAAAGCTATCGAGTTTAAAAGTGCTACTGAAAAAGCAGGAATGTCAACAGCCGGTGCGCCTTATCAGAATGCTGACGCTGCCTCTGTTAAACTGTATATCGCACAGGATGTCTACGGTGCAAGCTTGGAAGCTGTTCCGGGCCATGTCGCAATCAGCGCTGAAAACGGTGGTTATGTATCAATGGACGAAAACGGTGACGCTCGTATCGCCATCAAGACGGCTGCTGATGTAGACCTGACTTTCTGGTTGGATACTGCCGATGTCGATGCTACTCTGCCTTCTTTCTATATCTCTAAGGGCGTGAAAGACGCTGCTGAAAGAATGTATTTGTATTATGCTACAGACTCTGCTACTTATGTAGGTGGTCCTGATGCTAAGAATCCGTACAAATGGTCGAATGGCGCAACTAAACTGATCTTCAAGGCTGCTACATTGGCTAACTCCGACACGTTGGTGACGACAGCCAAAGGACAGACAGTCAAAGTGGCTATGAAACAGGATGCCGATGGTACACAGGCCGGTTTGGCTAACTTCCGCTTCCAGATCTTCAAGGCTTCTGATGCAGAAGATGCTTATGTGGTACGTTGCGGTGTTCAGTTCCTGAAGAACAACAACGGCGAGTTGACTTTGACAAGCGATGTAAAAGACGCTCTTCGCGTATATGCTGACGCTCAGGAAGCTCCTACGGCCAACGAAGGCGTTGAAGTGGCTACTGTTAAAGTGATCGCAGGCGAAGGCAACGTAACAATCGCTGGCGCTCAGGGCAAGAAGGTTGTTGTCAGCAATATCCTTGGCCAGACAGTTGCTAACACGGTAATTACTTCCGACAACGCAACAATCGCTGCTCCGCAGGGTGTGATTGTCGTAGCTGTTGAAGGTGAAGCTGCTGTGAAGGCTATCGTAAAATAACGATTGATACTAAAAAAACAATACTGTCTATCGTGAGGGTGTGTGTCAAAATCCCCTTGTCCCCGCACTTGATGCGGGGCCGCAAAAGGACAGACCTTATCAATCAGATTTTTATAGGTCGGTTTTAATGCGACCCCGCGAGGGTCGCGGGAACAGGGTAGTTTCGACACACCTCCCTACAGAGGCAAATGACATTTTATAATCAAATAATTCTAAAATGTTTGGCTGCGCGGAACGCAAGTTCCAGTATCCTGTGACAGGCGAACAAGCGGCCGGATTTAATATTAATAATACTAAAGTATATTGAAATCATAGCCTGTATCCCTGCGAAGGGCGAACGCTATACACAAAACAAGCCCCGGAGGTGTTATCCACTTTCGGGGCTTTCGTTGGTTTATGAAGTTGTATGAATGGTTGTTTCGAAAATAAATCAGGCAACCGCACCAAAACTTGCTATCCAAGACCAACTCTTCTTATCTATGGCCATTTTGCAAAATAACCACCATACTATCATAATCAGTTATTACAATCTGTTTTTCAGGGTATTAAAGCATGATAGTAGCTGTTTCCTACTATCATTCAACTATCATGCACTTATCATAATTTTTACTTGTGAATTTGTTTATGTATCTGATAATATGCTATTTATGTTTATATGAGACAAAACGCTCATCACCAAAAATAGGGTCATTTTCCACAAAAAAAACGCCCTTTTCTGCCGGATAAGATGTAAAAATAGGGCATAAAAGTCTCCTTGGCATGGCAGATAAACCTCCCCGCACCCCCGGCAGAAATTCACGGACATCCGGGTCTGCACCTCTCCCGCACCCGGATGTCCATGCCTTTTACACCCGGGTCTCGAATAGCTTTCCAAGCTGTTTTTGGCAAAAGAAAAGCTGGTCTTGATGGAAACAGAAGCCGTTTTAATATATTCTGTACCTATTCTTGAATGGTCTTTGTTTTTATCGTAGATTGATATACAGTGTATTAGTGTTTTTTATCATGATAGTTATGATAGATGAATGATAGTAGAAAACAGCGACTATCATGCTGTAATGTATTGTTATAAAACAATATACGGACGATTATGATAGTATGTCAGTTGTCCTTGCGAAAGCACTTCTATGAATGTTTGTCCATATTGGCGGCAAAAGCAGATGGGCACTTTATGATTTTGGTACAGTTGCTCTGAAAATACCGTTCCGAAAATAAATATGCCTTTCCTGTTCTTATCCCAAATATTTGCCTACATTTGCGCAAAGTATAAATAATGCAACTGAAACACTTGATTATGGACAAATTTATCAATCCCTTCTCCGATTACGGCTGGAAAAAGATTTAGAAATACTTCTCCGACCGAGTGCTTTACTATGCCTCGTTTGCCATTCAGCAGCAATCGATGGATCATCCCGAAATCCTGAGGGGAAAAAATCGTATCTTAGTGGCAGTAAAAAA
>OJPN01001684.1_pt1 | contig 15091 bp, 11 predicted proteins | sample 1598511 | NCBI WGS metagenome assembly OJPN01 (sample SAMN03922485, study PRJEB24848) | human gut metagenome | isolation source: stool sample | host: Homo sapiens | place: Germany | collected 2011-05
CAGCTCCCCCGACCCCCGCACCCTGGTCATCCAGCCCTGGGACAACTCCCTGCTGAAGGCCATCGAGAAGGCCATCCAGACCTCTGACCTGGGCATCAACCCCCAGAACGACGGCCGCGTGCTGCGCCTGGCCTTCCCCCAGCTCACCGAGGAGCGCCGGAAAGAACTGACCAAGCAGGTGAAGAAGTACGGCGAGGAGGGCAAAGTCGCCGTGCGGAACATCCGCCGGGACGCCATGGACGAGATCAAGAAGAAGACCAAGAAGTCTGAGATCACCGAGGACGACCAGAAGAACCTGGAGAAGGAGCTTCAGGACCTGACCGACAAGCGGTGCAAGGAGATCGACGAGCTGACGGCCAAGAAGGACAAGGAACTGATGGCGGTCTGACCGAATGACAAGCTCCCCGACAGGGGAGAGGGGTGCAGAATGTGGGGGAAGCTCTGCGTTCTGCATCCTTTCTGTCTATTAAATTGAAGAGGATGTCGGACATATGCCATTTTTCAAATCAAAAGAGGACCAGGGGCCCCAGGTAGATTTTGACCACCTGCCCCGGCACATCGCCATCATCATGGACGGCAACGGCCGGTGGGCCAAGCGCCGGGGACTGCCCCGCACCGCCGGGCACGCCGCCGGGGCGGAGACCTTCCGCCGGGTGGCCACCTATTGCAAGGAGATCGGCCTGGACTATCTCACCGTGTACGCCTTTTCCACCGAGAACTGGAAGCGCCCGGCGGAGGAGGTCTCCGCCATCATGGGTCTGCTGAAAAAGTATCTGCTGGAGGCCATCGGCAAGATGGAGCGGGACCGGGTGAAGATGGAGTTCTTCGGGGACCTGTCCCCCCTGACGCCGGAGCTGCGGGAGCTGATCCAGCGCACCCGGGAGATCTCCAAGCACTACGAGGGCTGCCAGGTAAACATCTGCCTGAACTATGGCGGGCGGGACGAGATCCTGCGGGCCGCCCGGGACTTTGCCCGGGACTGCGCCCAGGGGAAGGCCGACCCGGACAGCCTGACGGAGGAGCAGTTTTCGGGAAAGCTCTTTTCTAAAGGGGTGCCCGACCCGGACCTGATCATCCGCCCCAGCGGGGAGCTGCGCCTTTCTAACTTCCTGCTGTGGCAGGCGGCCTATGCGGAGTTCTATTTCACCGACGTGCTGTGGCCCGACTTCTCCAACGAGGAGCTGCTGCGGGCCATCGCCGATTTTCAGGGCCGCAAGCGGCGGTTTGGAGGTGTGTGAGCCATGCTGACGAGGATCATTGTGGCGGTGGTGCTGGCCCCGCTCTTCTTCTGGGTGCTGCTGGCCCCGCCCACCCTGTGCCTGGCCCTGCTCATGTCCGCCATCTGCGCCCTGGCCAGCTATGAGCTGCTGAAGGCCACCCAGGTGGCCCACCACAACCTGATGTATGTCTTCACCGCCCTGGCGGCGGTGATCGTCCCCCTGGGCTATTGGTCCGGCTATGGCAGCCTGGTCACCCGGGCTGTGGCCCTGGTGCTGATGAGCGCCCTGTTCTTTGTGGCCATCCTCCGCTATGACGAGGAGAAGCCCCTGGGGCTGGAGCAGGTGATGGTGTGCATGTTCGGCGGACTGCTGATCCCCATGTTCCTGTCCTCCCTGATCGTTCTGCGGGGGATGGAGCATGGCCGCTGGCTGGTGCTGCTGCCCGTCATCTGCGCTTTTCTCACCGACGCGGGGGCCTATTTTGCCGGGGTGTTCCTGGGCCGCCACCGGGGCATCACCCGGGTCAGCCCCAACAAATCCCTGGAGGGCTATATCGGCGGCATTCTGTCCGGGGCGGTGTTCCTGCTGCTGTATGGCCTGGCCCTACAGCGCTTCGTTGGGCTGACGGTGTCCCTGCCCATTCTGGCCCTGTATGGCCTGCTGGGCAGCGCCGTCACCGAGCTGGGGGACCTGTCCTTCTCCCTCATCAAGCGGCAGTATGGCATTAAAGACTATGGCCATCTGCTGCCCGGCCACGGCGGGATGCTGGACCGGTTCGACTCTATGACGTTTGCCGCGCCCATGCTGCTGCTGCTGGTGGAGATCATCCCCGCCTTTTAACAGCGCAGAGACGGCGGGGCAGGGAAGAGGAGTTTACAATGTCAAAACGAATTTCACTGTTAGGGTCCACCGGCTCCATCGGGCGGCAGACCCTGGACGTTATCGACGCGTGCGGCATGGAGGTGGCCGCCATCACGGCCAACTCCAGCGTGGACCGGCTGGAGGAGCAGGCCCGGCGCTATCACCCGGAACTGGCGGTGCTCATGGACGAGAAGGCCGCCGACGACCTGAAGGTGCGCCTGGCCGACACCCCGGTGAAGGTGCTCTCCGGCATGGACGGCCTGCTGGAGGCCGCCGCCCTGCCCAGCGCGGACACGGTGCTCACCGCTGTTGTCGGCATGGTAGGTCTGCGGCCCACCCTGGCCGCCATCCGGGAGGGCAAGCGCATCGCCCTGGCGAATAAAGAGACCCTGGTGTGCGCCGGCGACCTGGTGATGGAGGAGGCCCACGACTTCGGCGCGGAGATCCTCCCCGTGGATTCCGAGCACTCGGCCCTGTTTCAGTCTCTGGAGGGCAACCGGGACCGGGGTCAGGTGAAGCGCCTGATCCTCACCTGCTCCGGCGGGCCCTTCTTCGGCAAGACAACTGAGGAATTGCAGCGTGTGACAAGGGAGGACGCCTTACACAACCCCAACTGGTCCATGGGGGCCAAGATCACCGTGGACTCCGCCAGTCTGATGAACAAGGGGCTGGAGGTCATCGAGGCCATGCACCTCTATCACATGCCGGCAGAAAAAGTTTCTATCGTGGTCCACCGGGAGAGTATCATTCACTCCCTGGTGGAATACTGTGATAATGCCATGATCGCCCAGCTGGGCTCGGCGGACATGCGCCTGCCCATCCAGTATGCCCTCACCTGGCCCCGGCGGGTGCCCGGTCCGGCCAAGGAGCTGGACCTGTGGAACTGCGGGCCGCTGACCTTTGCCCACCCGGACCTGGACACCTTCCGGTGCCTGAAGCTGGCCCTGGACGCGGCTAAGACCGGCGGCACGGCGGGGGCCATTCTCAACGGCGCCAACGAGGCGGCGGTGGCCCAGTTCCTGGCGGGCAAGATCCGCTTCCTGGAGATCGCCGACAAGGTGCAGCGGGCCATGGAGACCGTCCCGGTGATCCAGGACCCCAGTCTCACCGACGTGCTGGAGGCGGACGCCGCCGCCCGGGAGGCCGCCCGGTAAGCTAGACGGCCCGTTTTCACTGGAGGTACTATGTTTTATATCATTCTCGCCATCCTCATTTTCGGCGTTCTCATCGCCACCCACGAGCTGGGGCACTTTGCCACCGCCAAGCTGCTGGGGGTGAAGGTGAACGAGTTCTCCATCGGCATGGGTCCCGCCATTTTCAAGTGGGAGAAAGGGGAAACCCTTTACAGCCTTCGCCTGCTGCCTGTGGGCGGCTACTGCGCCATGGAGGGGGAGGACGACGACTCGGCGGACCCCCGGGCCTTTGGCCGGGCCGCCACCTGGAAGAAGATCGTCATCCTGTGTGCCGGGGCGGCCATGAACTTTCTCACCGCTCTGCTGCTGGTGCTGATTTTGTACCTGCCCCAGCAGGGGAAGGTGGTGGAGACCTATGGCGGGCCCATCGACGGCTATGGCACGGAGAGCTGCGGCCTGGAGCCGGGGGACCGGTTTTTGAAGGTGGACGGCCACGCCGTGCTGGTGTACGGCAACGCCCGGCTCTATCTGGACCGGGCGGGGGATACGGTGGACTTTGTGGTGGAGCGCAATGGGGAAAAGGTCCGGCTGGACGGGGTGGCGCTGCCACGGCAGCAGCGCACCGACGAGAAGGGCAACGTGACCAACCTGCGGGGCATCACGGTGGGCCGGGAGCTGGAGCCTCTGAACCTGCCTGGCCGGGTGGTCTATGCCTGGAACACGGGGATGGACTTTGTCCGTCTGGTGTGGCTGAGCCTGGGCGATCTGGTCCGGGGCGCGGTGGGCCTGCGGGACCTGTCCGGCCCGGTGGGCATCGTGGACACCATGACGGAGGCGGGCTCCTCGGCCCAGACGGCCTACGCCGCCTTCTATACCCTGACCTATTTCACTGCCCTGATTGCCGCCAACCTGGCGGTGATGAACCTGCTGCCCCTGCCCGCCCTGGACGGGGGACGGGTGCTGTTCCTGGTGCTGAACAGCATTCTGTACGGGCTGTTCCGCAAGAAGATCCCCCCTCAGTATGAGGGATATGTGCATATGGCCGGTCTGGCCGCCCTGATGATGCTGATGGTGGTGGTCACCCTCAGCGATGTGGGCAAGCTGCTGGGCCATTGAATACTGCCGCTGTCCGCAGGCCCCCGGGTCTGCGGACAGCGGCCTTGAAGAGAGAAGAAAAGGGAGCGTGTGACCATGACAAAGCAAATTCACGTGGGCAAGGTGTCGGTGGGCGGAGGGGCCCCCGTGTCCATCCAGTCCATGACCAACACCCGCACCGACGACGTCCAGGCAACCTTAAAGCAGATTCGCACCCTGGCCGCCGCCGGGTGCGACATCATCCGGGTGGCCGTACCCGACATGGCCGCCGCCCGGGCCGTGGCCAAGATCAAGGAGGAGAGTCCCCTGCCCGTGGTGGTGGATATCCACTTTGACTATAAGCTGGCCCTGGAGGCCATCGCCGCCGGGGCGGACAAGGTCCGCATCAACCCGGGCAACATCGGCGGGGAGGACCGGGTGAAGGCGGTGGCCCAGGCCTGCCAGCAGCGGGGCATCCCCATCCGCATCGGGGTGAACGGCGGCTCCCTGGAGAAGGACATTCTGGCCAAATACGGCCGCGTCTGCCCGGAGGCCATGGTGGAGTCCGCCTTTGGCCACATCCGTCTGCTGAACAAGTTCGACTTTGATGACATCTGTGTGTCCCTCAAGTCCTCCAGCGTGCCCATCACCATGAAAGCCTATCAGCTGATGAGCCAGGAAAGTAATTATCCTTTACATATCGGCGTGACGGAAGCAGGCACTGTGCGCATGGGGACGCTGAAGTCCGCCGTGGGCATCGGCGGTCTGCTGGCCCTGGGGGTGGGGGACACCATGCGGGTGTCCCTGTCCGCCGACCCGGTGGAGGAGGTCTATGCCGCCCGGGATATTTTAAAGGCCGCCGGAATTCGGAAAGACGGGGCGGAGCTGGTGTCCTGCCCCACCTGCGGGCGCACCCGCATCGACCTCATCTCCCTGGCCAACCAGGTGGAGCAGCGGCTGAAGACCGTGGACAAGCCCATCACCGTGGCCGTGATGGGCTGCGTGGTCAACGGCCCCGGGGAGGCCTCCGCCGCCGACTGCGGCATCGCCGGCGGCGTGGGGGAGGGCCTGCTGTTCAAAAAGGGCCAGATCATCAAAAAGGTCCCCCAGGACCAACTGGTGGACGAGCTGTTCCGACTCATCGACACCCTGTAACACACTGCATCCACAAGGAGAGACGTCATGTCCAAAGTGATCCCATTTTTAGAGATGTTCTCCGCCCTGCGGCGGTGGACGGAGCTGGCCAATGCCGTGGAGCCCTGGCAGATCACCTCCGTGGTGCTCAATCGGGCCCAGCGCAGCGCCGACATCCAGGTCTCCGGCGCGGCGGGGGCCGGACCCAACCTGGTGCGGGAGGCGGAGGAGACCATCTGCCGGGCCTATGCCATGAACAGCGTGAAGATCTCCTGCACCCAGCCCGCGCCCCAGCTGGAGCGGCCCGCCGCGCCCAAGGCCCAGGAGCCTGCGAAAGCTGCGCCCGCGCCCAAACCCCAGGCGGAGCCAAAAACAAAAGTGGAGCCGAAAGCAAAAGCGGAGCCGAAACCGGAGCAGGGGGACCCCTTCGCCCGCAGCGAGGCCATCCGCCGGGCGGCCATGGAGCGCTCCTCCGTCCGCCCCGCCGCCCACGCCGAGCGCAAGGCCAAGGGGGAGGCCATCTTTGGCCGGGCCGTGACCAAGCGGCCCACCCCCATGAACGAGCTGGAGCTGGATATGGGCGTGGTGGTGGTGGAGGGCGACGTGTTCGCCGTGGACCACAAGGAGCTGAAAAAGCGGGGGGCCTGGGTGGTGGCCTTTGACCTGACCGACTACACCGGGTCCATCCGGGTGAACAAGTTCTTCCCCGGGGACGAGGGCAAGCCCATCGTGGACGGGGTGAAGAAGGGGATGCACCTGAAGGTCCAGGGGCGGCTGAACATGGACCGCTTCTATGGCGACATGGTGCTGGAGCCCATGGCCATCACCACCGCCCCCCAGGAGCTGCGCCAGGACACCGCCCCGGAGAAGCGGGTGGAGCTGCACCTGCACACCAACATGTCCGCCATGGACGCCCTGACGGCGGTGGGCTTTAAGACCGACTCGGTCATCGGCTCGGACAAGAACGTGGTCAAGCGGGCGGAGCGGTGGGGTCACCCCGCCATCGCCATCACCGACCACGGCGTGGCCCACGCCTTCCCCAACGCCAAGCACTCGGCCAAGAACATCAAGATCCTCTTCGGCGTGGAGGCCTATTACCTCAACGACGTGGATGACCGGGTGGTGGTCCACGGCCAGCCCGACCAGCCCTTTGACGACGAGATCGTCTGCTTTGACATCGAGACCACCGGCCTGGACCGGCGGCGGGAGGTCATCATCGAGATCGGCGCGGTGGTGCTGAAAAACGGGGAGGTGGGGGAGCGGTTCAACACCTTCGTCTCCCCCGGGCGCATCCTGAACCCGGACATCATCCGTCTCACCGGCATCACCGACGAGATGCTGGAGGGGGCCCCCAGCCAGGAGGAGGCCCTGCGGGCCTTTCTGGACTTTGTGGGGGACCGGCCCCTGGCTGCCCACAACGCGGACTTTGACATGGGCTTTATCTCCGCCGGGTGCCGGAAATACGGCATCCCCTTTGAGAACCCCTCCATCGACAGCCTGATCCTGGCCCAGAACCTGCTGCCCGACCTGGGCAAGTATAAGCTGGACATCGTGGCCGAGCACCTTCAGCTGCCCGCCTTCAACCACCACCGGGCCAGCGACGACGCGGCCACCGTGGCCTATATGCTGCCCCACTTCTTCCGCAAAATGGAGCAGCTGGGGCTGCACAACTTAAAAGACATCAACCCCTATATGCCCAAGCTCCGCCGTGGCGGCAAGGCCCGGCGGCAGCCCAAGCACCTGATCGTGCTGGCCAAGAACAACACCGGTCTGCGCAACCTGTATAAGCTCATCTCCCTGTCCCAGCTGGAGCACTTCAAGCGCTATCCCATCATGCCCAAGTCCCTCATCAACGAGAACCGGGAGGGGCTGATCATCGGCTCGGCCTGCGAGGCGGGGGAGCTGTTCCGGGCGGTGGTGGATGGCAAGGACTGGGCGGAGCTGAAGCGCATCGCCGCCTGGTATGACTATCTGGAGATCCAGCCCATCTGCAACAACATGTTCATGCTGCGCAAGGGCATGGTCCGGTCAGAGGAGGAGCTGCGGGACTTTAACCGCACCATCGTCCGCCTGGGGGAGGAGCTGGGCAAACCGGTGTGCGCCACCGGCGACGTCCACTTCCTGGACCCGGAGGACGAGGTATACCGCCACATTTTGCTGGCGTCCAAGGGCTTTGACGACGCGGACTCGCCCCTGCCCATCTATTTCAAGACCACCGACGAGATGCTGAAGGAGTTCTCCTACCTGGGCAAGGAGAAGGCCTATGAGGTGGTGGTGAAGAACACCAACTTCATCGCCGACTGCTGCGACCCCATCGAGCCCCTGCCCCAGGGTCTGTTCGCCCCCAAGCTGGAGGACTCTGACGGGGAGCTGAAGCGCCTGGTGTGGGGTAAGGCCCACGAGCTGTATGGCGAGGAGCCGCCCCAGATCGTGGTGGACCGCATCAACGCCGAACTCTATGACATCATCCGCTGCAAGTATGACGTCATCTATATGTCCGCCCAAAAGCTGGTGCAGAACTCCCTGGAGCACAGCTATCTGGTTGGCTCCCGCGGCTCCGTGGGTTCATCCCTGGTGGCCTTTATGTCGGGCATCACAGAGGTAAATTCCCTGCCCGCCCACTATCGCTGCCCCAAGTGCAAGCACACCGACTTTGACTATGCCCAGGACCCGGCCCACCCCTATGGCTGCGGCGCGGACATGCCCGACGCCGTCTGTCCCGTGTGTGGGACGCCCTATGTAAAGGACGGCTTTAACATCCCCTTCGAGACGTTTTTGGGCTTTGGCGGCGACAAGGTCCCCGATATTGACCTGAACTTCTCCGGCGAGTATCAGTCCAGCGCCCACAAGTATACCTTCGAGCTGTTCGGCCAGACCCACGTGTTCCGGGCCGGGACCATCGGCGCGGTGGCGGAAAAGACGGCCTATGGCTATGTGAAGCACTATCTGGACGAGCGGGGCCTGGTGGTGTCCAAGGCGGAGGAGAGCCGCCTGGCCCTGGGCTGCACCGGCGTGAAGCGCACCACCGGCCAGCATCCCGGCGGCATGGTGGTCATCCCCCAGGACAACGAGATCTACGACTTCTGCCCCGTGCAGCACCCCGCCGACGACCCAAACAGCGAGATCGTCACCACCCACTTTGAATATCACTCCATGGAGTCTAACCTGCTGAAGCTGGACATGCTGGGCCACGATGACCCCACCATGATCCGTATGCTGGAGGACCTGACCGGGGTGAACGCCCGCCAGATCCCCCTGGACGACAGGGACACCATGTCCATCTTCCAGTCCTCCAAGGTCCTGGGCTATGAGAACGACAAGGTGCTGGGTCCCACCGGCGGCACCGCCATCCCAGAGTTCGGCACCACCTTCGTCCGGGGGATGCTGGAGGACACCCAGCCCAACCAGTTCGATATTCTGGTCCGTCTGTCCGGCTTCTCCCACGGCACCGACGTGTGGCTGGGCAACGCGAAGGACCTGATCACCTCGGGCACGGCCAAGGTCAGCGAGGCCATCGGCTGCCGGGACGATATCATGCTCTTCCTCATCTCCAAGGGGATGCCCCCCCAGCGCTCCTTCAAGATCATGGAGGCGGTGCGAAAGGGCCGTGGCCTGCCCCCCGGGGCGGAGGATGAGATGCGGGCGGCTGGTGTGCCCGAGTGGTACATCGGCTCCTGCAAAAAGATCGCCTATCTGTTCCCCAAGGCCCACGCCGTGGCCTATGTGATGATGGCTTTCAGGATCGCCTGGTTCAAGGTCCACCGGCCCCTGGCCTTCTACGCGGCCTATTTCTCCATCCGGGCCAAGGCCTTTGACGAGGCCTTTATGTGCCGGGGCATGGACGTGTGCCAGCAGAAGATGCGCCAGATCATCGCCAAGGACAAGGAGGCCACCGCCGTGGAGCAGGACATGCTCACCACCCTGGAGGTGTGCTATGAGTTCTATCTCCGGGGCTTCACCTTCCAGCGCATGGACCTCTATCAGTCCGAGGCCATCCGCTTCACCGTGGACGAGGAGCATAAGGCCCTGCGGCCCCCCTTCGTGTCCGTGGCCGGACTAGGAGAGACGGCGGCCCTGTCCCTGGCCGAGGCCCGGAAGGGCCGGCAGTTCATCTCTGTGGAGGAGGTGTCCGCCGCCTGCCCCAAGGTCTCCAAGACCCACATCCAGCTGCTGAAGGAGGCCGGGACCTTCGGCGACCTACCCGAGACCAGCCAGATGAATTTGTTTTCTATGTTTTGATACCTGTCATTCCAAGTTTACGGATTGCCGCGTCGGCCCGCTGGGCCGCCTCGCAATGACAGGACTTAGACCCTCCGTCGTGTTTTGGATACGGCGGAGGGCCTTTTACATAAATTTCCGAAAAACGACCCGTTTCCCTTGACGGGGCGGGCGAGACATGGTACAAATGAGGTGAGACACGGCGAAACCGGACAACGGGGGAGGGGAGAAGCACATGGAGCCTGTGGAACTTGCACAAGAGCCGAAGACAAAACTGCGCCATGGCCGGACCGCCCTCCGCCTGCTGAGCTTCCCGGTCCTGCTGGTTTATTTGGAGCTGGTCCTGCGGCTGTACATGGGCCTGCGCCCGGATTATCTGCCGGTGGTCCTGCCCTTTGCCCTGTCCGGCGGGTCCCTGCTGGCCGGACTGACGGCGGTGTTCCCCCGGTGGGGGAACGGGATCTTATTCCGCCTGCTGGCGCTGCTGCTGTGCCTGGTTTACGCCGGGGAGCTGCTGGCCAAGCAGATCTTGCAGACCTATTACCCACTGACGACTTTAGCCACTGCGGCGGACAACCGCCTGGGGGACTATAGCGGGGTCATCCTCACCGCCATGGGGGAGAACTGGGCTGTTCTGGCGGCGCTGATTTTGCCCGGGGTGCTGCTGAGTTTGTTCGCCGGGCGGCTCATAGACTTTGCGCCCCGCCGGGGCCGGTATCTGGCGGCGGCGCTGCTGACGGCGGCGGCCCTCCACCTGCTGGGCCTGGGGGCGTTGGCCCTGCCCTGGCAGGGGGACCTGATCCCGGGGCGGCTATACCAGATGGACACGGAGACGGACGACCAGGTGGAGCAGCTGGGACTGCTCACCACCCTGCGGCTGGACATCAAGCACCTGTTTCTCCCGCCCAAGATCACCCCGGACCGGGATTTTGAAGTGATGGCCCCCATCGAGCCGGAGCCGGACGGCTCCTCCTCCCAGCCCCAAAGCGGGGGAGAGGAGACCCCGGCAGAGCCCCAGATCGACACCTCCCCCAACATTCTGGACGTGGACCTGGCCGCCCTGGGCCGGGAGAGCGGGGACGAGGACGTGCAGTGGCTGGACGACAAATTTTCCAGCGCCGCCCCCACGAAAAAGAACGAGTACACCGGTATGTTCGCCGGGTACAACGTGATTCAGATCGTGCTGGAGGGCTTCTCCGGCTATGCCATCGACCCGGAGCTGACCCCTACCTTATATAAACTGTCTACCCAGGGCTTTGTGTTTTCCAATTATTACACCACCCTGCACTATACCAGCACCTCCAACGGGGAGTGCCAGACCCTGCTGGGGCTTTACCCGAAAAACGGAAACCCCATCACCATGAAACGCACCGGCCAGCTGGGGACCAGCCTGCCCTTCACCCTGGCCCAGCAGCTGGGGCGGGTGGGCTATCTCACCCTGGGCTACCACGGCAACTATGATATGTATGGCCGCCTGACCTCCCACACCAACCTGGGCTATGACTGGCGGCAGTATCAGTCCGGTCTGGAACTGGAGATGCAGGGGGATCAGCCCGCCTGGCCCCAGCGGGACAGCTATGTGGTGGAGGCCAGCACCGACGATTTCGTCAACAGCCACCGGCCCTTCCACGTCTACTATCTCACCATCAGCGGCCACATGCCCTATTCCGACAACCGGGTGGTGGCCCCCTATCGGGATATCGTCCGCGCCCTGCCCTACAGCGCCGTCACCCAGAACTATGTGGCCACGGTGATGGAGGCGGACCGGGCTTTAAAATGCCTGCTGGACAAGCTGGAGGCGGCGGGCAAGCTGGACCGGACGCTGATCGCAGTCACCGGGGACCACATCCCCTATTTCAACATCAACGTGCTGGAGGAACTGGCCGGGAAGAAGTTCGGCAGCTCCGACGCCATCCAGGCCCTGAACGAGTCGGCCATCGACTTTGACGTATATAAAAACACCCTGATCCTGTGGTCGGCCAGCATGACCCAGCCGGTCCCGGTGGACAAGGTGTGCTGCCAGGTGGACATTCTGCCCACCCTGTCCAATCTGCTGGGGCTGCCATACGACTCCCGGATGCTGGCCGGGCGGGACGTTCTGTCTGACAGCGAGGGGCTGGTGGTGTTCTCCTCCCGCAGCTGGAGGTCGGACCGGGGGTTCTATGACCGTTATGCCCGGTCCTTCACCCCCGCCCCCGGGGTGGAGATGACGGCGGAGGAGCAGGCGGCCTATGTGGCGGCCACGAAAAAGCGGGTGGGCTATCTGCTGGACAGCACGCCCCTGATCGTGGAGCACGATTTTTACAGTCTGCTGCCCCGGTACATTACCTCCAACCAGGGAGAAAACCGGGAAGATTGATTTTTTCCCCGCTGCGTGGTATCATAACCGTGATCCGGTGGAACGCGCCGGATCGGGAAAGGATGTGTTTTTTCATGCGAACACCTTATGAAGAGGAGCGCAGCTACTACGCCCAGGGCCAGGTGGAGTCCCTGAACGAGTATATGACCCGGACCTTCCTGTGGATGGTGCTGGGCCTGATGATCACCTTCGGCCTGGCGGTGCTGGGCTGGATGACCAACGCCACCTTGTGGCTGCTGTATCACGTACCCGGCTTCCACCTGATCGTGCTGGTGGTCACCCTGATCATGGCTTTTACTATGGTCAGCCGCATCGAGCGCATGTCGGTGGGCGCGGCACGGGGCGTGTTCCTGGCCTATTCCGTGCTGTTTGGCTTTACCATGTCCTGCTATCTGTATCTCTATGAGCTGCCCAGCCTGATCTTCGTCTTCCTGGCCACGGCGGTCTACTTCGCCGCCCTGTCCGCCTATGGCTGGCTGACCCACCGGGACCTGTCCAGCATCGGCAGCATCCTGACGGTGGGGCTGATCTTCCTCATCATCTGCGGCGTCATTCTGCTGTTTGCCCCCGGCCTGGTCATGCTGGACCGGCTGGTGTGCATCGCGGGCATCGCCATCTTCCTGGCATTCACCGCCTATGACACCCAGAAGATCCGCGCCATGTACAGCTACTACGCCGGATACCCCGACATGCTGGAGAAAGCCTCCGTCTTCTCCGCCCTTCAGCTGTATCTGGACTTTCTGAACCTGTTCCTGTACCTGCTGCGGTATGTGGGGAAGAGGAGAAATTAAATCAATTAAAGAGCATAAAATACCGTGTGGGTCGATCAAGGCTCACACGGTATTTTTAGTTTTATTTTTGGGGACGGGGGGTTGTTTCGCCCTCGGGCACCCCGTTACAGGCAGGCCGGGCTTCCCGGGAGCAGAGGCGCGTCGCTTTTGCCACCAAAGCAGGGGCTGATTTTTCTGAGCGGAGCGGCAGCGGGCGGGGGTAGGACCGGACATCTAAGTCTTTTCCCGCGCCGAACAGGTCTGGGAAAGGTCGCCGGAATGCGTCCCAATGGGGACCGGGGCCGCAGCCCCGGCGAACTTTGGGTACTTTCCTTCGCTGGAAAGTACCTCGCCCGGGGGCGAAACATCCCCTCGTCCTAATCCCGACCAGCTTGCATATATATCTAGGGAAGGAGAGGAGGGAGGACCATGACACTGGACATGTCAGGCGGCGGGACGCTCTCTGTTCGGGAGGACGGCCTGCGGGTGTATCTGGAGGCCCGGCGGGAGCCGGACGGGCTGGGATTATATAAGGTGTGGCTCACCGGCCAGGGGGGCGGGCGCTTTCTGCTGGGCACCCTGGCCCCGGAGGGGGAGGGGCTGCGGCTGCGGCGGAACCTGTCCCGGACCCAGCTGGAGATGGCGGGCTGCTGGCCCGTGACCGGGGCGGAGAGCAAGCTGGCCTTCTCCTTTGGCCAGACGGGCGGCTGGTACTGCCAGAGTTGCCCGGGGCAGATGCTGCGCGACCCGGTTTTGAAGGAGCAGGCCCCGGGGTCCATGTTGTGCCGCCGGGGGAGAGAGGGCTTTCAGCTGGCTGCCCCGGTGCGCCCGGACTGCCCCATGCCCCTAGCGGGGGCGGCCTGCCTGGCCCGGGTGGAGCGGGTGGAGGGGCGACCCCACTTTGTGTGGGATTTTGCATGTGATGGCACCCTGAAGATTCCTGACGAACAGGGGTGTCCAGAGCGGAAACAAGACGGACAGGGAAGTGCAAGTGAATCAACGCTCTGAACAAAATTCATTTTTCAAAAAAGAAACTTGACAAATGAAAGTGACAGCGCTATAATAGCTTAAAACTTACAGAAGGAGCGTGTTCTGTATGGCACAAAGTGCAGCGAGGGAATGCAAAGCCTAGTCACCGCCAGCGCGACAAGACAAAACCGTTTCCTCCACTGTTTGCAAGTGAAAAAGCAGACGGTGGCATTTTTATTTTTAAACGCTAGAAATGCCAGAAAGGATGTATTGATTTATGACCATGACCAAGCGCGAGAAGAACAATATCTGGGTCCAGGCGGACGCCGATATCGACGATATGATCTTTGGAGCCAAGGGCGGCAGCGAGGAATCCACGTGCAGCGAGCGATGAAACGCGCCCGGCCCTGCGCCGAAGAGGACAAGTCGCCTAAGTAAAACACCGCAGCCTTCCCGTGGGGGAGCCGCTGCGGTGTTTTTCTATGTTCTGGACCCGGCGAGACCCCGGCGAAAAGGGGACGGGGGAGGGGAACAGGTCAAGATAGTGCAGAAAAAAGCATCAATTCTTCCGCTGGAGGACTTGCGTTATGGAGCAAATTATACTAGAATAACAACAAGCGACTATGCGGCAGTGTGCCTGGCTGCCGCCGACGGATCATCATGAGAAATGCTCCATTCGAGTAATACGGAGGTAGATCAATAATGAGAAAAATCAACTTTACGGAGACCGTGCTGCGTGACGCGAACCAGTCGCTGATCGCCACCCGTCTGCCGTACAGCAAGTTTGAGCCCATTTTGGAGACCATCGACAAGGCCGGTTATTATTCCGCCGAGGTCTGGGGCGGCGCTACCTTTGATGTGTGCCTGCGCTATCTGCAGGAGGACCCCTGGGAGAGACTGCGCAAGATCCGCGCCAAGATGCCCAACACCAAGCTGCAGATGCTGCTGCGGGGCCAGAACATCCTGGGCTATAAGCACTATCCCGACGACGTGGTGCGCAAGTTCGTGGAGTATTCCGTGAAGAACGGCATCGACATCATCCGCATTTTCGACGCGCTGAACGACGTGCGCAACCTTCAGGTCGCCATTGAGGAGACCGTGAAGCAAGGCGCTCACGCCTCCGGCACCATCTGCTTCACCACCAGCCCGGTCCACACCCTGGAGAAGAACGTGAAGATGGTCAAGGAGCTCAAGGAGATGGGCGTGAAGTCCATCTGCATCAAGGACATGGCCGGTATCATGGGCCCCAAGGAGGCCTATGACCTGGTGTCCGCCATCAAGGACGCCGTGCCCGAGCTGCCCCTGGTGGTCCTGTCTCTTATACACATCTGACGCTGCCGACGAAGGCTTAGG
>OJPN01001686.1_pt1 | contig 15087 bp, 10 predicted proteins | sample 1598511 | NCBI WGS metagenome assembly OJPN01 (sample SAMN03922485, study PRJEB24848) | human gut metagenome | isolation source: stool sample | host: Homo sapiens | place: Germany | collected 2011-05
AAACCCTTTAGGGGTTTACTCGCTTTCCAGGCGGGCCAGTTCAACCACTCCTGCACCTCTCCTTGCGGTTCGCAAAGGTAATAATTATTTTCAGAATTTACCAATGATCGGCGATTTTCCGCTGCCGAAAAGATAAATTCGGCCCCTCCGGCGGCCCGGCCGTTTTGCCGGGCACCGATCCGCAGCCGTTTTCGGAGGGGAATCCTCCCCGTCGCCGATTTAGAACGGATAGCCGATGGCCAAATGGAAACCGAGTCCGTCCTTGAAGCTGGAGATGTTGTAATAGCCCGTTTTGTCCGGATTCGGATAGGGCGTGTGCAGGCCGATTCCGAGATCGGCGCGGATGACCAGATAGCTGATGTCGTAACGCAGTCCGAAGCCCGTTCCCAGAGCGATTTCGTTGAGCAGCCCTTTCCATTTGAGTTCGGCGCCGGGACGCTTGGGGTCCTTTTTCAACAGCCAGATGTTGCCCGCGTCGAGGAAAACAGCCCCGTTCAGCCGTCCCATGATGCCGAAGCGGTATTCGACGTTGGCCTCCAGCTTGAAGTCGCCGGTCTGGTCCAGATAGCCGTTGCGGTCGTCTGCGGGCGGGCGGTAGCTGCCCGGACCCAGCGACCGGATCGTGAAGGCCCGGATGCTGTTGGCTCCGCCGATATAGAACTGTTCGCTGTAGGGCATCACTTCGGAGTTGCCGTAGGCGTATCCCACTCCGACGAGAAAACGGGTGGCCAGCCAGTTGTTGCGGCGTCCGATGCGGTGGTAGAACTTCACTTCGCTCACCTCCTTGACGAACTGCGAGAAGCGGTTGCCGAACAAATGCTGCGGCTGTTTGCTGCCGAACAGGCTCAGGACGCCCGAAAGGATGTTTCCGGCCGAGGTGACGCTGTTCTGCCAGTAGAAACGGCGGTTGCCGGTGCGGCCGTAGGTTTTGTCGAAGGTGTAGGTGTAGTTGATCGACGGAACGAACTGGTTGCGGAAACTCATGGCGATCGCCGGATTCTCGTCCATCGTCTTGTCGAAAGCTTCGGTCGTGTGCAGCAGTTTGTTGTAGGTCAGCTTGAATACGGTCAGCGAATGGCGGCTGTAGGGCGAAGTCTGGAAATTGTAGCCCGCCGAGCCGCTGAAGGCGATCAGCCGGAAGAAGCTGGGGCGGTTCATCAGGTCCACGCCCAGCTGGAACGTCGTGCTGCCGGGGTATCTCAGCCTGCGCGTTGCGAACGACGGCAGCAGCAGCCGCGGAATGTTGAGGTTGGCGTTCAGCCCCAGTTCGTAGGAGTTGAGCCGCGACGAACGGCCCCCGGAGTTCTTGTTGCCCGTCTGCCATTCGTACGAGCCGTTCAGCTTCACGGCGAGCACCTCGCCGCCCCGGAAGAGGTTGTTGTTGCTGACCTTGAAGGTGATACCCGGACCGATGAAGCTGTTCGACTTGGAGGTTACGTCGGTCTCCAGCGCCGCTTCCAGCGGATAGTCGAACTGGGCGTCGATGACCACGTCCAGCGTGTCGGCGCCCCGCAGCGAGTCGAGCGGCGTGACGCCCAGATTGACCGAGCGGAAAATGCCCAGTTTGTTGAGGGCGGTCTGCGTGCGGTTCTGAGCGTCCACGGTGAAGAGCTGGCCGGGTTCGAGCGAGAGCGTCCGAGAGAGTATCTTCGGGCGTATTTTCATCGGCCTTTGGGCGATGACCCGCACGTCCCGCAGGCGGAACGTATCGGCCGGACCGGGTTTGATGTTGGTGAGGCGGACCGTGATGTCGCCCACGCGGTAGGGTTTGAGGGCCACCTCCGGGACGTTCGGTTTGAGGTTCAGCCGCAGGTCGACCCGTCGCCGTTCGACGGTCGTGTCGGCGAGGTATTCCATGTATTCGGGCCGGAAATAATAATAGCCCCTGTTGCGCAGCAGCTGTGATATGCGCTTGCGTTCGAGCGTCAGCGAGTCCATGTTGTACTGCGCCCCGACCCGCAGCAGGGAGGTCGCCCGCATGCTGTCGATCAGGGGCTGCAGGCCGCCCCCGGCCTGCGGGTAGGAGATGTTCGAGTAGTACCACGGCGGCGCGATGCGGAGCGTATAATAGACCTTGGCCTTTCTGCCGTGCTTGCGGTAGAGCAGGGAGTCTTCGGCTTGGGAGCCGAAATAACCGTAGTTTTCGAGCACCTGCTCGGCGACTTTGGTCCGCAGTCCGGGCTGTACCTTGGAGATCAGCACGGGCTGTTTGGCCAGCCGCTTGTAGAGCCAGTATTTGAATCCCTTCTCCTTCGGCGTGTAGAGGTAGTTGTAGACCCAAAGGCCGATCGGCAGCGGCGTGCGGAGATAGGGGCTGTAAAGCGGGTTGTTCGGGGCCACGGAGAGCGGCTCCTTCACGGCCGATTCGGCCGCTGCGGAGAGCACGACGCCCGAATCGGGTTCGATCCGGATCTTCCTAACTCCCGTGTACAGGACTTCGTCCGTTCCCAGACGCCGGGTCGTGGAACAGGCCGCCGCGAGCAGTGCGGCGCAGAGGAGTATGCAGCTATTTCTGACGCGCATCGGACTCGTTTCGTTTTTGTTTTTCCTTTTCCGCTTTGGGACGCATCGGTTTGAACAGGTCGCCCAGCCGGAGCAGTTTCTTCCGGATGACGAAGCCCACGCCCGTCTCGGTGATCTCGCCTTCGAGGATGCTTTCGTAGCCGGTGTGGCGGAAGACCTTCAGATACATGTTGTCGCGTTTGGTCAGCATGTATTCGAGCGAAATGTCGTCGATCAGGTTCTCCTTCAGGTTCTGCGACGGGGCGGCGTCGGTGCTGAACTTGCCCCCGATGACGGCGCGCACGCGGTTGCTGAAGAGACTTTTGGACAGCCGGTACGAATAATCGGTCCGCTGGCCGTTCGGGTCGTCCTCGCCGTAGGAGTCGATGCCGAAGCTGAGGTCCACGCCCTTCAGGTTGTTCTGCGCCCACTGGTTCAGCTCTTTCTGTATGAACGAGTTGAGCGGGTTCTCGGTGCTGACCTTGGCGGTCGTTCCCGGACCGGTGTAGGTGTTGTAGATGAGCAGGTTCATCGCCTGATTGGCCCGCTGTTCGGCCGTCAGCGAATTGAGCTGGTTCTGCATCGTGAGGTCTTCGGGGGCGGACAGTCCGAAGCTGACTTCGAGGTCGTTCAGCGTATTGCGGATATTGATGGAGATGTTGAAATTCACCGAGCGCGAATCCTGCCCGTCCGCGGAGACGCTGGCCCGGACGGTTTCGACCGCCGTAATGTTGAAGGCCGGGTCGGCGACGTTTCCGACCCAGTCTACATAGCTGTCCGGCGTGATCTTGAATATCTTCTGGGAGATCACGGGCGGATTGTAGCGCACCGTCCCGCCCGAAAGGACGTATTTGCCCGACAGGCTGACGTCTCCCAGCGGATTCATCGTGAAGGTCAGGTTGCCGCCGCCTTGCAGGTCTATCCGGTTGCTGCCGTCGGCGGAGAGGTCCACGGCGGCTTGGACGTCGTCGTTGATGTCGACGTTCAGGAGGATGTCCATACCGCCGATCCGCACCGTCGGGGTGGCCTCGGCGAAGCTTTGGTTGTCCATGTCGCGGAACGAAACGAAGGTCACGATGTTCTGCGGACGCTCCTTCACGTCCATCGGCGAGTCCTGCATGACATAGTTGATGTCGGTGTTTTTGAGCAGTGCGACGCTGCCGCGGACGACGAGTTCGTCCAGAGGGCCTTTGGCCGTCGCGTCCAAATCGAGATAGGCTTTCCCGTAGACGTCCGTTCCCTCCTTCCGGGCCACGTTCACGAACTGGAAATCCGACGCCCGCAGCGCGATGTCGGCCGTTATGCGGCCGAAGTCGGTCAGATCGACGTAGCCTCCGATCGTCAGCGGGCTTTTGTTGGGGGCGGTGACCGCAAAGTCGTCGAACAGGACCCGGCTGTCGTCGATGCGGATCGTGTCGGAAGAGAGACGGAACGAAGTGCCGATCATCGGCACGCGGACCTCCGTCTGTGCGAACTGCAGACCGCCGTTCAACTGCAGCCGTTGCGGCGTTCCGCCCGCGTGGAGCTTCCCGGAGAGGATGCCGGAGAGACGGAGCATGTCGGCGGGCAGAAAGACGTCGGCCCGCTGCAGGGGGAATCCGGGGATCGACGCCGTGAGGTCGAGCGGGCTTTCCCGCTCTTTGCGGTAGTCGCCCCGCGCGGTCAGGACGTCGGCGCCGTCCAGCGTGAGCCGCACGTCGGCCTGCTGTTCCCGCCCTTGTGCATAGCGTACGCCCAGCCCGACGTCCCCGAAGCGCTGCTTGTCGTACGAGAGTCCGGCGACTGAAACGTCGCCCCGGACGGCCAGCGAGTCGGCGCCCGTGTTCAGGGTCACGGCGGCGCCCAGCACGCCGCCGACGGGCGGGGCGGAGGGGAGCATCGCCAGCGCTCCGCCGATGTTCAGCCCTGCGATGTCGAGCCGGATGCCGCGGAGCGAGTCGGTTTCCGGAACGGTATGGATCGCAAACCGCTGGTCGCCGTGAGTCATGTCGAGGTCGGCGCTCAGGTTTCCGTCGAACCGGTAGACGAGGTAATTGCCGGGATTCACCGTCCACGGCTCGGAGCCGAATACCGGGGCGAGGGGCGTTACGGACGCACGGATCAGGCTGTCGTTCCACGCTGCGTCCACCCCGAAGCGGAATCCTTCCCGGCCTGCGCGGTTCTTTTGGTAGAAATTCACCGCTCCCGTGTTCCGTACGACGTGGCCGTACACTCCCGCGAGGGCTATGTTGTCCAGATTTCCGGGGGCGTTCGCCACGCGGAGGGCGTATTCCAGCCGGCTCCCGTTCTGCACCGCGGATGCCGTCAGGGTGTCGAGAACGATGCTGCCGTAAGCCAGTTTTTCCACGCGCATCCGGAGCGATACGGGCAGGGAGTCGCAGTTCGTGCCGGCGATGTCGAGGTTGCTGAAAGCGATTCTTTTGGTTCTCAGGAAACTGCTGAGGATGTTGTCGCGTCCTGCCGAGACCCGCAGTCCGAAATCGGGCAGGACCGTTTTGAGCGAATCCATATCGACGTGCTGCGAGCGGATCTGCTGTGCCAGCACCCCGGCGCTCCGGGACGCGGCGGCGGTCAGCGAATCGAGCGGTTCGGGGGCGGCGAACGAGAGCGTCAGATCGCCGGAGGTCAGTCCGGCGCGGGTGGCTGCGGTGTCGGTGCCGAACGTGACGTTCGTCCGGCGGATGCGGTCCGTGCGGTTTTTGCTGCGGATTACGATGCTGTCCAGCGTGAGACGTGCGGCCATGCCGCCGGCATCCGAAGCGGAAGCGTCGGCGTCGAGCGCGAACGATCCGCCGATCTGCTCCGGGGTGATTCCCATGTCGGCCAGATCGAAGTCGAAGACATTGCCCGACACGCCGATCCGCTGTTCCCGCTCCGTCAGCGTTCCCGAAACGGACAGCAGCAGACGGAGCGCTTCGTCACGGTCGGAAAGACGGCCGGAGAGGTGCTGGTTTTCGAGGTCCGCATCCAGCTCTATTCCGCCGAAATCGTGGCTCCGGTACTCCGCGCGGCCGATCCGCATCCGGACGCTTCCCCGTGTCTGCGGCAATAACGGATCGAATCCGGCGCCCCCGGCCGTCAGCGTGAAATCCAGTGCGCCCAGCGAGTCGGCCGGAAGGAACCGGTTCAGCGGAAGGCTGTCGCATCGGACTTCCGCATCGTATATCTGTTTTTCCGGGTCGATCCGGCCGTTCAGCGTCAGCTGGCCGCCGTCGGCGTTCAGCGTCGAAGCGAGCGAGTAAAGTCCCCGGTCCGCGTCCGCCGCTCCGCGGAGCGTGATCCGTTCGGGAATCGTCACGCGCCGCCGCAGGGCCGTGTCGGGCAGCATCTCCAGCAGAAAAGCCATGTCGCGGAACTCCCCTTCGAAACGGGCCGCGGCTTCCAGCCGCTCCGGGGCGAGCAGGTTTTTCGCGGTGCCGTTCACCGCAAGGTCGATATGTCCGGGCGACGAGATGTCCAGCCCCGCCTTTTTGATGTCGCCCAGCGTTCCCGCCGCCGAAAGCTTGATCCGGACGATCCGGTCGTCCAGCGCGGCGGGAATCAATTGCGGATAGAGCAGTTTTATCTCCTCCGTATTCAGGCTCGCCGAGAGGTCGGCGGTCAGCGGGGTGTCGGGCGCCATTCGCATGATTCCGGCTCCGGCGTGCGCCTCGGCCCGGACGCCGGAAAGCGGCGTCGCAAGTTCGAACCCGGAGAGCGAAATGCCGGTGGAGTCCATTGCGAACGCCCCGGCGGCATTCCGTACGGACAACCCGCTGCGCTCGGTGAATGCCAGCCGGCGGATCCGAAGGGCGATGTCGGCGCCCCGGTTGTAGATCGAATCGACCGACAGGTCGAGCGGCGAGAGGACGATGAACGCCGGATCGAATCCCGCCGCGGGGCGGTGGTGCAGCGTTCCGTATTCGAGGCTGTTGTCGTTCAGCGTGACGCTGCCGACCCGGACGGTCCACGGCAGGGCGGGAGCTTCGCCGTCGTCGGCCGCTGCGTCGTGGGGTGATGATGCGTTATCGGCGGCCGCTGTTTTATCGGGGGGCGCCGCTTTGCCCTGAGTCGCTGTCTTGTTCGGAGCCTTTTCTCCGGCGTCCGCCGGGGCCGTCAGGTAGGCGTATCCGCCCCGGTTCAGCAGGATGCTTTTCACGGATACCTGCCGGCTGTCCAGCAGAACCCGGCAGCTGTCCACCTCCCCGTCCGGCAGGCGGACGGAGAGGTCGGTTACCGCGGGGGCAGTCCGCATCCCGAAGGCGAGGTTTGCAACCGTCAGTTTTCCGACGTCGATCTGCCACGGCAGGGTTGCGGCGCTGTCCGCCTTTTCGGCGGGAGCGCTCTCCGCCGTATTCAGAAATACATCCCCGTCAGTCAGCGCGATACGGGAAATGCCGACCGTTTTGGCCGGCAGGCCGACCCGGCAGTCATTCACGGCGAACTGTCCGGCGGCGACCTTCAGGTCCATGCCTGCCGTGGAATCTCTGTAATGCGCCGCGAGTTTTGCCAGTTCGAGACTCCGCACGGCGACCTCTTTGCGGAGCAGGGGCCACACGGCGACATCCAGCGAAAGGTGTCCGCAGGAGAGGAGCGTGTCGCCCTTGTCGCTCAGCAGCGTATTGTCCACGGACAGCCGCAGCGGGAAGGAGAGCCGCAGACGCTCCACCGACAGGTCCATTCCGAGCGTCCGGGATGCGTAGCCGACAGCCTTGCCCCGGACGAAATCCTGAACGGCCGGGATGTAGAGCAGGGCGGGGACCAGCATCAGGACGAGGAGGATGACGAGCAGCGTCCGGAACGTATATTTCAGTATCTTTTTCAGCATTTGTAGAGTGACTGATTCCGTGTTTGTCAGGCGGCGACGCGTCTGCGTGCGATTGTCCGGCCGGTGCGCGGGGCCTGCGAAATTTCGCGCAAATTACTAAAAACCCGATGATCGGGCAAGGGCTTCGCTCCCCATAAACGGTCTCTTTTTAAACAATTATCGTCTTTTCCCTTCCCGTGTTGCCGCCGGTCGTGCGAAAAGTCGTTTAAACGTTCCGGGCGGATTCCCCGAAATCGAATCGCAGCTGCACGCACTCGGTGCAGGCTTCGGGCGAATTGCCGACCGTAAGGCCGATCAGGCGGATCTTCCGTCCGCGGAAATCGACCGCCGCCAGCAGCTCCTCGGACACCTGTCTGAGCGTTTCGGCCGAATTGACGGGAGCGAAAAGCGTCTTCGACCGGGTTATCTGGCGGAAGTTGTCGAACTTGAGTTTCAGCACGACGGTCTTTCCCTTGAATTCGTGCCGCATCAGGCGGTTCCAGACCTCTTCGCGCACGGCCGACAGCTCCAGCCGCAGTTGTTCCCGGTCGTCGGTATCTTCGGCGAAGGTCGTCTCCGCGCCGAGCGATTTGCGGATGCGGTTCGGCGTGACCTCGCGTTCGTCGATGCCGCGGGCATAGCCGTAATAGCTGTGTCCGGCCTTGCCGAAATGGCGGACCAGCTCCGCTTCGTCCCGCAGCCTGAGGTCGGCGCCCGTATGGATTCCCATGCCGTGCATCTTCCGGGCCGTCACCTCCCCGATGCCGAAGAACCGCTCGATGGGAAGGGCCGCGACGAACTCTTCGATCTGTCCGGGCGGGATCGTGAACAGTCCGTCGGGTTTCCGGTAGTCCGAAGCGATCTTGGCCAGCATCTTGTTGACCGATATTCCGGCCGATGCGGTCAGTCCGGTTTCGGCGAGGATGCGGGCTTTGATCTCGCGGGCGGCGAGGGTCGCCGAGCGCAGGTGCGTCACGTCGAGGAACGCCTCGTCGAGCGAAAGAGGCTCGACGAGTTCGGTGTAGTCGCGGAAGACGGCGCGGATCTGCCGCGACACCTCCTTGTAGACGTCGAAACGCGCCGGCACGAAGATCAGGTTCGGACAGAGCCGTTTCGCCAGCGCGGAGGATATCGCCGAACGCACCCCGTAGGGCCGGGCTTCGTAGCTGGCCGTGGCGACGACGCCCCGCGGGCCGTCATGGCCGACGGCGATCGGCCGGCCCCGGTATTCGGGGCGGTCCCGCTGTTCGACGGAGGCGTAGAACGCATCCATGTCGATGTGTATGATTTTCCGTTGCGTCATGGTGGTGATTCCTGCAAAGATAGTGAATAAATGCCGCTCTTTCGTCCGGTGATTTTGCGTATCTTTGTCTCCGGATTAATTCTGAAGAAAATGGCGGACGACTATTTAGGACGGAAAATGGAAGAGTATCTGGCCCGGACGGCATCGGGGCCGCGCAATCGCAGGCCGTTGGCGACGCTGGGCAGGCTACTGCTCAAAAACCGGAGCCATCGCGGTTACGACGCGCGGTTCGTCGTGCGCGGGGATCAGCTCCGGCGCATTATCGGCGTGAATGCCAAAATCCCCTCGGCGCGGAATCAGCAGGTGCTGCGCTTCCGGCCCGTGCTGGCGGACGAGGCTCCCAAAGTATTGCCCCATATCCGGCTGGGAGGGGCTTTGCCCGAACTTCATCTGCCCCTGCCGGGGACCGAGCCGAACGCTTTCATCATCATCTGCTCGACGGTCGCCGAGGACCGCTATGTCGATATCGATCTGGGCATTTCAGCCCAGAGCATGCTGTTGCAGGCGGTCGAAATCGGGTTGAACGGCATCTGCATCGGAGCGTTCGACAAGGAGCCGATCAGGCGGGAGTTCGGACTGGATGCGGAGCCGCTGCTGATTCTCGCACTCGGCAAGGGCATCGAGAAGATCGAGCTGACGGAGATCGGCTCCGACGGCGATCGCGCCTATTACCGGAAAAACGGGACACACTATGTTCCCAAAGTCCGTCTGGAGGATTTGCTGATCGGATGATGCGCCCTCTTTCCGCGTCGGGCGGGTGGCCGTGCGGCAGGTTAAAGCCCCGTGCCGTTGGCCGCGAGAATGCCGGCGTTGAGATAGGTGGCGAAGAGTATCCAGCAGAGGTACGGAACGAAGAGCCACGCCGCTCCGGCCCGGATCTTCCCGCTCTGCGCAATGTAGGCGGCGACGAGAATGTCGAGCAGTGCGATGTCGATCATTCCCAGCAGGGGGCTTCGGCATACGAAGAAGAGGATGCTCCACAGCACGTTGAATCCCAGCTGTGCGAACCATAGCGCCATAATCCTCCGGCGCAAGGGCGAGACGGAGGTCAGAACCAGTCCGGCGGAGAGGCCCATGCAGAGGTAGATGATGCTCCATGCGATGGGAAATGCCGCATTGGGCGGCGTCAGCGCAGGTTTTACCAGATGCGGATACCATTCGCGGATCGCGTCGTTCTGCCACCATCCGACCAGCCCTCCCAATACGAAGCAGAGCAGTGTGGGAAGAATATAAGCCCAAGCCTTTTTCATCGTTCAGCCGTTTCTGATTGTGTGTGCAAAATCGGTGCCCGCCCTGTTGCCGGACGATCCGGCGGCGTGAATCCCCTGCAGGTCTGCCGGACGGTCGGCGGATAAAAGACGGGACTGCCTGAACCCGGTCAGACAGTCCCTTGCGACACTCTATCGAAAGACGAACTGCGTCGTTAGCAGTTGCCCTGCGATTTTTTGGTGTACTGGTTGTGTCCTTCGGGATTGTTGCTGCGCGATACGCGGCCCGTGGCGGACGACTGGCTTTTGGCGGTTCCTCGGCTCGTCGAGCTGGCGTGCGAGGTGGTCGTGCGGGACGACTTGGTCGCCGATTTGTTTTGTCCGGTCTGCGTGCGGCCGGCGGTCTTGTTGGTTGACTCTTTCATGACTGATAAAGAATTTAGTTTGACATTGTGCTGTCGTTCGTGCCGAAAAAACCTTTCGGCCGAAAGCAAGTTTGTAACGCTGCACTGTTGACGCAATATGCGGCGTTGCTCGGAAAGAATACAAAACGTATACCATTCCGGCCCGGCAGGCCGTTCTTTCGGCTGTTTCGGCCTATAGGGGACGCATTATTTTTTGACCCAGACGGCCAGTTTTCCTCCGTGTACCCTGAAGAGGGCCTTGCCGTCGTCTCCGATGACTATTTCGTCGTCGTAGCTTCCCGTGATCTCGTGCCACGTCTCATTGGCATGCGTTACGCCTACGGACATCACCTTTTCGCCGTCTTCGCCGTTGGAGAGCAGCAGCGCAAGTCCCGAATCCGGATGCTGCTCGTCGCCTGCGCGGGTGAACCCCACGGTGTTGGGATGGTCGAAGTAGTCGGTCTGCTCGCCGAAAGCCCGCGAGCGGCGTGCGTCGAGCAGTATGTCGAGAACGGCCCGGTGGGGCGACGCTTCGCCCTTCATGCTGTAATAGTCGCCGTAGAAGATGCAGGGGTACCCCTCCTTCATCAGCAGGATCAGGCCGTACGCCAGCGGCTTGAACCACGACTTGACCTGCGATTCGAGCGAACTGCCGCGCTGCGAGTCGTGGTTGTCCACGAACGTCACGGCGAGCGTGGGATGTTTCCGCACGAGGGTGTCGTCGAGCAGCGTCCGCAGGTCGAAATCGCGCCCCTGCTGCGAAGCGGTGAAGAGTTTGAAGTGAAGCGGCGCATCGAACAGGTCGATCTGGTGGTCCACGGCGTCGAGGTAGGCTTCCAGCGACTCGAAATCGCCGCTCCAGTATTCGCCGACGGCGTAGAACTCCTTGCCGCGCGAAGCCCGGACGCTGTGCATGAATTCGCCGATAAAGGTGTTGCGGATGTGTTTGAGCGCATCGAGACGCATGCCGTCGGCATCGAGCGTTTGGGCGATCCATGCGCCCCAGCGTTTCATCTCCTCGATCACTTCGGGATGGTCGAAATCCACGTCGTTGAAGATCAGGAAGTCGTAATTCCCGTTCTCGCCGTCTACCCCTTCGCTCCACTTCTTGCCTTCGCCTTGGATGAGGTAGATGGCCCGCTTGCCGGTCTCGTAAACCTGATCGGTTCCGGAGAAGTGGTACCAGTGCCATTTGAAGGGGGAGTACTTGTCGCCGCGCCCCGGAAAGGTATATCCGGTCCAGCCTTCGACTTCGACGGGGGCGCCGATCACCTGCTCGCGGTTTTCGGGATCGACTTCGCAGGCCATGAACTTCTCGGTGTAGTCGGCGCCGGTTTTCTGGTTCATCACCGTGTCGATATAGACCGAAATCCCGTTGGCGTGCAGCGCCGCGATCGCCTCCTCCAGCTCCTGCCGCGTGCCGTACTTGGTGCGGACGGTGCCTTTCTGGTCGAACTCGCCCAGATCGTAGAGGTCGTAGACGGCGTATCCCTCGTCCTGCTGTTCGTCGGCCTTGTAGGCCGGCGGGATCCAGACCGAGGTGACGCCGACGTCGTGCAGGTGTCGGGCGTCCTCTTTCAACTGCGTCCACAATTTACCGTCATTGGGCAGATTCCATTCGAAATACTGCATCATTACTCCGTTTTTCATAAATATATGTATTTGATGTTTGCGGTGTTTTGCTGCAAAGCGCATGCAAAACAGGAAGAACGCTCCGGCTGAAATTCCGGAGCGTTCACACCCAGCGGGCCGACGGGATATTTAGTCCTGTTCGACCGGCTGGCGGCGGGACGCCTTGGTGTCTTGCGGTTCGTACTCGCACCACCGGAGGTTCTTCTCCGGCGTCGCCTTGCGGATTTCGCCGCTGCGCTCCTTGCTGAGTTTCTTGTCCGCACTGCGCACCGAAGCTTCGGTGCGGGGTGTTCCCTGCGGTTTGAGCTGCGTGAGTCCGTCGGTTTCGAGCACCTGCTCGCGCGGGTCCTCGACATAGAGCCACTCTTCGCCCAGTCCGGTGCTTTCGCCCTCGTTCCACGGGCCGCGGGCATCCTCTCCCGTCGAATGATTGGAGTAGATGTTGCTGTAGCGGGGATCGCTCTGGAGCACTCCCGGCGGGAAGTTGGGCTGGATGGTCCCCAGCGCCGCTTCGAACTGCTGGAAGTGCGCCACTTCGCGTGTCATCAGGAAGTTGAGCGTCGCCAGCACGTCTTTGTCGTCGGTGAACTGCATCAGGTATTCGTAGACGATCTTGGCGCGCGATTCGGCGGCTATGTCCGAACGCAGATCGACCGTCAGGTCGCTGTTGGCATTGACGTAGGAGCCTTGCCACGGCACGCCGTTGCTGTCGGTGAGACGCGGACCGCCGCCCGTCAGTACGCCGAACTGCGGATTGATCGAAAAGGCCGAATGGATGAAATCGTCCTTCGAAATGCTTTCGCCGAAGACGTCGTTGCGCTCGGCCGCATCCTTCAGGTTGCCGTTGACGCCGGCGAGCAGCATCTGGATCGTGGCGCCGACGATTTCGAGGTGGCCCAGCTCTTCGGTGGCGATATCCATCAGCATGTCGTATTTGTCCGGATAGGGGTTGTGGCAGGCGAACGCCTGCACGAAATACTGCATCGCGGCTTTCAGCTCGCCGTTGCCGCCGCCGAATTGTTCGAGCAGCAGCCGCGCGAAGCGGGGATCGGGTCTCGACACCCGCGCTTTGAACTGGAGTTCTTTGGAATGGTAAAACATATATTCGCTGTATTAAGTTGAACATGCCGGAAGCCGGCCTGACTATTGTTTCTGCTTGAGACTCTCCTCGTTCATGCGGCTTCCGATGCTCTGTTCCCGGTCGGAGCCCTTCTCCTCCCAGTACGAGCCTTTCTTCGAGCCGTATTGCTCCTTGTTGTCCGGCTGTGGCCGGTAGCTGCTGCCTTCGGTGCCGCCTGCGTGCATGCCGCTGTTGTCGCGGTTGTGGCTCCGGCTGTCGAGGTCGTTCGTATTGCCGTTTTGCATCGGGGCGCTCTGCGTATCGTTTTGCTGTTCACGGCTTTCGCCGTGCATCTGGTTTGTCTTGTCCATAATCGTGATTTTTAAATGATTCGGTTTAATTTGTCCGTCCCGGATTCGGGGCGGTCGTGACCTTCGGTCTTGACGATCTTGTTGTAAAGGCCCATGATCAGCAGCGGGGCGGCCCACTGGCCGACGAGCAGCGCTGCGGATTTACGGCCGCGGAACATCATGCAGGCCGAGACCGCCAATGCGCCCAGACCGGCACTCAGGTAGACCATCGAGGGAATTTTGGAGGTCTTTTTTTCTACGGCAACGGTAACCTTGCCTTCTTGTGATTTGTCGTTTGTCATGATTGTACGGGTTTAAAAACCGGAGCAGTTTCCTGCTCCGGACGCAATTAACACACACACGACGATCCTTAGTAGATCGTTATCTTGACGATTCCGTCGACGGCGGGAACCGGGTAGGTGTCGCCGACTGCGCTGATGGCCTTGTCTTCGGGCATCAGCGTTCCGCCGAATACGGACTGGGCATTGCCGGCGCCGGGATACTGGCTTACGGCCGTACCGTCGTCGAGCAGGACGGTCTTGCTCGTTATGTCGCCTTTGGTCAGTGCGTTAAGCTCAGGACCGTTGGCGAAGAACCAGTCGTTCGAATAGCCGAACATCGTTGCGAACGCTACCTTTTCGTTGGCTGCGGCCTCATAGGTGCATTCCATGCTCTCGCCCGGCAGGGCGGTCTTCGTAATCGTGTAGATCTTGCGCACCTGCGGGACTTTTTCGAGCGAAGCTTTCAGCTGTCCCGGATCGCCGCGCTGTGCGAGAGCCGCCAGACCGAGCTGTGCGTCTTTCTGTCCCAGCTGATAGATCGGGTTGGTGTTGCCCGTGTAGACTACTACGATGGCGCCGTGCAGCGTGGTGATGATTCCCGTCTGATCGGCTACGAGCGACTTCAGGGGATCGACGTTGCCCGCTTCGGCCAGCTTGGTCAGCTCCACGCCCGATTTCTGATCGACGTTGAAGAACGGCTTCTCCATCACCAGCTTGCCGTCGAGCATATTCGATACGACGAATACGCCGCCGGAGAACGGAGTCTCGTTCGAGGTGCCGTTAGAGATGTTGGAGATCGTGCAGGTGAACAGCGACTGTACGGCGTCGAAAGTCAGACTTACCTGAAGCAGGCTCGAAGCCGCCGGGTAGGTGTGACCCTCCGTGTCCGTACCGTTCACCTCGCTCACTACGCCGGCCTGAGCTACGCCCGGATGGTTGACGTTGGGGCCGGGCTGTTCATTGACGCGGGTTCCGTTGTCCCAGAGTTTCACGGCATTGGCTATGACGCCGGTATAGGGGACGCCCGCATCGTTGAAGAGCGCGATGCCCGGATTCTCAGGGGCGAAGAAGAGGTCGTTGGAGTAGGAATACATCGTGGCGAACATCAGCCGCTGTCCTTTGGCCGCATGGAATGTGAACGAAGTCGTCGCACCGGGAGCCACGGCGGCGAACGTGCCGCTCTGAACGTAATTCTTCGTCGGGATTACGTTTTCGAACTTGATCGTCGGCTTCGTGCCGGGGGCGCTGTTGTCGTCATCGTCGTCACAGGCCGTAAAGGCGAATCCTGCGAAAAGCAAAGCCGCAGCGAATGCGGTGAAAAAGTACTTTTTTTTCATAGTTGATAGAATGATTAATTAAGTTAATACTCGGTTAAACCGTTATTGCCATTTATATTAAGGTATATGCTCGTATTTGTTGTCCGGCACCCTTTTCGATGCAGTTGCGTGCATCATTTATGCCATGAAAAATACTTTTGGATGGATTGAAAAAACGGGAGGATGGATATTCCTGCAAAACACGCAGTAAGGGGTGGATGGATTTTTTTCGGGTTTTCGGACCC
>OJPN01001692.1_pt1 | contig 15012 bp, 6 predicted proteins | sample 1598511 | NCBI WGS metagenome assembly OJPN01 (sample SAMN03922485, study PRJEB24848) | human gut metagenome | isolation source: stool sample | host: Homo sapiens | place: Germany | collected 2011-05
GGGCTCGGAGATGTGTATAAGAGACAGCTTTTCAACCTTAGACCCAAATGTCCAAGAGTTCAGTGTCTCTGCCACAGCACGACACCACATAGGATTAGTACCCCAGTACTTCTGACTGTCAGGTACTTCACCCTTAAAGCTGTGTGTACTTTCAGGCATAAGAGCATAACCAAAGCTGTTCTGGTTGGCTACTACTTCGCCGATAGGACGGAAGATAGTAGGCAAGAAGTTCAACATGGAAGCTCCACCAGTAGGATTGAAGTTATCAAATGAAGCACCAAAGATTTTAGCAGCAGCAGAGGAAGGCTTGGTGCGTCCGCTGATTACACCTTCCATTGCATTTGCAGCTACCCAAAAGATATTATAACCATAAGGCAGGGGGATCTTTACATAACCACCATCACCAAAAGGTGCAGGTATAATAAAGTTACTGTCCTTGATGTAGTCAGGAATCTTATCATACTTACTTACACCATCGTCATCGTCACCCATAAGCCACCTACACAGTAGTGCATGTGGAATACCACAAGCTACTGAGTAAGCCATGAAAGCAGCGGTTCTCTTTGCGTTGTTTGCAAAGCTATCTCCACGCCTCCAGAGGTTACGCAAGATACGCACGTTACCACCGATGTTAGCAGAAGAGAATGCCCACAGACTGTTGAAGAGAGGAGCCCACGAACCCTTACGAGTAAAATTAACCGTGATCTCCAGAGCTTCGTTAGCTGCACGTTGATGTGCAGTATCCATCATCTCTTGCATCTGTTGAGCTGACCAACCATTACGCTTAGCTTCCTGAGCAATATGATTGTCAAACTCTTGTGTCAGAGCAACGAACACAGAGAACCGAGTAGCATTTTCAGATACATCAGAGATAGTATCCAGATACTTAAGAGCACCGTCAAGAGTCTTACGAAGGTTACCCTTCTGCTTTGACAGTTCACGTACATCCTTGTACATAGTCTTGTAGTCATTAGCAAGGAACATACGAGTATGCCCACCAAAGTCTACAAAGTTCTTGTACATTTCCTTAAGGTACGCTGCATCCTTACCAGTATATTCCTTACCGTTCATCTCTGACCAGAGGAACTTAACCATACGGAAAGAGGTAGCATCCTTAATGATACGCTGACGAATGTTGTTCTCTTTGCCAAGCAAGTTGTTTGCCTGTGCCTCAGAGATTACATTACCTACGTTAAAGATAGCAGTCTGAATATCACGAGGATAGTTCTTGATAGCGAACACAGGGTTATATGTAGTTAACAAAGCAGAGAACTTCTGAGTCATCTTACGAATGAAGTTAATGACTGCACCTGTTTCAACAGTGTTCTCGTTACGCAAAGCAGCAGCAAGGGCTACGTCCTTGATAGCAATACGAACACGGTTACCCTTTTCATCAATCACATTGATGAACTTGTGCCCTTCACCTTCAAGACCATGTGACTTCCTCACATAGTAAAGAGTACCATCCCCCTTCTCAGACATACGGAAGTATGGCTGTCCCTTCTCATTCTTATCCGTAGCGATTTCCCACAGGTCTTCGTTAGGAACTTCTCGAACGAGGTTAAGCAGACGACGAGACACATCGTTCTTCTCACCGATGTTTACAGTATCCATGATCTGCAACATCAAGTGTGTAGAAGGACTTTCTGCAAGACCTTCCCGCCCCTTCGCCTTCTTCAACAACTCCCGACCACCAACAGAAATACCAGCCTTTGATCTCTTGTGTGCATAATCAGGGTCGAGATCGTCAACGAACTCTTCCCAGTTCTTTAACGGGACGTAGTGCTTATAGGTAGCACGGAGCTTATCAGTAAGAGTCTTAGGTACAATACGATACTTATCCAGCATGTCCAGATGGTATCTACCAAGTTGGTCAAACTGTGCAGCAATCTCATTCATACCCGGCACATCAGAGTACTTGTCAATGATAGCCTGTGCCTGCTGGTCAGAAAGACCAGAAGGAGACTCTAACGTATTCTTACCACGGTACCGCCTGTTGACTTCAGCGTTACGTTCCAGTGCATGTCGAGCCAGAAGGAACTCATCAAGGGCAGACCAAGTAGCATTCACTCTGTCCTGCTCAGTAACCTTACGACCAGCCTTACGCAGGTCATCAAGAGCTTCCTTTACAGCAGGAATATCAAGCTTACCAATCTGTTCACAAAGCGGTGCAATCCGCTGATTCATAATATCAGTGCGAATGCTGTTAATTCTATTCACCATACCAGTCATATGACGGTAGATGTTTGTAGCAGGAGCGATAACATTCTTACCAATCGTATCCTTAATGTACCTTTGCACAATCTGAATACGACGGTACTTGTCATACATGCCTTCTACAAATCTTTCAAACCCAGTATGCGGAATGATCTTACCATCCATACCCACAGACTTGCCAGTGTTCTTGATCTTAACCATACGGTCAGTCCATGTCTGCTGGTTCATCTGTGCACGCTTCCACTCTTCAAGATAAAGAGGAGGCATATCAGTATAGGTAGTATCTTCATCCACCATGAAGCGAACTTCAGGAGAACTGTACGCAGGAGTAGTATGACTGATGTTATCACCTTCAAACAAACAATAGCTCTGGGCATTGTTATAGTTAAAGGTAGTACCAGCCACACCCAAGTCTCTCAACATACTAGAGATCTGCTTAGTGTTGTTAGACTGAGACACAAGATATTCGTATACATCCTGTCCAGTCACACGTTCAAGGTAACCCTTGTTCTTCATAAACTGAGTAAGTTCATTCTTGTCAAGGAAGACACCGATGTCTTTACCCAAGAACTGGATATGCATACCATCCTGTGCAGGAATCTGCTGAGGAGGCATCTGCTTAAACAAACGATTAAGATGTTCTGCAACATATCTTTGTTCAGACAGAGGACGTTCCCAGTTCATGAACTGTTCAAAGGAAGGAGCATAGTTCTTATATACTTGTCCGGGAAGACCATACTGCTTGTTATTGAATCTCTTGTAGTAGTCAGCAAGCTTCGCAGGATTAGAGAAGTAAGTTCCCCAACCATATGGAGCAGAGAAATCATCTGCACCTACAAGGTCAACACGTTCGTACTGAGGAGCAACATCATTCAAAGCTGTGCTCATGTACGTAGCACGACCCCAGATAGTGTAGTTAGAAGAAACACCTTGAGGCTTGTTGCTAGCAAGGTTCTGTGCAGAAGCAGCAAGGACATCCTTGACATCAGCTTCAGTAACATAACCATCTACACCAAACAACTTCTGATACAACTTACGAATAAACTTGTACAGATCACGAATGACAGGAAGTCGTTCAAGCAAAGATTTAGGAGACTCACGTTCAGCTATCCAAGCAATGAACTCTTCTGTACGAACAAGGTCATTAGCGTTCTCGTATGCAGGACGCTGACGTTCAAATTCTTTCCACAGAGGAGTACCATAAGCATCACGATAGACAGCAGCCATGAATCCAGTAAACTGACGAGGAGTCATGATAGCACGCAGACCATAGTGAGCAACACCTTCGTGCATAAGCAAACGTACTGCCTGTGCCTTAGACTTTACTCGGTCAGCAAACACATAGATCTTCCCGTCACAGTATACTGCTTGCGGAATAGCTTTCTTATCTGTGTTCTTAAAGGACAGATTAACAAGAGCATCATGCACAGCAGTAGGTACATTACTATCAGTAACAGAAGAACAAATAGATACAACATCCTTTAGACCGGGAAGCTGAGTCAATGTGTTCTTCATCCAGTCATATACTTGCTGAGTAGCTTCAGCAGCAAGCTGGAAGTCTACTTCCTTTTCCTGCTGTGTATACCGTTCAAAGGACTGGCGCTGCGTTTCAATGTTGTTACGAATCTGCTTAGACCGTTGCTCTTGCTTGTACATACGCTTAAGCTGTTCAGCTTCAAGGTCACGACGAGCTTGAGAAGTCTCTTGAGGAATAGCCTGACGTTCAGGGATGTTACCATCCAAAGCATTATCATAGCTAGCCTTATCTTGAGCTACCTTAAGCTGTGCTTGGTATGCAGGAGAAGCTTCATATGCACGCTGCTGTTGTTCAGCAATCATGTTACGCATGTACTGGTCAGCAGCAACTCTGTCACGATCAACCTGATTGTTCAGAGCAGCAGCTTGTTCAAGAGCAACATTCTGCTGAAGAGCACCGTACCTTTGTGAGAAAGCATCAGCACTAGGCAGAGCAGCCTGCTGGTTAGATGTACCCATCTGTGCAGCCTGCCAGTCAGCAAAGTCTGCATCCCACGTATAGGTAGGATCGTTGGTCAGCTTAGCTGTACTACGCAGAGCACGTGCATTCTTAAGCAGAGCATCAATACGTTCTTGTGTTTCCTTATCTGAGAGATCCTTCAACTGCTTACGCAAGTCAAGTTCAAAAGGAACAGCAGGGTCAAGCCTGTCTGCCTTAGCAAACAAGGCATCCATGTTCGTCTGAACTTCAGTCAAGTCCTGAGCACGTGCAGTAGAACGAGCAAAGTTAACAGCAGACTTTCTAACGTCTGCCTTCATTCTGTTCATCTGTGCAAGGTCTTTGTCAATACGAGCAAGCTCACTTGTAACAAACTCATACTGACGTTCACTGTACGGAATAGCATTCTGCTGCAGGAGTTCAAGGTATACATTGTATTCAGCTCTACGTGCGTGCAGCTTAGACATATGCTCATCAGCACGATTAAGCTTACGCTGTACGTACTGCTGAGTATCTTGAATGCTGTTTATAATCTCAGTGTACTTGACTGGATCTTTCTTAAACAGAGCTTCCTGATACCTACGGTCATCAACAATCTGTTCAGCCGTAAGGTTGGTATCGTAGCCAAGATTCTTAAAGCGTTCTGTTACAGTTTCACGGAAAGCCTTACGAGCTTTCTTGTCAGACTCAGAAAGATCTTTTTCAAACTGTTGCTTACGCTGCTTGATGTCTTCACGCTGTGCCTGAGCAAGACGTGCAAGCTGAGCAGCATACTTCTGCTGGTCACGTTCAAGCTTCTTAACATACGCATCCTTTGCTTCTTGCGTAGCAAGTAGAGCATACTTAGGAGACGTACCTGCACGAGCAGTAGTCAATTCATCCTTTGTCTTACGCAAAGCATTGACAATAGGATTACGAGCACGAGCAAAAGATTCTTCAGAAGCAGCTACAGCTCTCTGCGCTTCTACACGAATAGCATCACGCATGATACCTTCACCCTTAGAGATCTGAGTGAAGGGGTCAATCTTAGTCAGTTCTTCTTCAAACTTAGTCTGAAGTTCAAGTGGTGTCTGGTCTGGGTTAACATACGGAATGTCTGTCTTAGGTGAGTGTTTAAGCATGTCAACCATAACACCAGCTCCACCAGAGGCAGAACCAACAAGAGCACCAGCAATACCAGCTTCCATCATACGGTCGAAGTCATCAGCAGTAAGCTGAGCACGTCCGTCCTGAATCATGCTGTTTACTGCACCCAGCCATTCCTGTGTGTATTCTTCTGCACCTTCACCAATCATGGCCTTGGGCAGAGACAACGCAGAAGCCTTAAGCTTTTCCTTAAAGGAACGTTCAACAGAGTCAGGTACTTTAACACCTGTCATCTTACGAAGCAGCTGACTTTCACCGCCAAGCAGTGTAACAGCAGACTGCAAGATACCGGTACCAATATCCATGCCGGGATTAGAAGTAAGTAGCCCTCCCTCAGCATAGTTACCAGAGTAGTTCTCACCAGTATTCAGTACAAACTCAGGAGCCATTGCACCAATCTGTGCACCAACAGTAGCGGTCACAGCTTTAGTAGCAGCAGCACGAGCCTCAGCTTCAGCAACACCAGAAGCTACAAGCTGAGCAGTCTTCTTTTCAATAGCACCAGACAAAGCACCAGCAAGTACTCTCTTACCCGCAGCAGCACCTACGCCACCACTAGCCAGAGACATACCTACATTCAATGTCTGTTCGCCAAGAAGACTAGCAAAGTAATCACCAAACTTCTGAATACTGTCTACATCTTTGTAAGATTCAACAGCAGCTTTCAATTCAGGAGCTTGTGCTTCTTCTTGCTTCTGCTGTGCATAGAACATCAAGTCACCAGCAGTCTGTTCATGACCCATAAGGTCAGCAAGAGCAGCACCACCAGCAGCAACAAGAGCTTGTGTCTGAGGAATAGAACGAAGGAAACCCTTTACATATTCACCATGTTCTGGCTTCGGTTCTTGATACTCAAACGGTTGAGAGTAACCACCATAAGCAGGCATCTCCTGCTCAAAGGAAGAGAACGTAGGTTGAGCACTTACGGCAGGAGCTGCCCTTCTCGGTGCACCACTACCTACAGGAACACTAGTCGTAAACTGCTGACGTGGATACGCAGCCTGCTGAGCAAGAACGTCTTGCAATGGCCCTTGCTCAGTAAGACCGGGAACCATCACAACACTATAGGGCTGTACACCAGAAGAGATAGGTGCAGCCTGTGCAGCAGCATACGCTTGTGCTGCAGAAACATCCGTATTCAAAACACCATCCAGTGCCATAACTAGAATACCTTTCTTTGGCCCATATTTCGATTCTAAGGGCCTTTAATTAGTTAACGTATAAAACCATAAGCACGAGCTTGTTCAAGAACTCTAGCCTGCCTTGCAGCCTCAGCAGCGGCAGCTGTCTGTGCCTGCTGATCTACGGAGAGTTGAACAGCACCAAGCTGCTGGCCTCCAAAGTTGAAGCCAAAGTTATTGTAAGGATTACCCTGAACACCAGAAAGACCAGTATTGAAAGTAAGAGCAGGCACACCAGCAGGCATACCCATAGCTTGGTCAAACATACCCTGCGTGTTCTGCGCAGTAGGAGAGTTACCGTACACTACTTGTTCATTGAACACATAAGGGATCGTAGTACGAGGGCCAAGCCTACCTTGTATAGAAGTCATACCAGTGTACGTATTCAGTGCAGCAACTTCTTGTTCAGGAGTCATCTGAGGCAGGATAAGATTGTTCGTAGCAGAGTCAATCGTAGGAGCCTTACCAGTAGCAACGCTTACAGCCTGAGCCCACTTAGATCTATCAAGCTTCTCAATGTTCTCCATCTGAGCAGCACGTAGACGAGTATCAGCTTCAAGTTCAGCCTTGTACCTATCAGCACCAGCTTTAATACCAGCAGCTCCAAGAGTAGCATTAGCTCCCATAGAGGCAGCACCAAGCTGTGCGTTAGCACCAATGCCTGCAACATCAACAGCCTTCTTGTAGTCAAAGCCCTTCTCTTCACGCATCTTAGTCATTTCATAAGCGCGTTGTTGAGCAAGCTGCTGGGCTGCAACATTAGCTGCATAAGTCTGGTCAATTGTGTTACCAAGCTGCATCAACTTAGCAACACCATCCATACCCATAAGAGGCTGCTGTCTACCTACTTCCTTACCATCTTTATCTATGATGATAACTTCCTTAGTCGTAGGGTCAACAGTAACCTTACCATCAAAGTCACGGTATACAGTGTCTCTCAGTACGTTAGCAGTACCAGTAGGGTCACCGATAAGGATACGTTCACGGTTGTTAAGAATAGACTTCTTTGCAGAACGAGCCTGTTCATTAGCCTGATTCAAATATTCAGCAGCAGCTTCTTGTTCCTTAAGCTGTGCATCAAAGAGCTTACGTTCAGCAAGGAAGCGATCGTTGGTTTCTTTTTCCTTACGTTCGCTTTCCCACATCTGACGACCAGCATGTAGTGCAAGTCCGATAGAAGGCATTACACATTACCTCCAGTGAGATATTGCAGACCACGAGCAGCACCAGCCCAACTGTTCTGTGCCTGTTGATTATACATACCAGCAAGGTTAGCAGAACTACCACCAGCACTACCAAGACCAGAGAGAATAGAAGAACTGTTCACTGAAGGAGTAGCCTGATACGTTTGCAAAGAAGCACCCTTACGATAGTTAAGTGCCTGTGACTGACGAGACAGAGCAAGGTCTTCAGCTTGACGAGAAGCCTGAGTTCTACCCATAGCTTCAGACAGTGCCTGCTGAGAACCCATACGATTCATGTAGTTAGAGAAGGCACCAGAGTTAGCGTTGATACCAGCCATGCCCATAGAACGAATGTCCTGCTCGCGCTGTTGTGCATAACCAGCAGCTACGTCAGCAGTAGCTTGATTCATAAGCCTGTCACGAATGACATCCTCACCTTCAGTGAGCTTACGAATAACAGACTTCTCAGTTTCTCTGTAAAGAGGATCAAGTTCTCGCTGTTGCTGGATGTCAGCAAGACCTCTGTCTACTGCGTACTGTGCTTGTGCTTGACCTAGAGGTCTAAGCGTTTGAAGATCTTCCATACTATACTGAATATTCAAATCTTCAAGAGGCCAGTACTTTTCTTTCTGTCTCTGCCAAGCTTCGGAAGCGTACTCGTCCTGTTTCTCGATAGAGCCAAACGCAAGGTCAGCATACTTTGACGCTTGGTTTGCTGATTTAATGCCGGAGTAAATGTCGTACCCGGTAGCTGCAAGATTACCTACAGTACCAAGAGCACTCCATGTATCACCCCAAGACCAGTTATCAAAAAGTCCCATTGTTTATTTTCCTTGTATGTTTGGCTTACCAGCCACCATCATCGCCACCATCGTTCTGACCGTTGGCTCCAGAACCAGTGCCGTCACCAGCTTGTCCTTCACCGGTGCCTTGGCTATCGGAGCCACCATTGGGGCCACCATTGTTATCTCCGTCGCCACCACTGCCTCCGCCGCCGTCGTTGCCAAAACCACCACCGTTACCGTCTCCGCCACTACCACCGGAATCGCCATCATTACCGGTAGAGCCGTTGTCACCAGAGTCGTTACCGGCATCATTACCTTCGTTAGCACCACCTTCACCAGTAGTACCAGAGTCAGTACCTTCACTTGTACCACCAGTAGCTGTGCCACCAGCAGTGTCAGATTCAGCGGCGGACGTAGAAGCAGCTGTATCAGCAGCAGTACTAGAACTTACACCGCCAATACCAGAAAGACCAGAATCATTTACACTACCAAAGCCACCAATACCGCCGAAGTTACCTTGGGTTGCACCGTGTGACATAGCACCACCGCCTATGGCACCACCAACACCTGTACCAAAACCACCTTGGTCAGTACCAATACCACCAAAGGAACCAGTACTTGCAAAGCCACCTGTGCTATTGCCACCAAAGGAACCGGTATCCATACCAAGATCACCAAGGCTAGCCATAGCACCAGCATAAGCAGCAGCAACAGGGCCAACCATATCTCTACCCCATGAGGAAGTAGGATTAGCCATACCGATAGAGTTATTTACAGCAGCGGTTGCATTAGCTACAGCATTAGGACTCAAAGACTTAGAACCAGCAATAGCATCATTGATAGCCTGAGCAAGAGACATGTCGTTGATTGTAGCCATGTCCATGTTATGTGTAGCAATGTTGTTAGCGTAAGCTGCACCAATTTGACGACCAGTGATCTGACCAAAGGTATCTTCCATGACATCACGTGTAGGTTCTTCTGCACGTGCGTCAAAGGCATCAGCAAGCAAGCCACCAATCGTGGGGCCTACAAGTCCACCAATCATTCCACCAATAGGGCCACCAAGTAAACCACCCAGTGCACCAAAGGCCATAGAACCCATCGTTGTACCTGTAGTCATACCAAGAGAAGCAGCACCAATTTGTCCTACAGTACCTGCAAGACTACCGGGAATACCAGATAGACCAAAGTTCAAAGCAGCATTAACAGGTGCGTTCAAACCAAGAGCAAGTCCGGTCTTAGTAGCAGCATCTAATCCCATCTGGCCAAAGCCAGATATAGCCGCATCCATAGCTTGCTTGTCAGTAAAGCTATGCCCCTTATTAGAGGAGCCAGCATCATTACCCTTGCTAGAAGAAGTAGTACCGCCACCAAAACCATCTCGTCCATCACCACCGGTAAACTCTTTACCTAGAGTAGTACCTTTGTTAGCCTTCTCCTTATCAGAAGAAGACTGCTGATCAGAGAAACGATTCTGGTTGTCATACCATTTATTACGACTAGAGTTACCTTGAGTACTGCTACCACCTATACCGTAGTTGCCCAGCACCGTTTGATAGATAGGCAACATTGTAGTGTATGTAGGGAAGTATCCGTAGTTGTTCATTTACTTCCACCTCCCAAAAGCCATAACATGATAAGCACTACCTAATTCACTTTGGCCATCATTACTATGTACTTTAAACTTAGCCGAAGACTTCGACCTTTCTAAGCACTGACATATACTAGGATATGACCAGTTTTCAGGTGTACAAGAAACACAGTAAGCATCTGTAGCTAAAAATTCAATGGGAAATACCCATGTTATATAATTAACTTTTGTAGAAGCAAAGTATTTACCTTGCAATACTTTACCATCAGGGAACTTAGCATACCATCCATTAGTATCATCACCACCAGTGATAACACCTTCTTTGTCGATACGATTACTAAGTGCATCAACCTGCTTTTGCAAAGAGGCAAGAGCAGCGTTGACAGACACAAGATACTCGTAGGTATTCCAGTCTTCTGTGTAGGGTACATCAGAAAGCTGTACTTGTTTTGCAGTAGCCATTACTTGCTTTCTCCTTCTACGAGTTCTCCCATACTTGAAGCAAGAGTAATCGAATGAATGTAAGCATTCGACTTAACTTCCACCTCAATAGTCTCACCTCTGAAACCAGAAGGAAGACGGAAAGGTTTAGAGTCTTTTACTTCTCGTGAATATTTAAGCTCGCCATCGACATAATAGTTAAACACTGTAGCATCCACTAGTTCCAGCTCGTTCGTTTTACACCAACCATTGATTGGTTCACCATCCATGACACGGGCCGCGAGACTTGAACCTGTAAGCTTACCTTCCCAGATATGCTCGTTTTCTTTTTGAGACGATTGGGATGTCATCATGACACGGGCCGCGCTCAAATTAAACAAACCTTGTGGGCTAACATTAACTTTTGAACGCCATCTAAAAGATTTGTTTATACGAGAATCTGAAGCAAAGGAACACAAGCTATATTGTGTACCGTTCTCAAGAGGATAACATACATACAGCTGTGATTGTTCAATATCGTTATAGACAACCTTTGCATGTTGTGTAGTATAAACCATACCTGAAGAAACAATACTGTTATATACTGTACTATATGTATAGCTGTCTAAGTCAAAGATAAAACCAGCTGCTGTATCTGTAGGATTAGTAAAGAATCCATAGTAAGTATTATTTAGAAAAGCACCCTTCAATGATTCAGGATGCAAAGGTAGCCATTCATCCTGAGTAAGGAGCTTCTCTGTAATAAAGGTAGGACTCGTACTGTTAATTAGTACTAAACCATTCTGACTAGCAAAGATAACACCATTACGTGTATTCACAATAGAGTCAGCAGACACACAAGGACAGTTCTCTTGGATAGCTTTAGTCGTAGGATTTGTTGGGTCTTGTACAACAATCAACACAGGAGCTGCTTCTGTACAAACAACAATCGTATTACCAAAAGAACCAAGACCTACTATAGGATAGTCAATCGTTACTGTATGTTCATAAGGCCAAGCATGGGGAGCATTCCAATCAGATACATAGACAGTAGAATCTTTATACGCTGCAAACAAACCATTCTGCAAAGAAACAAGACCTTTGAGTCCGTCTACTGGAACATCCCAGTAAAGAGAAGGACAAGCCTCTCCTAGAGAGGTGTTTGGTTTAGAATCAGTGTACTCGTAACAATTAGTGCGCCAAACAGCGTTAGGATTATTCGTAACCCTATTTAGATTAACATCAAACTGATCTACATAACTGTAAACTGCTTGACCAGCAGAAGTAACCTCAGACCTATAGATATAGATCTTATTTATACCCCTCTTTGCACCATTATGGTGTGTAAGAAGTGGATCTTCTAAGGTCATAGAAACAGTTTGTCCCGGACGAACATCTACAGTATAACGAGATAAATCGTTACCATTCTTACAAGGTTTACTAGATTTACCTACATCTATAGTACCGTCTGTCCATTGTCTAACATAACAATAAACATATGACCTAGATTCAATGTCACCAGAACCAGTACCATTAACTGCCATATTAGCTTGTCCCGGTTCAGGAATAGCTACAACATAAGCCTTATTTTCTAAACCGTCTATATAGTCTCTATCTTCAAGAAGAGAACTGTCTGTTACGAAGAACCCATCTTGATTCATAAAGTAGATACGATTGTTCTCGTCATCGTACACAGGGCCTTTAGCTACACGTGTTTCGTAAGGCCACATCAACCAGTTATATGTCTTATTCTTCCACTTATATCTATAGATAGATTGAATATTACTCGGGATATACTGAAGAATCTTATCAGCATAGTGAGGTCGAAGCTCTCCACTCCACAGCTTAACGTCGAGAGCTTCCTGTGCAAGAGTAGCGGGTAAAAGCCGTGGAGCTATACGAGGAGCAATCCCGCTAAACTGTTGGAATGTTAGTTTCATATGAGCTCCTAAGCTACAGTCTTAGCAAGCTTTTGATTTGCAAGCACGTCTGCTTCTGTATAAGAATCAATCAAAGCAATAAGATCTTGTGTTGAATTACTCAACAGCACATCTCGCTTCTCACGCAAGTACTTCTTACGTTCCTCATACTTAGCCAGCTTTTCTATATCAGTAACATCTGGTTCTTGCTGGTTACTTTGAGCTACGATAATAGAAGCCAGAGGGCGATTTTGCAACTTGTCCAAATAATCCATGTAACTATCAAACAACTCTTTGTTAGTCTGCCAAGTAGTCTTGGGAGTAACAGGTGTAGGCTTAGGCGTATCAATCATATCACCAATCTGAAGCCACGGAGAGTCGTCTATATTTACACAAGTAGGGGTGTCAGGAACAAGAATATCACGTACAATGATATTGTTAATCTGTCCTTCACCGATAAGAGTAGCGTATCTATACATTACAATGCCCACGTACTAATTATAAGAACACACCCAACTTGACCTGCTCCAGCATTAGCAGGATGCGTATAGGAGTCATTAGTCCAACCGGGCGTAGCCCACTCCGCAGGTTCTATTAAGCTTCCTAGTGCACCGGCACCACCGCCACCGGCAATGTAGCCACCATATGCTGAACAAGCACCACCACCCGGAGCGTCACCAACAGAACTATTACCTTGACACTGACTCGTCGGATAGCCAGCACCACCAGAACAGTTAACACCTTCACCTGCTCTGCCGGGGTCACAGTAGATAGTCTTTCCACCAGCACCGCCATTCTGCAAATTACCAGAACCACCAGTGCCGCCAACGGCATTTAAACCACCGTACCCATCTTTTCCGCCACCGCCACCGCCACCAGCAGATACGCTTACAGGGCCACCTGTTACAGAGGTACTTCCTCCAGCAATACCAGCCATAGAGATAGCAGTTTGGGCAGCACCACCGGCACCTATTGTACAAGTTAATTTGGTACCAGCATTAATAGTTCCTTGCCATCTGGATATACCACCAGAACCACCGCCAGCACCGGAATAAGTATAAATAACAAACATAGGCGGGTTACTAGAATCAAACACAGCATGGCCTGTTCCACCAGAGCCACCGCCACCGATCGCAACAACATCATATGTTCCAGTATAAGGAACGTTATAAGTTGTAGATGAACGGTAGGCTTGCCATACAGCAGGATAGGAAGTTACAAACCCAGCAGTCTTACTTGTGAACTTAGTCATATCCTCAGCATCAAGCTGCCCACCTTCAACAAACCAGTTGTCAATACGGCAGTGATACTCAGTATGATGGGCAAGTGTATTAGCAGGAATTACACATGTAGTAGCATCTATGCCTGTCTCTTTAGAAAAGACTACAGCATTATCAGACTTACGATAAATAACTACACGAGTATATGAAGGAACGTTAGAACCAACACGAGGAGCATTTGTCCAAGTATAAGTCTGAGCAGACTCAACAGGAATTTGAGTCTGACCTTGAACAGGATACGTTTGGTTAGGTTGACCAGTATACTTATGCATGATAGTTCTTATAACCACACCGTCTGTATCTCGTGCCCAACCAGTTATAGTACCGTGTACATCAACGAACAGTTTATATACATTATTCCACGATAGAATATTAGCAGGGATATTATAAGAAGAACTATATGCAACTTCTCCACTAGTCCATACAGGCTGCTGTGAAGAAGGATCAGCGGTTACGCCAGAGTAAGCACTTATCTTCATCTTATCTACAGTCTGTCCAGTCACTGCACCAAGAGCAATCGTTGTTGGAATAACAATAGAAGGATCAAGTATAGAGTTGGTGGCAGGAGAAAGAATTGTAGCTGCATCAAGAGATGCAGTCTGACCATTTACCTGCAACAAAGGAGAAGACCACGCAGAGTAGTACTTCTTATTTGTGGATGTGTCAGTCCAGTAGTTACGAATACGTGCGTAGTTAGTAGCAGCAGGGTTATCAAAAATCCACCAAATGCTACCATTTAAAGCTACGCTTGTAGCTGTTCCAGATATATTAGAAGAGCGTTTTATATAACCAAAATTAGGATCATTGGACGTATTAACCTCTGTTCCGGACACTGTATATGTAGGGCTAGAGGTTCCTTGAGTCCATGTAACATTAAACGTGTCGTCCTTTGTAATAGTCTGACCCTGTTCAGATGTCCACACAGGGGCAGCAAAGGTAACTACTGTAGAAAAGTCTACAGAATGCAAAGGAACACGAAGAGTATCCAAGGCATACTCACCGTTGTCAGCCCAGTATGCTTGAATCTTAAGATTCTCATTCCATGGCACATCTACAGTAACAGTACGCCCAGTAGTCCAGTTAGATGTTTCTTCTTTTGTGAGCCACCCATGTTTAAACACCGTTCCGTCTGTGTAAAGAATATCATATACACAAACATTTGGGTAGATAAATTCTGGAGCACTTGGACTAGGAGCACCAAAAGCAAACGTAAGATGTGGACTTGTGCCAGAAGTTACACTAATTTTAGCGCTGGTTGACCATCTATACTGAACAGTAGTACTAAAGTTCTTAGCAGAAGAACCACCCAAGAAG
>OJPN01001699.1_pt1 | contig 14913 bp, 8 predicted proteins | sample 1598511 | NCBI WGS metagenome assembly OJPN01 (sample SAMN03922485, study PRJEB24848) | human gut metagenome | isolation source: stool sample | host: Homo sapiens | place: Germany | collected 2011-05
CGTGGGCTCGGAGATGTGTATAAGAGACAGCTCATGTCGGACGGCTATCCCACCGACAACTACGAAAAGGGGCTTGATATCCTGTCGAAGAACCGCTGGTATTCCAACGGCATAAAGGCCGCGGTCGCCATCGGCGAGGACGCAGACCACGATATACTCGCGCGGTTCACCGGCGACCCGGACAGCGTTGTTACGGCGCACAACGGCGAAGCCCTCGCGAAGCTGATAAAGTTCGTTGCGGTGACTTCCTCGCAGATCGGAAGCCGCAGCGTTCGCCTTGCGGAGTCCGAGGAGGATATGCGCACAAAGCAGCAGTCCGCGGCGGAGCAGATACGCGAGTTCGCCGACAGCGACGAGATAAGCGCTGACATCGAGGCTGGCTGGTAATGCAGTTCAGCGGCTTTGCTGTGTCGGTCAGGGGAGCTTCCCACGAGGATTCGGGAACGCCCTGCCAGGACAGCGCAAGGGTGCTCATCACCGATAAACTGGCGGTCGCTGCCGTGTCCGACGGGCATGGGAGCGAGAAGCACTTCCGCAGCGCCTCGGGCAGCGAGATGGCGGCGCGTGTGGCTCTGCGCTCGGTCACGGATTTCTGCGAACGCAACGGGAGCCTCGGCGCGGTGTTCCTCCACGACCCAAGGGAGGCGGCTCGGCGTATCGCCGGGAACATCATATGCGGTTGGAACGATGAAATTGCCGCGCACATGCGGTTTTCTCCGCTGACCCCGAACGAACGTGCGATTTTCGAAAAATACGGCGGGCTTCAGCCGGAAGTGATGTACGGAGCGACCCTGATACTTGCCGCAGCCGATAAGGACGGCGTTTTCGGGCTTCAGATAGGCGACGGGACGTTCACGCTGGAGACGGATTCCGGAGCGGAGTTCCCCATGCCGGAGGACGAAAGGCTGGTCGGAAACCTCACGACCTCACTGTGCGACTGCGACGCGATAAACAGCTTCCGCAGCTTCTGGCGGGAGGGGAAGATGGTCAGCGTGACTCTTTCCAGCGACGGGCTGATCAATTCGTTCCTGAGCAGCGCTGACCTGCTGAATTTCGCAGGACGTACCGCACGGCTTTCTCAGCAGGATATCCCGGCTCTGTCGGTGCACCTGCGGGAGCGCTCTGTCGAGGGCAGCCGTGACGATATCTCGGTCGCGGTGATACGCGCTGACAGAGGATAATGTATATTTTACCCGCCCGGAACGATATTCGGGCGGGTTTTCGCTTTGATTAGAGCATGAAAATTCAATTTTGTATGATTTGCAATAATTTGAATGCGAAAAAACTCAAAGTTTGTTGCTTTGGGCAAAAAAATCCACGCTTGTGACAAAAATGCGCGTAATAACGCGCGGTTTTTTTACTGTAAAATACTTGACTTTTGCCTATAATTATGTTATAATTTCATAATGTATCATAATGGATTTGTGCGCGAAAAAGCCTGTTTTTGACGTTTAAAATGCGCCAAACACCGGTTTTTTCCAGCAAGTCTGAGACCGGAATTTTGTTAAGGAGTGATAAAGCCGATGGTGAATGTAAAGCCCATACAGCTCGGAAAAACCACCCGAATGAGTTTTTCTAAAATCAATGAGGTAATCGACATGCCGAACCTCATAGGTATTCAGAAGGATTCCTACGAGTGGTTCCTGCAGGACGGTATCAAGGAAGTGTTCAGGGACGTTTCCCCGATCACTGACGCAAACGGCAAATATGAACTCTCGTTCATAAGCCACCGTTTCGACGACAAGATCAAGTATACCATTGAGGAGTGCAAGGAGCGCGACGCGACATATGCAGTCCCGATCCGCGTTACCGCCAGACTTCTGAACAAGGAGACCGGCTCCGTAATCGATAACGAGATCTATATGGGTGATCTGCCGCTCATGACTGACAGCGGTACATTCGTTATCAACGGCTCTGAGCGTGTTGTAGTATCTCAGCTCGTTCGTTCACCGGGCGTTTACTACGGTTTTGAGCACGACAAGACCGGTAAGAAGCTGTTCAAGGCGACTGTTATCCCGAACCGCGGCGCATGGCTCGAGTACGAGATGGACGCCAACGACGTGTTCTATGTCCGCATTGATAAGAACAGAAAGATCCCCGTCACCACCTTCCTCCGCTCCATCGGCCTTTCCACCAATGCAGAGCTGACCGGAAAGTTCGGCGACGACCCCAGAATCACCTGCACCATCGAGAAGGACAGCACCCAGAACAAGGAAGAGGCTCTTCTCGAGGTCTACAAGAAGCTCCACCCCGGCGACATGGCTTCCGTGGAGTCCGCGCAGAATCAGCTCAACATGCTGTTCTTCGACGCCAAGAGATACGACCTCTCCAGATTCGGACGCTATAAGTATAATAAGAAGCTCGCTATTTCTGAGCGTATCTACGGCAAGAAGGCTGCCGAGGCAGTCATCGCGCCGCTGACCGGTGAGATCCTTGTCGACGAGGGCGAGGTAATCACAAAGGAGAAGGCTCTCGAGATCGAGAATGCCGGCGTTATCGACGTCACCGTCGTTCACCCCACACGCGAGGGCGCTACCGTAAAGGTATGCGGCAACGGCATGGTCGACATCAAGACCTACACCGGCGATATGGATGTTGAGTCCCTCGGCATCAACGAGCACGTGCGCTTCGCTGTCCTCCGCGATATCCTCGAGGAAGCAGCAGGCGACCAGGACACCCTGCGTATCCTCATCAAGGCGCGCGCAGAGGAGCTTATCCCAAAGCACATCACAATTGAAGATATATTCGCGACCGTAAGCTACTTCATCGACCTCTGCGAGGACGTCGGAAACGTGGACGATATCGACCACCTCGGCAACAGACGTATCCGCTGCGTAGGCGAGCTGCTCCAGAACCAGTTCCGCATAGGCTTCACACGTATGGAGAGAACCATTCGCGAGAAGATGGCGCTTTCCGGTCAGGATCAGGAGAAGGTAACTCCCGACTCCTTCGTTAACTGCCGTCAGGTTATTTCCGCGATGAGAGAGTTCTTCGGATCCTCTCCGCTGTCGCAGTTCATGGATCAGAACAACCCGCTGGCTGAGCTTACCCACAAGCGCCGTCTGTCCTCCCTTGGTCCGGGCGGTCTGTCCCGAGACAGAGCCGGATTCGAGGTCCGTGACGTACACTACTCCCACTACGGAAGAATGTGCCCGATCGAGACCCCTGAAGGTCCTAACATCGGTCTGATCTCCTACCTTGCTACTTTCGCAAGGATCAACGTTTACGGCTTCATCGAGGCTCCCTACAGACGTGTTGACAAGGCTACCGGCAAGGTCCTCGACGAGGTCGTTTATATGACCGCCGACGTTGAGGATAACTACGTAGTAGCTCAGGCGAACGAGCCCCTCGACGAGGAAGGCAGATTCGCCAGACCCCGCGTAAACGCACGCTGCCGCGACTCCATTCTTGAAATCGAGCGCGAGAAGGTCGACTTCATGGACGTATCGCCTAAGATGGTCGTTTCCGTCGCTACGGCTATGATCCCGTTCCTCGAGAACGACGACGCGAACCGTGCTCTGATGGGCGCGAACATGCAGCGTCAGGCGGTTCCGCTTATGGTTACCGACAATCCTATCGTCGGCACCGGTATGGAGTACAAGGCTGCGGTAGACTCCGGCATAGTTGTATGCACCAAGGAGGACGGTGTAGTTACAGAGGTTGACGCAGACAAGATCGTTGTTACAAACGACCTCGGTCAGGAGCGTATCTACAGACTTATCAAGTTCAAGCGCTCCAACCAGGGCAACTGCGTAAATCAGCGCCCGATCGTAAGCAAGGGCGAGCGTGTAAAGGCTGGCGACGTTATCGCTGACGGCCCCGCAACAAAGATGGGCGAGATCGCACTCGGCAAGAACGCCCTCATCGGCTTCATGACATGGGAAGGCTACAACTACGAGGACGCCGTACTCATCAACGAGAAGCTGGTTTACAATGATGTTTATACCTCTATTCATATAGAAGAATACGAGCTGGAATGCCGCGACACCAAGCTCGGTGCGGAAGAGATCACCCGCGATATCCCGAACCTCTCAGACGACGCTCTGAAGGATCTGGACGAGCGCGGTATCGTACGCATCGGCGCAGAGGTACACTCCGGCGATATCCTCGTCGGCAAGGTTTCCCCGAAGGGAGAGACCGAGCTGAACGCAGAGGAGAGACTGCTCCGCGCTATCTTCGGCGAGAAGGCGCGCGAGGTACGTGACAACTCCCTGAGAGTTGCGCACGGCGTAAGCGGTATCGTAGTTGACGTAAAGGTATTCGACCGCACCAACTGCGATGAGCTGTCCCCCGGAGTTAACGAGAAGGTCCGCGTTTATATCGCACAGAAGAGAAAGATCTCCGTCGGCGATAAGATGGCGGGTCGTCACGGTAACAAGGGTGTCGTTTCCAGAATTCTCCGTCAGGAGGATATGCCGTTCCTGCCGGACGGTACTCCGCTTGACATCGTGCTGAACCCTCTGGGCGTACCTTCCCGAATGAACATCGGACAGGTGCTCGAGGTACACCTCGGCTACGTAGCCAAGGCGCTCGGCTGGAAGATCGCAACACCGGTATTCGACGGCGCGCACGAGCAGGATATCCGCGAGCTGTACGACGCTGCAAGATCCATCAACAACGGCAAGGTAACAGAGGAAGCCGACCGCATATTCAACATGGGCAAGGCTGACGGCGACCGCAAGGAGCCTGAGCTGCTGGGTCTCAACTCCGCAGGCCTTGACTTCACAAAGCTGCCCCTCACCTCCGACTGCAAGACGCAGCTTACCGACGGCCGCACCGGCGAGAAGTTCGACGGCCCTGTAACCGTTGGTTACATGTACTACCTCAAGCTGCACCACCTGGTTGACGATAAGATCCACGCTCGTTCCACCGGTCCTTACTCCCTCGTTACACAGCAGCCTCTGGGCGGTAAAGCTCAGTTCGGCGGTCAGCGTTTCGGTGAGATGGAGGTTTGGGCTCTGGAGGCTTACGGCGCTGCTTACACGCTTCAGGAGATCCTGACCGTTAAGTCAGATGACCTTATCGGCCGTCAGAAGACCTACGAGGCTATCGTTAAGGGTGAGCCGGTTCCGAAGCCCGGCGTACCTGAGTCCTTTAAGGTAATGATCAGAGAGCTTCAGGGTCTCGGTCTGGACGTAAGAGTGCTTGACGAGAACGGCGAAGTTGTAGATCTCAGAAACGACGGCGACGAGGACGAGGACGACAACCGTTATCCCGCGGAGACCTTCGAGATGAACTACTCCAACGATGACGCAGAGCTTGAAAAGAGCGGCTACGGCATCATTGACGAGGAAGACCTGAAGGAGAACGGCTCTGACGACGACGATTTCTCAGATGATGGTTTCTCGGACGGAGAGCCTATTGACTTCGGCGAGGACGAGTGATCCTGCCGGGCTTTCCCGTAAAGAGTATACAGCCTGCCGGCGGCGCGCCCCTGCTCATGTGCAGGGGGCTTCGCAGGCTTTGATAGAGAAATGAGGTAAATATATTGAATACGACATTTGAGTCAATGAAGATCGGACTTGCCTCTCCCGACCAGATCAGAGAATGGTCCTACGGCGAAGTGCTGCGTCCTGAAACCATAAATTACCGTACCCAGAAGCCGGAAAAGGAAGGTCTGTTCTGCGAGCGTATCTTTGGTCCGCAGAAGGACTGGGAGTGTAACTGCGGCAAGTACAAGCGCATTCGTTTCAGAGGAAAGGTTTGCGAGAAGTGCGGCGTTGAGGTAACACGCGCTAAGGTAAGACGCGAGCGTATGGGTCACATCGAGCTTGCGGCTCCGGTTTCCCATATCTGGTACTTCAAGGGTACCCCTTCCCGCATCGGTCAGATGCTGGATATCTCCCCCAAGCGCCTCGAGGAAGTTCTGTACTTCACAAAGTACATCGTTATCGACCCGGGCGAGGCCAAGGAACTGAGCAAGAATCAGCTCCTGGAGGAGAAGGAATATGCAAATTTCCGCACCAAGTACGGCAGCGACTTCAAGGCCGGCATGGGCGCGGAGGCTATAAAGGAGCTGCTCCAGGAGATCAACCTCGATAAGCTCTCCGCAGAGCTGAAGGAGGAACTCTCCGCAACACAGCAGGGTCAGAAGCGCGTCAAGCTGCTCAAGCGCCTTGATGTAGTCGAGGCATTCCTTCAGTCCCACAACCGTCCCGAGTGGATGATCATGGACGCTGTTCCGGTTATTCCTCCGGATATCCGCCCGATGGTACAGCTCGACGGCGGAAGATACGGCGTATCCGACCTTAACGATCTGTACCGCCGCGTGATCAACAGAAACAACCGTCTGAGAAAGCTCATCGAGATGCACTCTCCGGAGATCATCGTCAGAAACGAGAAGCGCATGCTCCAGGAAGCTGTAGACGCACTCATAGACAACGGCAGACACGGCAGAGCGTACACCGGTTCCAACAACCGCCCGCTCAAGTCCCTATCCGACCTGTTAAAGGGTAAGCAGGGACGTTTCCGTCAGAACCTGCTCGGTAAGCGCGTCGACTACTCCGGACGTTCCGTTATCGTCGTTGGCCCTGAGCTGAAGATGGATCAGTGCGGTCTCCCGAAGGAGATGGCTCTCGAGCTGTTCAAGCCGTTCGTGCTCAACGACCTCGTTGAGAAGGGCTCCGCGCAGAACATCAAGCAGGCTAAGAAGATGGTAGAGCGCGCTGAGGATAAGGTCTGGGACTCCCTCGAGTGCGTTATCAAGGATCACCCCGTACTGCTCAACCGTGCGCCTACGCTGCACAGACTTGGTATCCAGGCGTTCTCGCCGGTACTCGTTGAGGGTCGTGCGATCAAGCTCCATCCGCTGTGCTGTACCGCGTTCAACGCCGACTTCGACGGCGACCAGATGGCGGTTCATCTTCCCCTGTCCGCTGAGGCTCAGGAAGAGGCGCGCACACTCATGCTCGCTGCAAAGAACCTGTTAAAGCCGTCAGACGGACGCCCTGTTACCGTTCCTACCCAGGATATGGTACTTGGTTCCTACTATCTGACCCTTGATAAGCCCGGCGAAAAGGGCGAGGGCAAGGTATTCCGCGACGCTAACGAGGCTCTCATGGCTTACCAGGACGGCGTTATCTCCATTCACGCTGCGATCAAGGTAAGAGTTACAAAGGATCTCGGCGACACCAAGATCACAAAGCTCGTTCCCGCTACCGTTGGACGTATCATATTCAATGAACACATTCCGCAGGATCTCGGCTACGTTGACAGAACCGATCCGGAGCATCAGCTCGACTATGAGATATCCTTCAAGGTCGGCAAGAGCCAGCTCGGTAAGATCATCGACCGCTGCCTGAAGAATCACGGAACCGCTACTACCGCCCAGGTACTCGATAAGATCAAGGCAATGGGCTATAAGTACTCCACCAGATCCGGTATCACCGTTGCTGTCTGCGACGCGGATATTCCTCCGCAGAAGGCTCAGATCCTCGCAGACGCTGACGCTAAGATTGCAAAGCTGAACAAGCAGTTCAACCGCGGCTTTATTTCCGATACCGAGAGAAAGGCAGAGTTCATCAGCATCTGGAACCAGGCTACCGAAGATGTTGGTACCGCGCTGAACGACAACCTCGATAAGTACAACAACATCTACATGATGGCGGACTCCGGAGCGCGTGGTTCTAAGAACCAGATCCGTCAGCTCGCCGGAATGCGTGGACTTATCGCCAACACGTCCGGTGCGACCATCGAAATGCCAATCAGGGCTAACTACCGTGAAGGCCTTAACATTCTGGAATACTTCATTTCTTCCCGAGGCGCCCGTAAGGGACTTGCCGATACCGCGCTGAGAACCGCCGACTCTGGTTATCTGACCAGACGACTGGTAGACGTATCTCAGGAGGTCATCATTCGCGAGGACGACTGCGGAACTACAGACGGCATCGACGTTTACGAGATCCGCGAGGGCAATCAGCTCGTTGAGCCGCTTGCAGAGCGTCTCGTGGGCAGATACCTCTCCGAGGATTTCAAGGACGCTGACGGCAACGTACTCGTTTCCAGAGAAAAGCTGATGAACGATCAGGACGCTGCTAAGATCGTGGCTACCGGTGCTGAGAAGGTAAAGGTACGCTCAGTGCTTACCTGCGGTCTGAAGAACGGCGTTTGCGCTCACTGCTACGGCGCTTCTCTGGCTAACGGTCAGCTCATCAATATCGGCGAGGCTGTTGGTATCATCGCGGCGCAGTCCATCGGTGAGCCGGGTACACAGCTTACAATGAGAACGTTCCATACCGGTGGTATCGCGTCCGCCGAGGATATCACACAGGGTCTTCCGCGAGTTGAGGAGCTTTTCGAGTCCCGCCGCCCGAAGAACGCTGCGATCATCACCAAGGTTTCCGGTAAGGTTCGCTACGAAGAGATCAAAAAGACAAGACACGCTATAATCACACAGAATGACGGCACCGAGGAAGCATATGCAGTTCCGTTCGGTTACAGACCTAAGGTATACGACGGAGATACCGTTATTGCCGGCGACGCACTGACCGAGGGCTCCATCAACCCGCACGACGTGCTCGAGGTAAAGGGCGAGGAAGCAGTTCAGAACTACATCATCGCCGAGGTACAGAAGGTTTACCGTTTACAGGGTGTTGATATCAACGATAAGCATATCGAAGTCATCGTACGCCAGATGATGCGTAAGATCCGCATCACTGACCCGGGCGACAGCTTCCTGCTTCCCGGCTCCATCATCGGCAAGAACGAGCTCACCACCGTTTGCGAGGAGATCCAGGCAAGGATCGACGCAGGCGAGGTCGGACTCAGAATGCCTGAGAGCGAAGCGGTTCTGCTTGGTATCACTAAGGCTTCTCTGGCAACAGACAGCTTCCTGTCCGCGGCTTCCTTCCAGGAGACCACCAGAGTGCTTACAGACGCGGCTATCCGCGGCAAGATCGACCCGCTGCTCGGTCTGAAGGAGAACGTTATCATCGGTAAGCTCATTCCCGCTGGTACAGGTCTCTACGCTGAGGAGCGCGAGGCTGAGAAGGCTGCCGCCGCTGCCGCAGCAGCAGAGGCTGAATCAGCTCCCGAGGATAACGCTGGTTAAAATGCACAAAAATAAAAGCGTATAATTGATAAGTAACGGTGTTTGCTACAAAGTTTCGGCGAAATTCTGCGAAACTCTTGACAAACACCGTTCTTTGCTTTATAATTTATAATTGCGTGTGAGTATATTTTCGGACAGCTCCGGAAAAATATGATCGTGCGATAATTTATTGGAGGTGAAATAATGCCAACGTTTAATCAGCTTGTCCGCAAGGGACGCGAGGTTTCTGAAAAGAAATCCAAGGCTCCTGCACTCCAGAAGTCTATGAACACACTGCGCAAGCAGCAGGTAGACCAGTCTTCTCCCCAGAAGAGAGGCGTGTGCACAGCCGTTCGTACTCAGACCCCTAAGAAGCCGAACTCCGCGATGAGAAAGGTTGCCAGAGTTAAGCTTTCTAACGGTTATGAAGTTACAGCTTATATTCCCGGTATCGGACACAAACTGCAGGAACACTCCGTTGTTCTGATCCGTGGCGGCCGTGTTAAGGACCTTCCTGGTGTGCGTTACCACATCATCAGAGGTACACTCGACGCTCAGGGTGTAGACAAGAGAATGCAGGGACGCTCCAAGTACGGTGCTAAGCGTCCGAAGGCTGGAAAGAAAGCGTAATTTCTGACTTATTGCTGTCAGACAAGGCATTATTTTTGATAGAGCCTCTGTTTGGACGGCGGAAGGTCAAGCCACACTATGTAAAGTATGGCTCTTATGCTTTCGAGTACCTATGATTTTCATTTCGTATGAAGGAGGGAAGTAAAGTGCCAAGAAGAGGTAATGTTCCGAAGCGTGAAGTTCTTCCGGATCCTGTGTACGGCTCTGAGCTCGTAACAAGACTGGTAAACAATATCATGCTCGACGGAAAGAAGGGCGTAGCCCAGAAGATCGTTTACGGCGCATTTGAGATCGTTGCTGAGAAGACCGGCAAGGACGCTCTGGAAGCTTTCGAGGAGGCAATGGAGAACATCATGCCGCAGCTCGAGGTTAAGGCTCGCCGTGTCGGCGGTGCAACCTACCAGGTTCCTATGGAGGTTCGCCCCGAGAGAAGACGCACACTCGGTCTGAGATGGATCACCACCTACAGCCGTGCGCGTAACGAAAAGACAATGAAGGAAAGACTTGCAAACGAGATCCTTGACGCACTCAATAATCAGGGCGGCGCTTGCAAGAAGCGTGACGATACTCATAAGATGGCTGAAGCTAACAAGGCTTTCGCACATTATAAGTGGTAATCAGAAACAGATGAGTTATCCGGGGGCAAAACCCCGGGTAATTCCAGAATTACGGAGGAATTTATGAAAAGAGACGTATCTCTCGAAATGACCCGTAATATTGGTATCATGGCGCACATCGACGCAGGTAAGACAACCACCACCGAGCGTATCCTGTTCTATACTGGTGTAAACCACAAGATCGGTGAAACTCACGATGGTACTGCTACGATGGACTGGATGGCTCAGGAGCAGGAGAGAGGTATCACAATCACCTCCGCTGCGACCACAGCCTTCTGGAAGGGTCACAGAATCAATATTATCGACACCCCTGGTCACGTTGACTTCACCGTTGAAGTTCAGCGTTCCCTGAGAGTGCTTGACGGTTCCGTAACTGTTTTCTGTGCAAAGGGCGGCGTAGAGCCTCAGTCAGAAACAGTATGGCGTCAGGCAGATGAATACCATGTACCCAGAATGGCTTATGTCAACAAGATGGATATCATGGGCGCAGACTTCTACAATGTTGTTCAGATGATGCACGACAGACTCAAGTGCAACGCTGTTCCGATTCAGCTCCCTATCGGCGCTGAGGCTGATTTCAAGGGAATCATCGACCTCATTGAGATGAATGCAGACGTTTATTACGATGATATGGGCAAGGATATGCGTGTAGAAGAGATCCCTGCCGATATGCTGGATAAGGCTAAGGAGTACAGAAAGAACCTTCTCGAGAAGGTTGCAGAGCTCGACGACGAGCTGATGGAGAGATACTTCGAGACCGAGGGTGAGGACTTCACCACCGAGGAGATCAAGGCTGCCATCAGAAAGGGCACCATCGAGAACAAGTTCGTTCCCGTTACCTGCGGTACTTCTTACAGAAACAAGGGCGTACAGAAGCTCCTCGACGCTGTAGTTGACTACATGCCGTCTCCTCTCGATATCCCCTCTATCAAGGGTATCGACCCTGAGACCGGTGAGGAAGTTGAGAGACACGCTGGCGACGATCAGCCGTTCTCCGCTCTTGCATTCAAGATCGCTACCGACCCGTTCGTTGGTAAGCTCTGCTTCTTCAGAGTTTACTCCGGTTACGTTGAGGCTGGTACAACAGTTCTTAACGCAACAAAGGACAAGAACGAGCGTATGGGTCGTATCCTTCAGATGCACTCCAACCACAGACAGGATATCGACGCATGCCCGTGCGGTGATATCGCAGCCGTAGTTGGTACAAAGTACACCACAACTGGTGATACTCTCTGCGATGAGAACCACCCTGTAATCCTCGAGTCCATGGAGTTCCCGGAGCCGGTTATCGACCTGGCTATCGAGCCCAAGACCAAGGCTGGTCAGGAAAAGATGGCTATCGCACTCGCAAAGCTTGCTGAAGAAGACCCGACCTTCAAGACCTGGACAAACCAGGAGACCGGTCAGACAATCATCGCTGGTATGGGTGAGCTTCACCTCGATATCATCGTTGACAGACTGCTCCGTGAGTTCAAGGTTGAGGCTAACGTAGGCGCTCCGCAGGTTGCTTATAAGGAGACCATCACCGGCAATGCCGATGTTGATATGAAGTATAAGCGCCAGTCCGGTGGTTCTGGTCAGTACGGTCACGTTAAGATCAGAGTTGAGCCGAACGAGTCCGGTAAGGGTTATGAGTTCAGCAATGACGTTGTCGGCGGCTCTATCCCGAAGGAGTTCATTCCCGCCGTTGACGCAGGTATCCAGGGCGCTCTTAACGCCGGTGTACTCGCAGGCTATCCTGTAGTAGACATCAAGGTTTCCCTGTACGACGGTTCTTATCATGAAGTCGACTCTTCTGAAATGGCGTTCAAGATCGCTGGTTCTATGGCTATCAAGGAAGCCCTCAGACAGGCTCACTCCGTAATCCTCGAGCCGATCATGCGTGTTGACGTTGTCGTTCCTGATGATTACATCGGTAACGTAATCGGCGACCTCAACTCCAGACGTGGACAGATCCAGAACCAGGAGACCAGAAATGGTTCCGTTCAGGTTACTGCATTTGTTCCGCTTTCTGAGATGTTCGGTTACTCCAATGACCTTCGTTCCAAGACCCAGGGCCGCGGCCAGTATGTAATGCAGCCGAGCCACTACATCGAGGTTCCGAAGTCCATTTCCGAGGCTATCATGAGCAAGCGCAAGCAGAACGGCTAATTCCGACTGCAAATTGCACTCTCAGCGCATTTTTTCTGTGAAACTACTTGATTTTTTCGCGGAAAGATGTTACAATATTATTACTGAAATTACGGCGTCCCCCGCCCAATGGGGGACACCAGATATCACCTATTAAGGAGGAAATACCAATGGCAAAGGAACATTATAATTCCACTAAGCCCCACGTAAACATCGGCACCATCGGTCACGTTGACCACGGCAAGACCACTACTACTGCAGCTATCACAAAGTGGCTGTCCCTTCAGGGCAAGGCTAAGTTCGAAGCTTACGATCAGATCGATAAGGCTCCGGAGGAGAGAGAGCGTGGTATCACAATCAACACCGCTCACGTTGAGTATGAGACTGAGAAGCGTCACTACGCTCACGTTGACTGCCCCGGCCATGCTGACTATATCAAGAACATGATCACCGGTGCTGCTCAGATGGACGGCGCTATCCTCGTTGTTGCTGGTACTGATGGCCCTATGGCTCAGACCAAGGAGCACATTCTTCTGGCTCGTCAGGTAGGCGTTCCTGCAATCGTTGTATTCATCAACAAGTGCGACGACGTTGACGATCCTGAGCTGCTCGACCTCGTAGAGATGGATATCCGTGACGTTCTGACTCAGAACGACTTCCCTGGCGATGAGGTTCCCGTTATCCGTGGTTCCGCTAAGGTTGCTCTGGATTGCACTTCTACCGATCCGAACGCTCCCGAGTATGCTTGCATCAAGGAGCTCATGGACGCTGTTGACGAGTACATTCCTGCTCCTGAGCGTGATGAGAACAAGCCGTTCCTGATGCCTGTTGAGGATACTATGACCATCACTGGCCGTGGTACCGTTGCAACTGGTAGAGTTGAGCGTGGCGTTGTTAAGGTTAACGATACCGTTGAGATCACCGGTCTGACCGAGGAGCCCAAGTCCACTGTTGTTACTGGTCTTGAGATGTTCAGAAAGACCCTGGACGAGGCAGTTGCTGGTTATAACATCGGCGCTCTGCTCCGTGGTATCAACCGTACCGATATCGAGCGTGGTCAGGTTCTCTGCAAGCCCGGTTCCATCCACCCGCACACCAAGTTCACTGGTCAGGTTTACGTTCTTAAGAAGGAAGAGGGCGGCCGTCATACTCCGTTCTTCAACAACTACCGTCCGCAGTTCTACTTCCGTACCACCGACGTCACCGGCGTCATCACCCTGCCGGAAGGCGTTGAGATGGTGCAGCCGGGCGATCACGCTACCTTCGGCGTTGAGCTGATCCAGCCGATCGCTATGGAAGAGGGCCTGACCTTCGCAGTGCGTGAAGGCGGCCACACCGTCGGCTCGGGCCGTGTCACCAAGATCATCGAGTAGTTTCTACCCGACATCAAGACACGCTTGAACTAGCGTTTTAAAGAAACCTCCCAAGGATGAGAATCCGAGGGAGGTTTCTTTATATATGGAAGGGCAACGCTCCAAAGTATGCACGCCGTGGCATAATGAGCAAGGCTTTTTGTAAGCTTTTCCGTCAGATGAAGAAATAGGTGAGTTAATTTGGCACAGACTACCAATGACATCAAGAACGGTTCTGTTCTGAACCTCGATGGCCAGCTGTGGACCGTCATCAAGTTCCAGCACGTCAAGCCGGGCAAGGGCCCCGCCTTCGTGCGCACCACCATCAAGAACGTGCTTTCCGGCAAGATCGTCGACAAGACCTTCAACGCGGGCATGAAGATGGAATTCGAAACCGTCGACAACCGCAACCTCCAGTACTCCTATGAAGACGGCGACAACTTCGTCTTCATGGACATGACCACCTACGACCAGATCTTCATTCCGAAGACCCTGGTCGGCGACCAGGCCAAGTTCCTGCTCGAAGGCACCGACTGCGTCGTGTCCTTCCACGACGGCACCCCGCTGTCCGTCGAGCTGCCGGCTTCCGTCGTCCTGACCGTCACCCACACCGAGCCGGGCCTGCAGGGCAACCGTTCCAACGCCGGCACCAAGCCGGCCACCGTTGAGACCGGTGCCGAGATTCAGGTCCCGCTGTTCATCAATGAGGGCGACCGCGTCAAGATCAACACCGAGGACGGTTCCTACACCGGCCGCGAGAACAACTGATCTCCGCATCCTCAACAGACGACCGACCGTATAAAGGACTAGGACAGCAGCAGTATGGCACGTTCCACCGCGCGCAAAAGGGCTCTGAACACCCTGTACGAAGCCGACGAAAAAAGTCAGGATATTCTCTCCCTGCTTGACGAGCGCATCGCACATCCCGGTGCCCAGACCCCGCTTCCCGACTATGCCATTGAAATCGTCAAGGGCGTGGCCGAGCACCGTCGTCAGATCGACATGACCCTGGACGAACACTCCACGGGTTGGAAGGTCCGCCGTATGGGCGTGGTCGATCGCAACATTCTGCGTATCGCCGCTTGGGAGATTCTGTTCAACGATGATGTGCCGGACAAGGTCGCCATCGACGAGGCTCTGGCATTGGCCAAGACCC
>OJPN01001700.1_pt1 | contig 14910 bp, 9 predicted proteins | sample 1598511 | NCBI WGS metagenome assembly OJPN01 (sample SAMN03922485, study PRJEB24848) | human gut metagenome | isolation source: stool sample | host: Homo sapiens | place: Germany | collected 2011-05
ACGGCCGCCGGGGCCGCGCCGTCACCGGCGCCAACAACCGGGCGCTGAAGTCCCTGTCCGACATGCTCAAGGGCAAGCAGGGCCGTTTCCGCCAGAACCTGCTGGGCAAGCGCGTGGACTATTCCGGCCGTTCCGTTATCGTGGTTGGCCCCAGCCTGAAGATCTATCAGTGCGGCCTGCCCAAGGAGATGGCCATCGAGCTGTTCCGCCCCTTCGTCATGAAGAAGCTGGTGGAGGACGGCCTGGCCAACAACATCAAGGCCGCCAAGAAGATGGTGGAGAAGGGCGAGGGCGCCGTTTGGGACGCCCTGGAGTTCGTCATCAAGGAGCACCCCGTCATGCTCAACCGTGCGCCTACGCTGCACCGTCTGGGCATCCAGGCGTTCGAGCCCGTGCTGGTAGAGGGCCGCGCCATCAAGCTGCACCCCCTGGTGTGTACCGCCTTTAACGCCGACTTCGACGGTGACCAGATGGCCGTTCACGTCCCCCTGTCCGCCGAGGCCCAGACCGAGGCCCGGGTGCTGATGCTCTCCGCCAACAACCTGCTGCGTCCCCAGGACGGCGGCCCCGTCACCATCCCCTCTCAGGATATGATCCTGGGCGCCTATTACCTGACCTTCACCCGGGACGAGGAGGGCACCGGCCACGTCTTTGCCGACAAGAACGAGGCCATGCTGGCCTACGACGCCGGTGTGGTCACCCTGCACTCCCCCATCAAGGTCCGCATTTACAAGGAGATCGACGGCGAGATGCGCCACAAGCTGGTGGAGACCACCGTGGGCCGCCTGATCTATAACGAGGCCATCCCCCAGGACCTGGGCTTTGTGGACCGTACCGATCCCGAGCACATGTTCGACCCGGAGATCAACTTTGTGGTGGGCAAGAAGCAGCTGGGCAAGATCATCGACAAGTGCATCAACAAGCACGGCTTCACCAAGTCCGCCGGTATGCTGGACGCCATCAAGGACCTGGGCTATCACTACTCCACCGTGGGCTCCCTGACCGTTGCCATCGCGGATATGACCGTGCCCGCCAAGAAGTATGAGCTGATCCACGAGACCGAGAAGGAGATCATCAAGATCGACCGCCAGTATCGCCGCGGTCTGATCACCAACGAGGAGCGCTATCGCCTGTCCGTGGCCGCCTGGGAGAAGACCACCGCCGACGTCACCGTGGCCCTGCAGGAGAACATGGACCGCTATAACCCCATCTTCATGATGGCCGATTCCGGTGCCCGTGGTTCTATGGCTCAGATCCGTCAGCTGGCCGGTATGCGCGGTCTGATGGCCGATACCGCCGGACGTACCATCGAGATCCCCATCAAGGCCAACTTCCGTGAGGGCCTGTCCGTGCTGGAGTACTTCATCTCCGCCAGAGGCGCCCGTAAGGGCATGGCCGATACGGCTCTGCGTACCGCCGACTCTGGTTACCTGACCCGTCGTCTGGTGGATGTGTCTCAGGAGGTCATCATCCGCGAGGAGGACTGCGGCACCACCGACGGTATCGACGTGGCCGAGATCGAGGAGTATGGCCAGGTCATCGAGACCTTTGCCGAGCGTATCCATGGCCGTTATCCCTCTGTGGACATTGTGGACCCCGCCACCGGAGAGGTGCTCATCACCCGGGACACCATGATGCGCAAGGACGACGCCGAGAAGCTGGAGGCCCACGGCATCCACTCTGTGAAGATCCGCTCCGTGCTGACCTGCCGGTCCAGAAGCGGCGTGTGTTCTAAGTGCTATGGCATCAACCTGGCCATCGGCGAGCCCGTTGGCGCGGGCGAGGCCGTGGGTATCATCGCCGCCCAGTCCATCGGCGAGCCCGGTACCCAGCTGACCATGCGTACCTTCCACACCGGCGGCGTGGCCGGCGGCGACATCACCCAGGGTCTGCCCCGAGTGGAGGAGCTGTTCGAGGCCCGCAAGCCCAAGAAGATGGCCCAGCTGGCCGAGATCGGCGGCAGAGTTTCCATTGAGGAGACCAAGCGCAACGTCATGTGCAACCTGACCATCACCGCCGACGACGGCGAGGTGGTGACCTATGCCCTGCCTTACTCCGCCGGTATCAAGGTGAAGGACGGCGACGTAGTGCCCAAGGGCCTGGAGCTCACCGAGGGCGCGCTGTCTCCCCACGAGGTGCTGCGCATCCGCGGCCTGTCTGACTGCCACAACTATCTGATCCGCGAGGTGCAGAAGGTGTACCGTCAGCAGGGCGTTGACACCAACGACAAGCACATCGAGGTCATCGTCCGCCAGATGATGCGCAAGGTGCGCGTGGAAGAGGCCGGGGACTCCGACCTGCTGTCCGGTTCCACCATCGAGATCACCGAGTTCCGCGACGCCGAGGAGGCCGTGAAGGCCCGCATCGCCGCCGGGGAGAAGAACGAGATGGGCGAGGAGCTGCGTCTGCCCACCTGCACCCGCCTGCTCATGGGTATCACCAAGGCCTCTCTGGCCACCGAGTCCTTCCTGTCCGCCGCCTCCTTCCAGGAGACCACCAAGGTCCTGACCGAGGCCGCCATCAAGGGCAAGGTGGACCACCTGCTGGGTCTGAAGGAGAACGTCATCATCGGTAAGCTGATCCCCGCCGGTTCCGGCCTGGCTCAGTACCGCAAGGACGACCCCATCGACGACGAGGGCAACCTGCCCGGGATGAACGTCACCTCCCCCTCTGTGGTGGCCGAGCCTCTGGCAGAGCCCGCCCAGGAGGGCGCTGACGGCGCCGACAAGGACGACGACCTGTTCTTCGAGGTCGGTTCCATGGAGCTGGAGAAGCCCGCCGACAGCGAGCAGCCCCAGGCCTGACGCCTAGCGTTTCCCATAACAAAAAATAAAGCTGCCGCACTTCCAACCAAACGGAAGTGCGGCAGTTTTTTGTGTCTCATGTGTCTCATGTGTCTCATGTGTCTCATGGGGCGGGGGGCTGATTCTGAACGGCGGAGAGGAGCAGCAGCCCCGCCCCCAGATAGGCCCCGCAGGCCAGGATGATCAGAATGCAGACCAGGGTGCAGCCCAGCCGCAGGCGGGGCCGGTCCCGAAGGAGCGCTCGGGAGAGGGGAATCCCGGCGGCGGCCAGAAGGAGCAGGGCCGCCGCCCAACCCAGGGTCATGCTTCCCCGCCTTTCCCGGCGGGGAACAGGCCCCGGTCCTGAAGGAGCACGTCCAGAATGCCCTGGACGTATTCCAGGGACTGCTGAAAGCCCCGGCGCAGGTTGTCGATGTTCCGGGGGTCGGCCTCCAGCGGCACCTGGGCAAAGCGCACCGGGGTGTGGATGGCCAGGAAGAGCCGCCCTGGCTCCAGATGGACCACCTCGGGCGGGGTCCCGGCGGCCCGGGTGAGAGCCTCCTCCGTGGCCTGGGAGAGGGCCGCCGGGGCGTTTTCTATCTGGAGGGTGAGACACAGGCCGGAGAAGACCTCCTCTGTCGCGTTGTGGAGGACGTGGTCCCGCTCGACCTGGTACACGTGCTCCAGGGTCCCGTTGGCCGCTGAGAAGCACACCTCCCGCCAGCGCCCGGTGTGGGTCTGCTCCAACCTGCAGCGCTCCCAGTTTTGCCCCTGGGGCCACACCTGGCGGAACAGGAGCTCCTCCAGCGTCAGGCCCGAGCGGGGGGAGTCGGGGCCGAAGGCCCCCTCCGTCATGGCTTGAAGCTCCTCCCCCATCTGAGACTGGATGAGGACATTGCGCTTTTTGTCGCAGAGCAGGGTGGTGGCGATGCCCGCCAGCAGGACCGCGGTGAAGAGGAGGATGGGCAGCTTGTTTTCCTTCCCCTGACCGAAGAGCCAGCCTACCAGTGTGCAGACCACCCCGATAAAACCCAGCAGGAATAGGAGCAGGCCCCGGCGGCTGTTTCGCTGGAGCTTCATCAGCTTTTGGGACAAAATTTCGTCGTTTGATTTTTCGTTCATGGTGTTACCCCCAGTTGTCTGCCCAGTCCGGGCCCCAGAGCTCCGCGGGGTCCAGGGGCGTAAAGTCAAAGCCTGCGGCGAAGAGGTTTCCGTCCTGGTCATAGGCCAGGCCGTCCTCGCCGACGGAATAGTTTTCGGGCATATAGAACATGCGCAGCCCGTCGAAATAGACCAGATGCCCCTCAAAATAGGTGAACTTGGCCTGATCCAGGTGGTACAGGGCAATCTCCTGGGCCGTGCCCTGCTGGTAAAAGACGCCGGAGAAGGTGCCGTCCGGCTCCTGGGTCTGGCTGGGGTAGAAATAGAGCATCAGAATGTCGTTGCCTAGGCTGAACTTGGGGTATGCCCTGCCGTTGAGAAACAGATAGGGCCCCCGGCCATCGTGGGCGTCGGCCAGGGTGCCGGTGGCCACCCCTCTGGACTGACTGCTGTAGGCCATGTACTCCATCCGGTCCGTGTCGATGACCAGCAGCTCGTCCAGGGGGTCCTGCCACACGCCGTCCAGGGCGGCAAGCTGCCCCTCGTCGGCCTGGAGGAGCTGGTCCCACATGGTCTCCTCCTGGTCATAGCGGGTGAAGACCATGCCGTCTAAATTCTCCCGGTCAGAGGAGCCGTTCTGGTCCAGGACGAAGCCCTCATCCTGGGGCAGAAAGTCATAGAGAAAATCGTCATAAGACAGCATGGGCCGGTCCTCCAGGTCCATGTCCCCGGAGCCCAGGCGGCCATAGTAGGTGAGGTAGAGATAGCGGCTGTTGTCCGGGTCCAGCAGGAGGAAGTTCTGCAGCCCGTCGGTCCACACCCCGGCCAGCTCCTCCGCCGTCATGGACGTGGGAGGGGAGGGCTCTGCCCCGTCGCCGCAGGCGGTCAGGCCCAGCAGCAGGGTGGACAGGGCAAACAGGGGGAGCAGGTTGGCGCGTTTCATCTCGTCGGCCTCCTTTCGGCTTACCCTAAGTCAAAATACAGACTGGTGTAGGGGTCGATGGTGGGCAGGTCCATGAGGTTGCCCCCGGGACAGATGCTGTCCAGATTTTCCCGCTTACTCAGCTCGGCATAGGTGCCCGGCTGGGCCTCCACCGCCAGGACCAGACCGTGATAGTCCTCCGGCATGGTGACCACATAGGTCTTGGTCATCACGTCGTAGACATCCCCGGTGGTACCCGACCAATTCACCGTGGTGCGAAATTCGATGTCATAGCTGCTGCCCCTCCACTGGATGGTCTGGGTATCCGGTGCGCCGCCGGAGGCAGTGGGGGTGTAGGAGGCGGTGTCGGTGAGCCAGGTGCCGGTGTTATAGTCGTACAGGCCGCTGGTCACGGTGGTGGCAAAGGTGCTGTTGAAGATGGGCAGGTCGGGCAGATAGCAGACGGCGTTGAATTCCAGCTGCCGCTGGCCGCCGCTGATTTGATCCCGGATGATGTCCACCGACCAATAGCAGTCCCGCAGAGTGTAGTCGTTCCCGCCGGCGGTGTAGCAGGCCAGGCCGTTTTTCAGCAGATAGCTGCCGCCGTCGGTCTGGGCGGTGAGCTCCAGCCCCTTCTGTTCAAAGAAGGGGACGGAGGACTGAATGGTATCCGTGGGGACCAGCACCCCGCCGTTCACGTTGTCCAGCAGGGTCCCGTCGGGGGAAGCGTCCAGGCGCAGGGTATCCCCGTTGCCGTCGAAGTGGAGCTCCACCCCGGAGCTGTCAGCCAGGACCACGCCGTCATAGAGTACCTCGTCCGCCGAGTTGACAAACTCCCAGGAGGCATCCTCGTGGATGCGCAGCCACAGGTTTTCGTCCTGATATTCCCACAAGCCCACATAGGCGGCCACCGGGTCCTCGTCCCCGCCAATGGTGTCATAGGACTGGTCAGGCTGGAACACATAGCGCGTCTCAGGCTCCCACAGCCAGACCAGATGGGTCTCGCCCCCGTCGGCGGTGGAGAAGTCCACGGTCACGTCGGTCTCCCCGTCGCCGTTGAGATCGTCGAAGGAGATACTGTCAAAGTTGTCCCGGGCGTTGGGCACGGTCATGGGAAATTTCACGCTGTCATACAGCAGCTGCTCCGGCCGGTCCCAATAGAAAGCGGCGCTCTCCTCGTCCACCGTGACCACCACGTCCACGCTCTGTCCGTCGTGGGTGATGGTACCGCTGGCTGCCACAAGGCCGGTGGTGCGCCAATCGTCCCCGGCCACATCCCCATCTCCGCCGCAGGCGGCCAGGGAGAGGACCGTTCCAGCGCACAGGATCAGGGCGAGGTATTTACTGCGGATGTCCATGTCACTGCTCCTTTCTGAAAGACGGTCACTCCAGGCGATCGTAGTACTCGTTGTCCTCGCCCCAGGTGATCTCGTCGGTGTCATAGTCGAATATGCGATAGGACAGGCCGTAGGGGTCGGAGACGGCGTAATAGGTATAGGGCTCGGTGTCAGAGGGGATGATGGAGCCGTAGTCCATCTCGGCATTCTCCGCTCCGGGGGCCCGCTGGTAGAGGTGCCAGCTGCCGTCGGAGTCGATGACGATAAAGCTGTCCGCGTCTAAATCGCCGCTGCGGTACCAGATGCCGGCGAAGGCGGTGGGGTCGGCCTCGGCGGCAGACCAGCCGCTCTCATTCGTGTCGTAGTTGGTGCTGGTGTCGCTGTCTGTGGGGTCAGTGCCGCTGATGTAGATCCAGCTGCCGTCGCCGCTGTCGTCTCCAAAGTCGATATGGCCGGGGACAAAGGTGCCGAAGGTGGCCAGGGTCAGGCTGCCGTCGTCGTTCAGGGTGATGGGGTGGCCCACGCCGTCGTGGTCGTTGTGGGCATAGATGCAGTCATAGTCCGCCTCATACTGGAGATAGCCGCTGGCCGCCAGGTCCTCCTGGCTGTACAGGCCCCACAGATATTCGCCGTCGCCGGAGGTGATCTCCAGATAGGCATAGGCGCTGTCCCCCTCGGGGAGCCAGGTGCCCACAAAGGCGTCGGCATCCGTCTGGATGTCATAGTCCTTGACCATGGACATGGAGTCCGGGGGCGTGAGGTCCGGGCTTCCGTCTGTGGTGTCGCTGCTGCCGCAGCCGGAGCACAGCAAGGTCAGGGCCAGGGCCAGGCCCAGAGCGGGGGCAAGATAGTTCTGTTTTTTCATGTTTTATTCCTCCTGATGGCATTGTTGCCTTATTGGGCGGGGTCGGCAAGCGTAAGCTGGGAAAATACGTCGGCATAGAGATCAGACAGGTCCTCCGCAGCCTGGGGCGTGGCGCGGAAAGCATAGAAGTAGGTGTGGCTGTCGGTGTTCAGGGCAAACACGGTCCAGTCCCGCTGGTCCTCATTCGCTCCGGTGGTGAAGGTGATGCGGTACACGGGGTAGGAGAGGGCCTGGGAATAGTCCGGGTCCTGCACCACATCGCCGAACTGATAGACAGTGGACGATTCCGGGTCCAGGGCCCGGGCGGCGGCACAGAGATAGTCGTCCTCGTCCACCCCGTCGGTGATGCGGTTGGGTTGGCAGACGTTGAAGACATCCGTCTGCCCGTCCTGGGTCACATCCTGATAGAAGTAGGTGCCGTCGGGATAGTTCTCCGCGGTAACGGATTCCATCCCCGTAAAGGGCAGGGCGCCGCCCATGAGCACGGGGACGGTCTGGCCGCCTGTGCTGCCGTCGCTGCTGCCGGACACAGACTGGTTGGACTGGCCGACAGACGAACTGCTGCCATTCACGTCTGTGCCGGGCTGGGCCTGGCCGCATCCGGCCAGCAGGGCGAGCATCAGGGCCGCCGCCAGGGATCGGCTGAGTCGTTTCATGTGTATTCCTCCTTGCATTGTGTCAGTGCTCCCGCTCTGCCATGGCTAAAATCTCGTCGTGGCTGAGCTCCACGCCGCCGAAGCGGACAAAGATGCCGTTGGTCACGGCGCTGTTCCAAACCTGGGGCTGAAAGATGGACTGAAAGCGGAATTTGTCCCGATAGGGCTTCATGTCCAGCAGCAGACGGCTTCCGGAGACAAAGTCCACCTGAAGGATATAGTCGGCCAGGGGCGCGACTGACGAGATATACCTCCGGTACAAGCGCCCTCCTCCTTTCCCGAAAAAATAAACATCCACCGTACAGCTTTATTGTACGGTGGATGCGGATATTGGGGTATTAACCAATGGTTAGGAATTTGCCAGCCGGATGAGCTGGATGCGCTTGGTGCGGGCGTCCCCCTCGATGTGCAGCTTGGAGTAGATCTGATTGACATACTGCTTCACGCTGCCCTCGGACAGGAACAGCTGCTGGGCGATTTCACGGTTGCTCAGGCGCTGGACGGCCAGGGCGGCCACCTCACGCTCCCGCTGGGTGAGAGGGGCGAAGGCGGCGGGGCAGGCGTCCTGCTCCGTCAGGCGGCGGCACCGGGCCAGCCACTGGGGTCCTAACTGGGCGATCTGCTCTGTCAGGGGGGAGGGGGGACACAGGGGCAGGAGATTTTTCAGATAGCGGAAGTTCTCCACAAAGGGCAGGACCAGCCCGTCGGGCTGGGCGTCCGCCAGGGCGGCGTGCAGGAGCGCCAGGGCGTCCGTCTCTTTGCCCAGCATGGCATAGGCCGCCGCCGTCTGCAAGTTGATATGCAGGGCCACCAGGGCATAGTGCAGCCCGCCGCAGGCCGCCAGCAGGCCGGGGGCGCGGCCAATGACCTTGGCCCAGGCCCCCTGGGCCAGATAGACCTGGTTTTCGATCAGGTCCATCATGGGCCGTCCGGGGGCCAGAAAGTTCACCGAGGCCAGCCGGTGCCCGGCGAAAAGCTCCGGTATCTGCGCTGTGTCCTCCAGCAGGGCATAGTAATAGGCGCAGGCGGCGGTGAAGATGTTCACCCAGGAGATGTTGTGCTGCCCCAGCAGGGCGGCGCGGCGCTGCTCCGGGGCATACCGCAGGGGCGTGTCGGCACACAGGGACAGGCGCAGGGCCAGAAAGTCGGCGCACAGGGCCATGTTCTCCTGGCCGTTGCCCTCGATCTGGGCATAGGAGCGCTCCAGGGCGATGTGGGCGTCGGCAAAGCGGCCCCGCATCAGGGCGGCCTCCCCGGCCATGATGGTCTCCGCCCCCTGGCCGTGGCCCCGGGTGATCTTATAGTAGTGGGGCATACACTCGTCCATCTCGGCCAGCTCCCGGTCCAGAGCCCCGTTCTGGCGGTGGAACATCATCAGCACTGAGGGGGAGCCGAAGGTCCAACCGCCGCTGTTCTGGATGCTGATGGCCGGGCGGGACATCTGGGCGCTGGCGCTGCGGTGCAGGCGGCTCATGGCGCTGATGTCGTTGTACATCAAAAAGCTGGTGATCAGGTCGCACTCCCCCAGCAGGTTCCCCCGCTCCTCTGGGTCCATGTCCGGGTTTTCGGCTATGGCGGACAGAAGCAGCTCCTTCAGCTCCAGCATTTTGGGGATGCGCCGCCAGTTGAACATGCTGCGCATGAGTACCAGCAGGGCCAGGGGGTGGGCCTTCAGCGTCTCCGGCGGGCAGCGGTCCAAAAAGTTCAGCACCGTCTCCGGTTTCAGGGAGGAGAGGAAAATGCCTGCGTCGTCCCGGACCACCCGCAGCAGGGCGTGGTCATCCCCGCCCCGGCGATAGGCGGCCATGGCGTGGAGATATTGCCGCCGGGTCTCGTACCACCGGCCATAGCGGCGGTGATAGTCGGTCTGCCGGCTTTGGGGCAGGGTGAGAAAGGCACGCTGGGCGCACTCCTTCATCATATGGTGGAAGCGATAGGCGCAGCCGTCGGGCAGGTGGGAGACGAAAGCGTTCTGCCCGGTGAGGGCGGCCAGGACCTCCTCTGCGTCCTCGTACCCGGTGATTTCTCGGGCCATATCCACGGTGAACTCATCAGCCAGGCCCATCACCGCCAGGAATTCCCGCTGGCGGGGGGGCAGGGGGTCGATCATGGCGGCGGAGAACATGGCATAAATGTCCGAGCGGCTGTCGGGCAGGGCCCCCCGCTCGGCCAGAGTGCGCAGGTTCAGATAGATGGCGGAGAACCACCCCTCGCTGGAATAGAGCAGGGTCTCGATCTGCGCCTCAGAGAGCTGGGCCCCGCATCGGTGGGCATAGACGGCCAGCTCCGTGTGGTTCAGCCGCAGTTGGTCCGTGCCGATGAGACACAGCCGCCGCCCCAGGCGGACGGTCTCCTCCGGGGGGAGGAAGCGGTCCCGGCTGGCCACGATCAGGTGGACGGACTGGGGCAGCCGGTTGGCCAGGGTACACAAAAAGGCGGCGGCTCGGCCATCGGTGAGCAGATGGAAGTCGTCGATGAAGATGTACCAGGGGACCTCCCCGGCAAAGGCCCGGCACAGGTCGTCAGACAGCAGACTGGCCCCGGCGTCGTCGGTGGGGCAGGGGCAGTCGGCCAGAAAGCTCAGCCCGGCGTGGACAAAGGCGTCCTGCACGCTCTTCCAGAAGATGGCCAGGTTGTCGGAATAGACGCTGACCCGGACGATATGGACCGGCCCCTCCTGGGCGCGCTGGGACAGATACCAGTTCACCGCCGTGGTCTTGCCATAGCCCATGGGGGCCACCACTGTGGTCAGCCCGCAGCGGGCGATGGGCCGCAGGCACTCCTGCAATCGCTCCGAGATGTAGATGGTATTCAGATCGCCCTTCCGCTTAGGCATAGCAGCGTCCTCCGTTTTTTGATTTGCCCATATTGTAACATATCAGGATGAACTTTGGAAGATGCCGGAAAAGAAAACTGCCCCGGCGGCGGATGGAGAAAAAGCTGCGGAGAACCTGCCAAACCGGCGTTCTCCGCAGCTTTTATTTCGTTTTAAATTTTACTCCTGAGTGCCCTGGGGGTGATACTGGGCGCAGGTACACTTCTTCCACTTCAGGCCGCTGCCGCAGGGGCAGGGATCGTTGCGGCCGATCTTGATGACCCGCTTCACGGGCTCCTTGCGGATGACGTCCTCGCCGCCGCCGGACTCGGAGGTGACCTTGGCCACGCGCTCCCGCTTGACCTCCTCGTTCTTGCGCAGGCGGACCAGGAACAGGCGGCGCAGGGTCTCCTCCTGGATGGCGGCCACCATGTTCTCGAACATCTCGTAGCCCTCCTTCTTATAGGCGACTACGGGGTCGGTCTGGGCATAGGCCCGCAGACCGATGCCCTGCTTCAGCTCGTTCATGGCGTCGATCTGGTCCATCCAGTATTCGTCCACCACCCGGAGCATGAGCACCCGCTCCAGCTCCCGCATGAGGGGCGCGCCGATCTCCTGCTCCTTCTGGGCATAGACCTCGTGGGCCTTGCCGCTGACCAGGTCCACCAGGCCCTCGGCGTCGTACTGCTGAAGCTCCTCGTCGGTGAGCTCCAGCTCACCGGGCTTGAGGAACATGGCGCGGAAGGGGGCCACGGCCTCCCGGAAGGCCTCGGCGTCCATGTGCTTCTGCTCGCCCATGTGGCCGTGGATGGCGTTCTCCACCATGGAGTGGAGCATGGTCTGGATGGAGGCCTGAAGGTCCTCGCCGTCCAGCACCTGGCGGCGCTGCTTATAGATGACCTCACGCTGGGTGTTCATCACGTCGTCATATTGCAGCACGTTTTTCCGGGTCTGGAAGTTCCGGGACTCCACGCTCTTCTGAGCGTTCTCGATGGCGCCGGACAGGATCTTGGCGTCGATGGGGGTGTCCTCGTCCACGCCCAGCTTCTCCATCATGCCCATCACCCGCTCAGAGCCGAACAGGCGCATGATATCGTCCTCCAGAGACAGGAAGAACCGGGTCTCGCCGGGGTCGCCCTGACGGCCGGCACGGCCGCGCAGCTGGTTGTCGATGCGCCGGGACTCGTGGCGCTCGGTGCCCAGGATGAACAGGCCGCCCACCTCACGGGCCTTGGCGGCCTCGGCCTTGATATTCTCCTTATACTTGGCCTCGGCTTCGGTGAACATCTTCCGGGCGTTGAGGATGTCCTCGTCCTCGGTCTCGGCAAAGCCGGTGGCCTCAGCGATGAGGGCGTCGGACAGACCGGCCTTTCTCAGGTCGGACTTGGCCAGATACTCGGCGTTGCCGCCCAGCATGATGTCGGTACCACGGCCAGCCATGTTGGTGGCCACGGTGACGGCCCCGAACTTGCCGGCCTGGGCCACGATCTCGGCTTCCTTCTCGTGGTTCTTGGCGTTCAGAACGTTGTGGGGGATGCCCCGGCGGCGGAGCAGGTCAGACAGCTCCTCGGACTTCTCGATGGACACGGTGCCCACCAGCACGGGCTGGCCCTTCTTGTGGCACTCCTCAATCTGGTTGAGGATAGCGCGGAGCTTTCCGGCGGTGTTCTTATACACCACGTCGGGGTGGTCGATACGGGCGATGGGCTTGTTGGTGGGAATTTCAACAATGTCCAGCTCGTAGATGGTGCCGAACTCCTCCTGCTCGGTCATGGCGGTGCCCGTCATGCCGGACAGCTTGTCATACAGGCGGAAATAGTTCTGGAAGGTGATGGTGGCCAGGGTCTTGGACTCGTTGGCCACCTGAACGCCCTCCTTGGCCTCGATGGCCTGGTGCAGGCCCTCGTTATACCGGCGGCCAAACATCAGTCGGCCCGTGAACTCGTCCACGATGATGACCTCGCCGTCCTTGACCACATAGTCGATGTCCCGCTTCATCACGCCCCGGGCCTTGATGGCCTGGTTGATGTGGTGGGACAGGGTGGTGTTCTCCGGGTCGGCCAGGTTCTCCAGATGGAAGAACTCCTCCGCCTTTTTGATGCCGGGGGCGGTGAGGGTGGCGGTGCGGGCCTTCTCGTCCACCACATAGTCGGCGTCGATGTTGACGTCCTCCTCCTCCTTCTCGTCCACCTTGGCGATGCGCTTGCACTTCAGGCGGGAGACGAACTGGTCCACGATGGTATAAAGCTGGGTGGACTCCTCGCCCTGGCCGGAGATGATCAGGGGGGTGCGGGCCTCGTCGATGAGGATGGAGTCCACCTCGTCCACGATGGCGAAGGAGTGGCCCCGCTGGACCAGCTCCTGGGAGTAGATGGCCATGTTGTCCCGCAGATAGTCAAAGCCAAACTCGTTGTTGGTGCCATAGGTGATGTCGGCGTCATAGGCGGCCTTCTTCTCCGGGCCCATGACCCCGTGGACCACCAGGCCCACGGTCAGGCCCATGAAGCGATAGACCTTGCCCATCCACTCGGAGTCACGCTTGGCCAGATAGTCGTTCACGGTGATGACGTGGACGCCCTTTCCGGCCAGGGCGTTCAGATAGGCGGGCAGGGTGGCCACCAGGGTCTTGCCCTCGCCGGTGCGCATCTCGGCGATGCGGCCCTGGTGCAGCACGATGCCGCCCACCACCTGGACCCGATAGGGGCGCAGCCCCAGCACGCGCCACGCGGCCTCGCGGCAGGCGGCAAAGGCCTCGGGCAGGATGTCGTCCAGGGTCTCGCCGTTGGCCAGACGGGCCTTGAACTCGGGGGTCTTGGCCTGGAGCTGGGCGTCGGTCAGGGCCTTATACTCCTCCTCCAGGGCGTCCACCTTGTCCGCGATGGGATAGATGGACTTCAGCTCCCGCTGAGAGGCCGTGCCGAAGATCTTGGTAAACAAACTCATATTCGCAAAACACCTCTTGGTCGTGATTTGTTGTCTCTATTTTTGTCCGGTGCAGGTGACCATAATTCCGCACTTTAACAATATCGACTTAGTATATCACAATTCCCCGGTGGAAGAAAGACCAAATTGTAAACTTTCCTACAGAAACCAGCGGCGAGGACGGCGAAAATCCGTCACAGACGTATAAATGTTTTTCGTGGGTTGACAAACGGTCCTGCATGTGCTATCTTAACAGCACAACTGAATCAGACAGACGAAGTGTGCAGGAAAACAGCGGGGTCCCGCTTGCCGAAGGAGTAACACTCTCAGGTGTCCCGAATGGGGGACGAGGACTGTGCGCGGATGTGACTCTGGAGAAGCTCGCCCCACGAACGAGTGCCGAAGGTGCAATGCGGCAAAGCCGCTAATCTCTCAGGCAAAAGGACAGAGGAAAACGACCGGCTGGCCGGTGTGCATGTTTTTCGCACACAGGGAAGTCGTTACCGTTGCTTTTCTCATGGACCGTGGAGCGAAAACTCCCCGGTCCATGTTTTGCTTCAGGGGGAAAATCTGTGTGCGCGCCAAGGGCGCAAAAGGAGAGATCGCAAATGTCCATGTTCGCATCCTTAGAGGCAGTGCTCTATCCCGTGGTCTGCCGGATCAACGAGTATCTGTCCAATTACATTCTGGTGATCCTGCTCATCGGCGTGGGTCTGTGGTACACCATCCGCACCAAGTTTGTGCAGATCCGCTTCTTCGGCGAGGGTATGCGCAAGGTGTTCGGCAACCTGTCCCTCAACGGCGGCAAGCAGTCCAGCGGCATGACGTCTTTCCAGGCCCTGGCCACCGCCATCGCCGCCCAGGTGGGCACCGGCAACATCGTGGGCGCCTCCGGCGCCATCCTCACCGGCGGCCCCGGCGCCATCTTCTGGATGTGGGTCATCGCCTTCTTCGGCATGGCTACCATCTATGCTGAGGCCACCCTGGCCATCAAGACCCGCCGGGTGGACAAGGACGGCACCATCCACGGCGGCCCCGCTTACTACATTACCACCGCCTTCCAGGGCGGCTTCGGCAAGTTCCTGGCCAACTTCTTCGCCGTGGCCATCATCCTGGCTCTGGGCTTTATGGGCTGCATGGTCCAGTCCAACTCCATCGGCTCCGCCTTCCAGACCGCTTTCGGCGTGCCCTCTCAGTTTGTGGGCGTGGTGCTGGTCATCTTCTGCGCCTTCATCTTCCTGGGCGGCGTGAACCGTCTGGCCGCCGTCACCGAGAAGGTGGTGCCCGTCATGGCCGTCATCTTCCTGGTGGGCGCCATCGGCATCCTGGTGGTGCGCATCCAGTATGTCCCCGCCACCTTCGCCCTTATCTTCAAGTATGCCTTCCAGCCCCAGGCCATCATCGGCGGATCCTTCGGCTATGCCATTAAGACCGCCATCAGCCAGGGCGCCAAGCGCGGCCTGTTCTCCAACGAGGCCGGCATGGGCTCCACCCCCCACGCCCACGCCC
>OJPN01001710.1_pt1 | contig 14852 bp, 10 predicted proteins | sample 1598511 | NCBI WGS metagenome assembly OJPN01 (sample SAMN03922485, study PRJEB24848) | human gut metagenome | isolation source: stool sample | host: Homo sapiens | place: Germany | collected 2011-05
TTTGATGGCTTATATATTTCAGGTAATAAAGAGCTGTGTGATGAGTACATGGGAAAGTATCCGGTCATTTTTCTTTCACTCAAGGGTGTGGAGGGATTAACATATGAAGAAGCTTTTGAAGCATTTGTCAGGATTATGGGAAAAGAAGTAAACAGAGTTTCGTTTCTGGCTGACAGTGATAAGCTTACACAGATTGAGCGGGAACAATATAAGGGGCTTACAATTATGAAAAATGGCAGGCTTGCTTTTGACAAGGAAAAGCTCATATCTTCATTACAGCTTCTTTCGCAGCTATTGTATAAGCACTATGGAAAAAAGGTAGTTATTCTCATAGATGAGTATGATGTACCGCTCGATAAGGCATTTCAGAATGGCTATTATAAGGAGATGGTTTCGCTTATCAGAGGGCTTTTCGGGCAGGCACTAAAGACTAATGAATTTTTACAGTTTGCGGTGCTGACAGGGTGCCTTCGTATATCAAAGGAAAGTATATTTACAGGACTTAATAATTTTAAAATATTTCCAATCACAAAAGTTGCATTTGATGAATATTTCGGTTTTACAGACGATGAAGTGAGAGATATGCTTCACTATTACGAATTGGATTCGGATTATGAAACAGTAAAGAACTGGTATGATGGATACCGATTCGGAAAAGCGGATGTTTATTGTCCGTGGGATGTGATCAATTATTGCAGTGACCATATTGAAGATCCATATCTTCCGCCTCAGAATTATTGGCTGAACACAAGCGGAAATGAAATGATCTACCACTTTATTGATGGACTGGAAGATCAGACGGGAGTAACGAAAGAAGAACTGGAACTTCTTGTCAATGGTGGTTCGGTTCAAAAAAATATTAATCAGGAGCTTACCTATAAGGAATTGTATTCATCTATGGACAATCTCTGGAGCACTTTGTTTATGACAGGGTATTTAACGCAGAGAGGGGAACCGGATGGAAACCGATATGATCTGGCAATTCCCAATCAGGAGATCCGCAACATCATCACAGAACATATTTTGCAAATGTTCCAGAAAAATGTAAAAAACGATGGAATGATGGCCGATTCATTCTGCAGCGCATTGGAAGTGGGAAACGCAGAACAGGTAGAAGCTCTATTTACAGAATATATGAGACAGACGATCAGTATCAGAGACACTTTTGTACAGCACTCGCGGAAAGAAAACTTTTATCAGGGAATCCTGCTTGGAATTCTGAGTTATAAGAGTGATTGGATCGTCAGATCCAACCGGGAATCAGGGGAAGGATTCAGTGATATTACGATCCGGATCTCAAATTCTGGCACAGGAATTGTTATTGAAGTAAAATATGCGGAAGCAGGTCATGAGGAGGAAATGGTTCAAAAAGCGTTAAGGCAGATACAGGATAAAGACTATGGATATGAATTTCGTCAGGAAGGTATAAGAAGAATCTTGTACTATGGAATTGCATGCAACAAAAAAGTGTGCAGAGCAGAGGTACTGGAAGTATAGAAATTGTGAAGCCCCATCATATGAAATTTACACCGATTGACCGAACCCCCTGGGAGAGGAACTCCCCTTATGATATCCCCTGAAACAGATTTTATGGATCTGTTCCGGGGGATTGTTTTTAATATCATAGGATTAAAAAAGCAACAAATATATTAGTTACGATCAAAAAGGAAAAAATTTCAGGATAAAACAGGGAAAAGAGCAAAATATATTTATGCACATCGTATAAAAGCATAGAAATATATTAGTAAAGACATGAGAATATGCTTAATATAAGCGCATATCAGTTGACACATATTGGAAAATATCGTATAGTAAATATATTAGTAGAACAATGTGAGGAAAGGGCAGCACCCTAAGGAGGAAAAACTATGAAAATGACATTCCGCTGGTACGGCGAAGATAGTGATCCGATCAAATTAAAACAGATCCGTCAGATCCCGGGGATGACCGGGTTGATGGGCTTACTTGATTATAAGGCAGCAGGCGAGGTATGGACAGAAGAAGAGATCAAAGCATATATGGAGCATGTCCATGCATCCGGTCTTGAGTGTGAAGTCATCGAGAGCGTAAACGTTCACGAGGATATCAAGATGGGACTTCCGACAAGAGACAAATATATCGAGAATTATATCACCACGATCCGTAACCTCGCAAAATACGGCGTAAAGGTAATCATTTACAACTTCATGCCGGTATTTGACTGGTTAAGAACAGATCTTGCAAGAGAGATCCCGGAGGATGGCTCCAACAGCCTGTACTTTGACGAAAAGGATCTTGGAGAGATGACTCCGCTTGATATTGTAAAGAAAACAGCAGGAGACAGCAATGGCTTCTCCCTTCCGGGCTGGGAGCCGGAGCGCCTTGCAGAGCTTGAAAAGACATTAAAACAGTATGAGAATATCACAGCAGATGATCTTCGCAGAAACTATAAGTATTTCCTTGATGCGATCATTCCGGTATGTGAAGAGGTTGGTGTCAAGATGGCATGTCATCCGGATGATCCGGCCTGGCCGATCTTCGGTCTTCCGAGAATCGCTCACAGCCAGGAGGATTTCGATAAGATCTGCGCTCTGCATGATTCACCGGCAAACGGACTCTGCCTTTGCACTGGTTCACTTGGATCCAATCCGGACAACAATATCCCGGAGATCATCCGTCACTTTGGTGAGATGAACAGAATCAATGCAATGCATGTCCGCAATGTAAAATTCCTCGGATACCACAAATTCCGTGAGGCATCCCACCTTTCCTCTGACGGATCCCTGGATCTTTATGAGATTATGAAGGCGATCTACGATACATGCCCGGATACATATATCCGTCCGGATCATGGCAGAATGATCTGGGATGAGATCGGCAGACCGGGATATGGTTTATATGACCGTGCACTCGGTGCAACTTATCTGAACGGACTCTGGGAAGCGATCGACAAAAATGCCAAAGCCTCTGAGAAATAATCTGTAGCCATTTTTCGAAGAAAAATGAGCGAATTACGAATGTTTTGAGGATTGCGGGAGCACGCAGTGCAGAGCAGTCCGGTATCAGAGGAGTCAAAAGCTTTTGACTCCAACATCTTGTTATACGAAAAAGAAAGCGTGGCAAATATGAAACTGACATTAAATGGAATCAAAGAGACAGCTGCCTGGGAAGCAGCAGGAATCAAGCTTCCGTCCTATTCGATCGAACAGGTGGCAGAGGAAACAAAAAAAGCACCGGTATGGGTTCATTTCGGTGCAGGAAATATTTTTCGTATCTTTATCGGCGGGCTTGCTGACCGTCTGATCGCACAGGGAGAAATGAAAAAAGGAATCACCTGTGTGGAGACTTTTGATTTTGACGTAGTGGATAAGATTTACAAGCCATATGACAATCTGGTTTTGGCTGTCACTTTAAAGGCAGACGGTTCTACAGATAAGCAGGTGATCGGTTCCCTTGCGGAAGCGATCAAGGCACAGTCAAATGTTCCGGAGGAGTGGAACCGCCTGAAAGAGATCTTTACAGATCCTGGTCTCCAGATGATCTCCTTCACGATCACAGAAAAAGGTTACGCTTTGAAAAATGCTGAGGGAAATTACTTCCCATTTGTTCAGGCAGATATCGACAATGGTCCGGAGAAGCCGGGCGCTGCGATGGCAGTTGTGTGTGCGCTGCTGTTTGAGCGTTTCAAGGCAGGAAAGCATCCGTTGGCAGTCGTATCCATGGACAACTGTTCCCATAATGGAGAAAAGCTCCAGAATTCCATCCTCACAATGGCGAAGGAATGGGAAAAGAAGGGCTTTGTAGGCGCAGACTTTGTTGCATACCTTTCTGATGAAAAGCAGATCTCCTTCCCGTGGAGCATGATCGATAAGATCACTCCGCGTCCGGCAGATTCTGTATGCAGGGAGCTGGAGAAAGCCGGTGTTGAAGATATCGCCCCGGTCATCACATCAAAGAAAACCTATATCGCTCCGTTTGTTAACGCCGAGGGGCCGCAGTACCTTGTTATTGAGGATAAATTCCCGAACGGACGTCCGGCACTTGAAAAGGCCGGTGTCTATATGACAGACCGCGATACAGTAAACAAAGTGGAGCGCATGAAGGTTACAACCTGCCTGAATCCGTTACATACAGCACTTGCCGTTTACGGCTGTGTCCTTGGATATACACTGATCGCAGATGAGATGAAGGATCAGGAATTAAACAAACTGGTTCATGAGATCGGTCCGGTAGAAGGAATGCCGGTCGTTACAGATCCGGGAATTCTGTCTCCGAAGGACTTTGTTGATGAGGTGATCAATGTCCGGATCCCGAATCCGTTCATGCCGGATACCCCTCAGCGTATCGCAACCGATACATCCCAGAAGGTCGGAATCCGTTATGGAGAGACGATCAAGTCTTATGTTGCAAAATACGGAGATGCAAAGAAGCTGACAGCAATTCCACTTGCGATCGCAGGCTGGTGCCGTTATCTTCTCGGTGTACAGGATGACGGGGAAGCTTTCGAACGTTCCTCCGATCCGATGCTTGCGGAGCTTACAGAGGTAATGAAGGGAATCGAGCTTGGAAAGCCGGAAACCTACCATGGACAGTTAAAGAGCATTCTTTCCAATGAGAATATTTTCGGAATCGATCTTTACAAGGCCGGAATCGGTGAGAAGATCGAGGAGATGTTCTTAGAAGAGATTGCAGGACCTGGAGCAGTAAGAACAGTTTTAAAGAAATATATGGCTTAAACAGAGAACAGAAAAGGTATCCGCCGCAGGGTGGATACCTTTTTGCATTAGGAAATTCGTACGAAGACATCGATTGTCGTGAGCGGCCGCACGAGGCGCGAGAATGTGCCAAGGCGCATTCCTTATACAAAAATACCTTTGACAGCCGGGAACTGATGTGACAGACACAACAGCTCTTAAACTGTCAAAGGTATTTTTATCTCAGTCGGGCCTCATAGACATTCGACTTGAATTACGGCTCGTTAACCTGAACAACGACCTTCATATAATTACCCGGATTCTTTTCGATATCAATGATGGTTGCCGGCGCTTCATCAATGGAGATGACCTTTGTCAGGATCTTCTTGATATCAACTCTTCCACTGTGGATGAGTTCGATCGCTTCCTCAAACTCACCGGCACTTGTACGTGCACCGCGGATATCCACTTCCTTTTTCGTGATCAGATCGGTCGGGAGCGGAGTTTCTGTTTTCGGCCATCCGGTCAGGGTGATCCTTCCGGCATTACTTACAAGATCAAGGGTGGAGCGAATCGCTGCATTTGCACCGCTGCATTCCATAACCTGCTGTGCCATAACACCGTTTGTGATCTCACTGATTCGTTTTACCGTGTCTTCTGTTTTGGAATTGATCACATATTCGATGCCAAGCTCCTTTGCAAACTGCAGACGTTCGTCGACAAGATCGAGTAAAATCGCGTGAGCGCCGTATGCCTGTGCGATCATTCCGGCAAGAAGACCGATCGGACCGGCACCGATGATCGCGCAGTACTCGCCTGCCTTTAAACCGCCGCGGTGAATGCCGTGAAGGGAGATTGTAAGCGGCTCTGCCATTGCAGCCTCTTCCCAGCTCATATCATCCGGCATTTTTACGAGCATGTCTGCCGGGTGACAGAAGTATTCTGCCATGCCGCCGTCAACATGGACACCGAGTACATGAAGATCGGTACAGCAGTTTGTACGTCCGATGCTGCATGGATAGCAGTGGCCACAGTACAAATACGGATCTGCGATGACTTTGTCGCCGATCTTCAGTCCTTTTGGATTGTCCTCCGGAATGGATTCGATGATTCCGGCTAACTCATGTCCAATAATCCTCGGATAGGAAACGAGGTTGTTAGTTCCGCGGAATGCACCGATATCGGATCCGCAGATTCCGGCTGTGATGATCCTGATCAAAGCCTCACCGGCCTTTGGCGTTGGTTTTTCAATGTCTGCGAGTACAACGTTCTTTGGCTCGTTGATTCTTACTGCTTTCATAGTGAACCTCCTGAATAATATGCTTTAAGAGAGAAACAAGGGCGGATGTGACTGAAAAATCTCAGAGGGATACATCCGCCTTTTGCTACCGGCAATATTATGAAAAAGAATGATTAAAGGTTATCAAAGGTAAATACGATCTTTCGGATGGATGGATCGCGGGAATCAACAAAATCGAATGCTTCCTGTGCTTTTGTAAGCGGGAAGGTGTGGGAAATAGAGTTTGACAGGTCGAGAGTTCCGGCATTGATCATCTCGATCGCTTTTCCGAACATCTTATTCTGAAGTCTGGAACCGCGAACATCCAGCTCTTTTGATGTAATCGCGAACTGGTTGACCTCTGTTGGTGCAGTGGAGAAGCCCATGGTCATGACTCTTCCGGCATTGCCGGTCGCCTGAAGAAGATTGATCAGGGAATCCTTTGTGCATGCAGAGTCGATGGAAACAGTTGCACCATGACCAAAGGTGTATTCCTTTACCTTCTCAACAAGATCTTCTTTTAATACGTTGATCGTATATTTTGCTCCGTTTTTCTTTGCAGCCTCAAGCTTCTCATCCATGATATCAGCCACGATGATGTGGTCGCAGAGCTGACGGGCTACCTTTAAAATCGTGCTTCCGAGAGCGCCGGCGCCGAAGATCAGAAGCATATCGTCCTTTTCGAGCTGTGCTCTTGTACAGGACTGGATCGCGATCGTTGTCGGCTCGATCATAACAGCATCCTGATCGGAAAGAGAATCCGGAAGAAGGTAGCAGTCAGATTCCGGAACAGCAATATATTCACGATATCCGCCGTCGATATGAACACCGCGGACCTTCAGATTGTCGCAGACATTTCCGCGGCCAATCTTGCACGGATAGCAGTGACCGCAGCTTGTTACCTGATTGACGATCACGCGGTCGCCGACCTTTAAATTCTTTACGTTACTTCCAACCTCGTCAACACGTCCGACCATTTCGTGGCCGATGATGCGTGGGTAGGTTGCGGCAGCATTTGTTCCATGATAGATTCCGACATCAGATCCGCAGATACCGGCTGCGGTCATTTTGATCATAACATTGTTTTTTTCATCGATCGACGGCTTTTCTACGTCGATGACCTGAAGGTTGTTAGGACTTACGATTTGTACTGCTTTCATATCTTGTTCCTCCATGTTTTTATGATGATATTTTAGTGTCCTTTTTTTGATTCCGGAGAGCTTCGCAAAAAAATGGTTTGACACATTTGATTATGAACACATAATATATTAGTTATACAGGGATTATTATACTATACAAACAGGATAATATCAATATATTTGGGTAAAAATGACGAATGAAGAGCTGAAAAGTGAAGAAAAGCCAATAGAACAGACGAAATGACGATGGAATAAACATATTAGATTGGAAAAATAGGAAAAGAAACCAAGATAAATAAGCGATAAAACGTGTGATTATAGTAAAAAACATAGTATATTAGTTGCAATAAGAAAACAAAAAGCTATATTGGCAAAATGACGGTTTTCTGTTATAAATAAAAGCAGGGAAAGGAAATGGAGGTATTTATATGCCATTTGAAATATTCAGTGAACGGAAAAACGGAGAGACAAACAGTAAATATGCATACCGTCTTCTGAGGGAAAGCATTATGAGCTTTAAGCTTCTTCCGGGAGAGGCTCTGGATGAGACGGTGATCAGTGAACAGTTCGGAACAAGCAGAACTCCGGTTCGTGAGGCTTTGATCCTGTTGAAAAATGAAAAGCTTGTGGACATTCTTCCACAAAAAGGAAGCAAGGTCAGCTTTATCGATCTGAATTTAGTCAGACAGGGATATTTTACGAGACGTGTGATCGAAACAGCGATCTTTAAGGAAACCGCCGGAACACTTTCGCCAGAGCAGCTAAGAAACATGAAGACCAATCTGCAGCTTCAGGAGCAGGAGATCAACCGTGAGACAACCATGAGCGATTATTTCTTTGATCTGGACAATGAGATGCACTGTATGTTGTATGAGTTCAGCCATAAAATGGATGTATGGTACTGTGTCCATAATATCGGGTCGCATTATGACCGTGTTCGATATCTGGATACAAGGGAGAATGATATCAACCGGGAGCAGATCTTAGAGGAGCATAACCGGATGTATTATTACATGATGATGGGGATCCCAAATGATGTCAATGTAGAAGACTTTATGACCGGACATCTGGGACGATTCCGGAGAGATCTCCAGAAAAAGATCGAACTGTATCCGGAATATTTTACGGAGTAGGAGATCGCAGACAGATCATATGAATCACTAAGCCTGGTATACGGCAGTAATGCTGTTATATCAGGCTTTTTTGAACAAATTTAACGAAAACTTTGCACAATAAATATATTAGAAGCTTTAACAAAAGAAAAATATTGTGTTTTATTGAGACGTATAGGCTGTTGGACCGCTTGAATGGGCAACGAAATGAGAAAGTGGACGGAAAATAAAACAAAATATATTATACAAAATAGACAAAAAACAGATTTAAAACCATCTACATAAGAAAAAATAATATGCAATATATACAAAACAGAAGATGCATATGAAAATATGCACAAAAAATAGAAAGAATTTATGGAAAAATTGTGAATAGATATTATTGGGATGATATGGCAATATATTAGTATCTTAACAGGGGGATATAAGTAACCAGATCTATTTTACTTATGAAGCAATCCTGCCGGAAACGATATCGGGGTGTAGCTGTTTACTTTGGCCTTTGTAATAAATGGATAAAAAACGAAAAATATATTCGATTCATACAAAAAACAGACGTTCTGTATAAATCACACAAAAAAATCAATATTTTACGATGAATCATTGACACTTGATACATTACCATGTATAATCTGTTGTATACAAGAGGATATACAAGACGAAAAAAGGTAATTATGTACAAATGGGGATTTGGATGTAATGTGCAGGGGAAAAAGTTTTCCTTGAGGAAAACAACAATAAATTTTTAAATGGAGGAAAAATTATGAAACTGAAAAAAGTAGTAGCACTCGTAGCGGTCGGCGCTGTAGCAACAAATCTCGTTGCATGCAGCAGTTCTTCCGGTGGATCCGCAACCACCGCAGCAGCAGAGACAACCGCAGCCGCAGCAGAAACAAAGGCGGCAGAAACAACCGCAGCTGCAGCAAAAGACGGAGAAGCAAAAGGAATCAAGGTTGGCTTTACAAACAGCTACAACGGAAACAGTTACCGTCAGACAGAAGAAAAACAGATGCAGATCGTTGCGGATAAGCTGAAGGCAGATGGATATATCAGTGAGTATACAGTTGCTGAGGCAAATCAGGATACAGCGACCCAGATCGCCCAGATCGAGGATTTTATCACTCAGGGATATGACATTATCATTGTTGATCCGGCTTCCACAAGCTCTTTAAACAATGCGATCATGGAAGCGTGTGATGCCGGCATTCCGGTTATCACTGTCAATGATGGTCCGGTTGATTGTGAAGCTGATCTGTTATACCAGATGTACTTTGAGAATGAAGAGATGACAAAGGCTCTTACCGAGTATGTATGTGAGCAGATGGGTGGCTCCGGCAACCTGATCGAGCTTCGTGGTACAGCAGGTACAACGACAGATGATCAGTTCCATCAGGGTGTTTTAGCAGCTCTTGAAAAATATCCGGATGTAAAGATCGTTTCCGAGATCTATACAGACTGGACAGCATCGAAAGCACAGACAGAGTTAAACAGTGTTCTTCCGACACTCTCTGATGTGAAGGGTCTTGTAACACAGGGCGGAGATGCTTACGCTGCAGTACAGGCATTCCTTTCCGCTGGATATTCCGCAGATACTCTTCCGGTTATCGCAGGTGATAACAGAGGAAGCTTCCTTAACTGGTGGGCAAATGAAGCTCCGGAAGGTTACAAGACATTATCCGCAGCAAGTAACCCGTGGATCGGTGCAATGTCTCTTTACGTAGCAGTTGATATCTGCAATGGTGAGAAGGTAGTTAACAATATGAGTATTCCGTTTGGTATGGTTGATGCAGATACACTTTCTCAGTATACAGGTTTAGGCGATGATGATGTTGCCTTTACAGAAATGTCATGGGATGATATCAGAGCTCAGATCGAGACTCAGTAGTGATTAGCTGAAAAGCTTTACGAACGAGAATATCAGATCGAACATGATGCAGGAGGGGGATACAGCAAGTTTCTGCTGTTTCCCCCTTTTTCTATCAGGATTCTTTTGTGGAAATGAGGAAGAAATATGAAGACACTTGAAAAATTGCTGGATTTAGTTGGTACTTGTGAAGTGATCGATATGACACACCCGTTGGAAGAAGAGATTCCACATTGGCCAACACAACCGGGAGTAAAATTTCACACCGGTATGAATTATGTTGAAGATGGTTCTTATTGGAGAGGCGTTACGCTTTGTGAGCATTCCGGTACACATATTGATGCGCTTTCTCATTTCTTTAAGGATTCGGAAAATGTGGACGAAATCCCGCTGAAACGCCTGATCGGAAGAGGCGTGAATATCGATGTGACTCATACACTTGCAAGAGGTGTAACGACAGTAGAAGATGTAAAAAGGTTCGAGAACGAACACGGAGAGCTTAAAGAAGGAGATATCGTATGTTTCCGCTTTGGATGGGACAAAAAGTGGAAAGCCGGGGAAGAGGGAAAAGCATTTATGGAGGACTGGCCCGGAATTTCAAAGGAGACAGCGGAATATCTGCTTTCGAAAAAAGTAAGTGCAGCAGCAACAGATGCATCCGCACTGGATGCGATCGGAACTACAAATCCGGCGCATAAGGTTCTTCTGGGAAACGGGATTTATATTATTGAAAATGTGGACAAGCTCGACATACTTCCGCCCTTTTTTGGCGTGATTGGTCTTCCGTGTCGGCTTAAAAAGGGATCAGGTTCGACTTTGCGTTTGATCGCATTGATCGACAAGTAAAAATATAGAAAGGAAGTGATTCGCTTGAAGCATAAAGAGGGACAAAAGCCATACTTAAGCTTGAAAGGCATTGACCGTTTTTTTGGAATCACCAAGGCACTTCAGAAGGTTGATCTGGATATCTATGAAGGCGAGGTTATTGGACTTGTAGGACCTAACGGAGCCGGAAAATCCACAATGATGAAAATTCTGACAGGCGTGCTTCCAAAAACTGCAGGTCAAATTATTTATAATGGAGTTCCGGAAGAAAACTACAATGCAAAAATTGCAAAACAGATTGGTGTTAGCTGTGCATACCAGGATCTGTCACTTTGTACCAACCTTAGTATTTTCGAAAATTTTGCGATGCTGAATGTCAGCCACAGTATTGCACCAAGCAAAAACTGGAGAAATAAGACAAAGACAGAGGTGGAAAAGCTCCTTGAAAAATATTTTCCGGGAAGCAATATTGATGTTACAAAACCGATCGAGACATTGAGCCTTACGGATCGTCAGGTCGTTGAGATTTGCAAAACCCTGATGGCAGATCACTTAAAGATTCTGATCCTGGATGAACCGACAAGTGCATTATCCTCCGATAAAGCGGAACAGCTGCATAAGATCGTGGCAGAACTCAGTGAAAAAGGCGTTGCAGTGATCTATATTTCCCATAAGCTGGATGAGATCCGTAAAGTATCGGACCGTATCGTGATGCTCACAAATGGTCAGAATCGCGGAGAATTCTATTCAGATGAAATCACGCAGGAAGAATTGATCATGCACATGGGCGGAGCATCAGAGAAGAAGGAACGGGTGGCTCGTGATTTCTCTGAAAACGAGGACATGTTAACGATCACGGATCTGAAGGCGAAGGGCTTGAACGGTGTCAGCCTTAATTTGAAACGTGGAGAGATCATTGGCATTTCCGGTCTTGCCGGTTCCGGGCAACAGGAACTTTTACAGCAGATCTACGGAGCGAGAAAGAAACAGAAAGAGGGAATCGAATTAAACGGTTCGATTGCCTATGTTTCCGGAGATCGTGCGACAGAAGGAGTATTTCAGTTCTGGAATATTAAGAATAACATTCTGGTGGCCAACCTTGACCGTGTGAAAGGAAAACTGCTGATCGATTCAGGAAAAGCAAACGCTTCGGCTCAGGAGTGGTATGACAAATTGAAGTTCCGTGCGGAAGGAATCGAGAGCAACATCATGTCACTTTCCGGCGGCAATCAGCAGAAGGCTTTGATCGCGCGTGGTATTGCATCTGAGGCAGACATCATTATCTTAAACGATCCGACGGCAGGTGTTGATATAGGAACGAAGCAGGATATTTATAAATTGCTGGATGATACAAGAGAAATGGGAAAATCCATCATCCTGTATTCGACGGAAGATCTGGAGATGGAGATCTGTGACCGTGTATATGTAATGCGTGACGGATATGTTACAAAAGAATTGATCGGTGATGAGATCGATGTGCCGAATATCGTAAAGGCAGCTTTTATTGAGACAGAAAAGAAAGAGGTAAAGGAAAAAAAGAAAAGTGCGTTTGCACAGTATTTGTCTGCACCGTGGATGCTTCCACTTATCACATTGATTCTTATTTTTGCGGCGAATGTCTGCATCAATCCGAAATTAATGACCTATGCCGGTATGAGAATGAAGATCAGTTCTGCATTGCCGCTGATCTTTGCAGCTCTTGGTCAGATGTTCATTGTCATGTGCGGTGATGTAGATATGGGAAATGGATATTCGATCGGACTTGTAAATGTGATCGTTGGTATCTGGCTGACCGGAAACCCTCTGGTTGGATTCCTTGGGCTTGTAATATTTGTAGGACTTTACATGGCTCTTGCAGCTTTGATCAAGATCCGTCAGATCCCTGCAATCGTTGTTACGATGGGAGCACAATTTGTATGGTATGGACTTGCCCTTATCATCTGCCCGACACCCGGAGGAAAATGTCCGCAATGGCTTTCTGATTTTCTCAGAATTAAGACACCGGTCATTCCACTTCCAATTATCATTGCCGTGGTCACCGGATTGGCATGCTGGTATCTTCTTTACCGATGCAGATATGGTATTGTTCTTAGGGGCGCAGGAAACAATGTCCAGGCATTGGAACGTTCCGGATGGAGCTACCTTCTTGCAAAAGTGGTTGCGTATGGAATTGCAGGTTTCTTTGTAGTTCTTGCCGGTATGACATATACAAATACATGTAACGGTGCGGATGCAAACAGCTCTGTAAACTATAACATGATGTCGATCGCAACAGTTATTCTTGGCGGCTGCGATATGGCCGGAGGACTTCCGGTTCCGGTGGGAGTCGTTATGGCAGCGATCGTTATGAATCTGATCAATTCGCTTTTAACTGCAATGAAGATGAATTCGAATTATCAGACTGCTATCATCGGACTTATCCTGATAGGAGTTCTTGCCTTAAAGTTCCTGATTCATAGAGGGGAGCGTGATCATCGTGAATAATAAGATGAAAAAAGCATTAGAAAGTCCGGTGATCTGGCCGGTTGCTGGTTGTATCATCCTGTATATCCTGATCTGCATCGTATCCGGCAGCGTGAATGCCCGTGTCATTACTTCAGGCTTAAAACTGTGTGTATTCGCCATGCTTCTCGGTGTTGCACAGATGATCGTTGTAACGAGTGGAAAAGGCGCGATCGATATTTCCCAGAAATATATTTTGACATTGGCAGCGTATGTTTCCTGTGAACTGATGCAGCACAATATTCTTCTTGGACTGGTGGCAGCAATTGTGGTCGGCATGATCTGCGGCTTAATTAACGCAAGCGTCAATGTTTATTTGAATATTCACGCAATGATTACGACGATGGCTACAGGATATCTGTATTATACGGTGATCCTGCTTGTATCCAACAAGTTTGCAAATTCTCCGAACAGTACGTTTGTGAAGTTTACGAATGCAAACATCTGTGGGATCAATACCATGACGGCTATAGCGATCCTGATTGCGGTCATTCTTTTCTTTGTACTGTACAGGACAAAATATGGTATGAACCTTCATGCAGTTGGTCAGAAACGTGAGGCAGCAAGACTTGCAGGAATCAATGTGAATAAGACGGTAATTATTGCCTTTGTGATCAATGGTGCTCTCTGCGGACTTGCAGGTGCGTTGAATGCTGCATATTGCGGAGGTGCAAATCAGGATCTTGGTACTACATATTTTCTGCCGTCGATCGCAGCCTGCTTTGTGGGAGGTACAAATGCAGCAGGTGGTAAATCCAATATTATTGCCGTATGCATTGGTGCGTTTATGATGACATTGATGTCTACCTTCCTGAATGCCGCAAGCATCAGCGTCGGTGGACAGAGATTGATTCAGGGTATTTTCATTGTATTGCTGCTGGTTGCGGCGACGAAAAAAACTGCAAAATAAGATAATGAAGGATCTGCAGCCGGATAAAATCTGTCTGCGGATCCTTTTTTATCTCAGTCTAGAAGACTCCCACTTCTTTTAGGTGGTGAGCAATAGGAAATCCCGAAAAATTCCCTGTAAAGCAAAATAAATGTTTCTGTTCATTGCCTTATTGTGGTAGATATGTTATCGTAGATGCAGAAATTAAGATTCATATTTTGTAAATATGAAGGCACTGAATAGTTGCCATATTTTTAAGTAGAGACCGGATATCATTGTGAAAGAACGTGCATATGAGGCTGCATGAATGTGAAATCATGATATCCGTAAGAAGGAGTCAGTACCATGATATTTACTCCGGTTGATCTGGATAGCTGGGAGAGAAGATCCCATTACGAGTATTATACAAACCTGTTAAAATGCGGGTACAGTGTGACGGTGTCTCTTGATATCACCAAGCTGCACCGTCAGGTAAAGGAAAAAGGATTGAGATTTTATCCGGTGTTTGTGTACTGCGTGTCGAGGCAGATTGCGGCAACGAAGGAATTTCGAATGGGGCGGGACAAAGA
>OJPN01001717.1_pt1 | contig 14808 bp, 17 predicted proteins | sample 1598511 | NCBI WGS metagenome assembly OJPN01 (sample SAMN03922485, study PRJEB24848) | human gut metagenome | isolation source: stool sample | host: Homo sapiens | place: Germany | collected 2011-05
CGAGATAGGAGTCCGTCTCGTGGGCTCGGAGATGTGTATAAGAGACAGGTACTGGTGAAAGTCCTCATAGGACACCTGGGCCAGCCGGTCCAGCAGGGCCTTGGGCGGGTCGAAATCCGGGAAGCCCTGGGACAGGTTCACCGCCCCATAGCGGTTGGAGATACGGGTCATCCGGCGGATGACGGAATCGGTAAAGTCCGCCGTGCGGCGGGACAGGTCCTTCATGGTCGTTCGCTCCTTCTGTATGTCTGTGTGTCAGTTCTGGGTGGCCTGGGTGGCGCTGCTCACGCCAAAGTCGAAGAACTGCCCTCTCCCCTGCTCCAGGGCCCGCTGATAGACCACGCTGGCGCAGCCGATGTCCATGGCTCCCGTGCCGATGGGGATGCACACCAGGCGCTCGCCGGGCTTACGCTCCAGCTGGACTTTTCCGGCGGCCAGCTGGCCGATGGTGCAGGTGATGCTGCTCTCGTTCAGCTTGCCCTGGCTCACCAGCTTGGACAGGGCGCCCCGGTGCATGGTCTGCTCCACGTGGTCCACCACGATCTTGTCCGCGTGGAGCAGCACCGCGTCCTCGCACTCCTGATAGGAGCCCATGGGGAAGACGATGGTGTCAGGGGCCAGCCACTCCTCCTTCAGGAATTCGTCCTTAGACTGGGTGACGCAGATCACCGCGTCCCCCTGGGCGGCCTGGCTGGGTTCGTCGCACAGGATGATCTTGCCGGGGACCACGTCCTGCATGTCCGCCTGGAAGCGCTCCAGGGCGGGGCGGGACACGTCATAGATGCGCAGCTCCTCAATGTCGAACAGGGTGGCGATGGCCCGGGTCTGCATGTGGCCCTGCATCCCCGCCCCATAGATGCCCAGGCGGATGGGGCGGCGCTGGCTGCTGCCGTGGTTGAAGAGATATTTCAGGGCCACGGCGGTCTGGGCGCCGGTGCGCATGTTGGTGATCAGGGCTCCGTCCAGCACGGAGATAAAGTTGTTGATGTGGGGGTTCACCAGCATGATGAGGGAGGAGCAATAGGGGATGTTCCGCTTCTTCCGCTCCCCCAGATTGCCTCCGGCCCACTTCAGCCCGGCCACATCGGCAAAGCCCACATAGGCCGGCATGGCGTTCATAAAGCCGTGATACGGCGGATAGGCAGCCGACTCCCCCAAGTCCAGGTTCACCTTAGAGGGGTTGACGACGGTGCCGTCCCCCATGCCCTGGAAGGTCTTTTCCACGGCGGCCACCACGTCCTCCATGGGCAGCAGCGCCCGCACATCCTGTTCGCTCAATAATAAGGTTTGTCCCATTGTACTCCGTCCTCTCTCACGCGGTCAAGTGTGCCCGGGCCTCAGGCCTGGGGCAGCAGGTCCTGGTCCCAGCCGGCGGGGGTGTAGAAGCCCTTGCACTGGTCGTTGTACACGGCCAGGGTGCCGTCGGACTGATAGGCCTTGACCACCTTGCGGAACACCTCCACCTTGGCGGGGTCGCTCAGGTCAGCAGTGCGGGCGGCGATCAGGTTCCAATAGTCCTCGATGTCCAGGCGGTCATCGGCAAAGATGGCGTCGCTGGCGGCCAGACCGAAGTCCAGGGCGTAGTTGTTGTTCACGATGGCGGCGGTGACGTCGGGCAGGGTGGAGACGATGACGTTAGCCTTCAGCTCCTTGATGGTCACGCCCACGTTATAGGTCTGGATGTCGTCCACGGTGGGGTTAAACCCGGCGTTGGGGTCCAGGGTGATGATCCCGGCGGACTCCAGCACCTTCAGGGCGCGGCCGCCGTTGGTCAGGTCGTTGGGGATGGCGATGACGTCGCCGTCCTTCAGCTCGTCCACAGAGGAGATCTTGTCGGAGAACAGGCTCAGGGGGGCGATGAAGGTGTTGCCGATGTTCTGGATCTCATAGCCATAGCTGTCGATCTCCCCCTGGAGATAGATGCGGTGCTGGAAGGCGTTCAGGTCGATCTCCCCGTCGTTCAGGGCCCGGTTGGGGGTGACATAGTCAGAGAAGTTCACCAGCTCCAGGTCGATGCCCTCCTCGGCCAGGGTGGCCTTGGCGGGGGCCCACAGGTCCTCGTTGATGCCGCCCACGATACCCAGCTTCACGGTGACAGGCTCGGCGGTGGAAGCATCGGCGGAAGAGCCGGAGGCGGCGCTCTGGCTGCCGGAGGTGTTGGCGTTGGCGTTATTGCCGCCGCAGGCGGTGAGGGTCAGGGCAGCCAGGGCGGCGGCCAGGGCAAGGGCGATGGTCTTTCTCAGTTTCATGTTTGATTCCTCCAATGATCTTTGTTTTTCTCTTTATGCTTACAGGATACTTACAGGGTCAGGGCCAGGCGATAGTTCTCGTCCATGGTCTTGCAGGAGGCGGCGAACTCCTTCTGCTCCTCCTCCGTCAGGTTCAGCTGGATGATATCGGCCACACCCTCCCGGTTCAGCCGGGCGGGGACGCTGGCGTATACGTCGTGCTGGCCGTACTGGCCGTCCAGCAGGACGGAGATGGGCAGGATGCGGTCCTCGTCGTGGAAGACGGCCCGGACCACCTCGGCAATGGACACGCCGATGCCGAACTCGGTGCAGTTCTTGCCCTCCATGATGCGCCAGCCTCCGGCCTTACCCGCCGCGGCGATGGCCTTCAGGTCCAGGGCCCCATAGGTGTCGGGCCGCTCCTGCCGCAGCTGGGCCAGGGGCTTACCGCCGATGGTCACGGCGGACCAGGGGACCATCTGGCTCTCTCCGTGCTCCCCCAGGGCATAGGCCACGATGGACTTCTGGTCCACGCCGGTGGCCTGGGACAGGGCCCGGCGGAGGCGGGCGGAGTCCAGGGTGGTGCTGGTGGAGAAGATGCGCCCGCTGGGCCAGTTCAGCTTGGTCTGGATGTAGTGGGTCACCACGTCGGCGGGGTTGGAGATATTCACGATGATGCCCGAGAAGCCGGAGGCCTTGATCTGCTCCGTCACGTGCTTCATGATGGCGATGGTCTGGCGCAGGGTGTCCATGCGGGTCTGGCCGGTGGCCAGGTCGGGCAGGGGGCCGGCGGCCACGATCATCAGGGGGGCGTCGGCTGCGTCGGCATAGGTGCCCACGCGGACCTTGGCCCGGCTGGGCAGATAGGCGGTGGAGTCGGTCAGGTCCAGGGCCTGGGCCAGGGCCTTCTTCTCGTCCACGTCGATGTAGACGATCTCGTCCACCAGGCCCTGGGCGATGAGGGTGAATCCGGCGTGGGAACCCACGTGACCGGCCCCGATGATGACCACTTTCCGATTTTGCAGCTGCATGATCTCTCTTCCTTTCTCAGCTTGCTTGCGCAACTTGTCAGTGGGTGTTCTTCTTGGCCACCCGGCTGCCGATCAGCTCGATGAGGCACACCAGCAGCACCAGCACCAGCACCGTGACGTTTGTGATATCCTTCATGTTCCGGTCATGGCCCAGGGTGACGGCAAAGTCGCCCAGGCCGCCCGCGCCCACCGTTCCGGCCATGGCCGTCAGGTTCAGCAGACTGATGGCCGTGATGGTGGTGCCCCGGGCGATGGCGGGGATGCCCTCCCGCAGATAGACCCGGAAGATGATCTCCAGGGGGCTGGAGCCCATGGAGAGGGAGGCCTCGATCAGGCCCTTGTCCACCTGGGCCAGGGCGCTCTCCACCTGGCGGGCGAAGAAGGGGACAGAACCGAATACCAGGGGGACGATGGCACCCTTCACGTTGATGGTGGTGCCCATGATGGCCCGGGTGACGGGCATGACCCAGGTAAGCAGGATGATGAAGGGGATGGAGCGGAACAGGCTGATGAGCTTGTCCAGCACCTGATAGACCAGGCTGTTTTCCAAAATGGCCCCCCGCTTGGTCACGGTGATGAGCACGCCCAGGGTCAGGCCCAGGATAAAGCAGATGATGCCCGACCAGGCCACCATGACCAGGGTCTCCTTCAGGGCCTGACCAAAATCGGGCAGGCGCTGGGCCACGTTGGGCAGATAATTATTCAGCAGCTCTTGCATCCCGGATCACCTCCACGCCTACGTTTTTTTCGATGAGATATTCGATCGCCTGTGTGATCTGCTCCCGCTTGCCGCCCATGATGGCCACGGTGCCGCCGATGGGGGCGTCCTGAACGATCTCGATGTCGGCGAAGATGATGTTCACCGACACATGGAATCGCTCGGTGATGGAGGAGATCAGCGGCTCTGACACGTTCCGCTGGACATAGGACAGCCGGACGATCAGCTCCCCGGGATTCAGGCGGGTCACGGGGGAGTCGGCGGCGATGAGCTCCTCGATCTTTTGCAGGTTAGACGTGGTCTTGATAAAGCTCTGGGTGATGGGCTGCTTGGGAGCAGCGAAGATGGAGAAAACCTCCCCCTCCTCGGCCACTTTTCCGTGCTCCATCACGGCCACCCGGTTACAGATCTCTTTTACCACCGCCATCTCGTGGGTGATGACCACCACCGTCAGGCCCAGCTGCTGGTTGAGCTGCTTGAGCAGGCGGAGGATGGAGTTGGTGGTCTGGGGGTCCAGGGCGGAGGTGGCCTCGTCGCACAGCAGCACCTTGGGGTCGTTGGCCAGGGCCCGGGCGATGGCCACCCGCTGCTTCTGGCCGCCGGACAGCTGGCTGGGATAGGCGTTCTCCTTATCCGCGATGTCCACCAGGGCCAGCAGCCTGCGGACCTTTTCGGCCACCTGCTGCTTGGAAAGGCCGCTGCCCCGCAGGGGATAGGCCACGTTTCCGAACACGGTGCGGGAGGGCATCAGATTGAAGTGCTGAAAGATCATGCCGATCTTTTTTCTGGCCTGGCGCAGCTGGGCGGGACTCAGGCTGGTCATCTCCTTGCCGTCCACCACCACGCTGCCCTGGGTGGGCCGCTCCAACAGATTGATGCACCGCACCAGGGTGGACTTGCCCGCCCCGGAAAAGCCGATGATGCCGAATATCTCTCCCTCCCGGATCTCCAGGGAGACGTCCTGCACCGCGTACACCGGATGCTCCGGCGTGCCGAAGGTCTTTGACACATGGGAAAACGAGATCACGTTTACTCCTCCTCCATACGAAACAAAAAAGCAGGGAGCCCAGCGGCTCCCTGCTTTGAAATGCTCCTTGATGCTCCCCCGGAAATGCCCGGGGAAACGGACCAATTCTATTTCGCAATGCTGCGGCAGGCAACCATTTGGACGCACAAAGTCATGGGCATCGGCATAGCCATGTCCATCATCATACCAGTGAACATTCGACAAGTCTTGCCAGTCATGGTGCGTCCTCCTTTTCCCTACCAAGTTTATTGGTATGATACCACCCCAACCGGGGTTTGTCAATGCGCTTTTGTCAGAAAAAGCGTTTTTGTGAAAGTGCTAAAATCAAAAAGACGTTTTCCCATGTTCTCCGGCAGGTTTCACAGTTGCCCCGTGGGGCCGCCCTCTTTCAGGCGGCCCCACGGGTCTTGTTTTGCTTTAGTCGGCGAACAGAGGGGTGGACAGATAGCGGTCACCGGTGTCGGGCAGCAGGGCCACGATGGTCTTGCTCTTGTTCTCCGGGCGCTTGGCCAGCTGGATGGCCGCCCACAGGGCCGCGCCGGAGGAGATGCCCACCAGAACGCCCTCCTTCTTGCCCACCAGCTTGCCGGTGGCAAAGGCGTCGTCGTTCTCCACGGGGATGATCTCGTCATAGATCTTGGTGTCCAGCACGTCGGGGACAAAGCCGGCGCCGATGCCCTGGATCTTGTGAGCCCCGGCCACGCCCTTGCTCAGCACGGGGGAGGAGGCGGGCTCCACGGCCACCACCTTCACGTTGGGGTTCTGACTCTTCAGATACTCGCCCACGCCGGTGATGGTGCCGCCGGTGCCAACGCCAGCCACGAAGATGTCCACCTTGCCGTCGGTGTCCTCCCAGATCTCAGGGCCGGTGCTGGCCTTGTGGGCGGCGGGGTTGGCGGGGTTGACGAACTGGCCGGGGATGAAGCTGTTGGGGATCTCCTTGGCCAGCTCCTCGGCCTTGGCGATGGCTCCCTTCATGCCCTTGGCGCCCTCGGTGAGCACCAGCTCCGCGCCATAGGCCTTCATCAGCTGGCGGCGCTCCACGCTCATGGTCTCGGGCATGACAATGATGATGCGATAGCCCCGGGCGGCGGCCACGCTGGCCAGGCCGATGCCGGTGTTTCCGGAGGTGGGTTCGATGATGACAGAACCGGCCTTCAGCGCCCCGCGCTGCTCCGCGTCATCGATCATGGCCTTGGCCACACGGTCCTTTACAGACCCGGCGGGGTTCAGATATTCCAGCTTGCCCAGCACCTTAGCCTCCAGGCCCTCGGCCTCCTCCAGGTGGGTCAGCTCCAACAGGGGGGTCTTACCGATCAGCTGGTCAACAGAAGTATAGATCTTGCTCATGATAATTTCCTCCTAAATATTCGTCAGGCGTGTCCGCCATTTGTTTTGATGTTAGATGTTATATGATGAATGAAATTTCAGATGCGTGAACTGCGGCGTTCAGGCCCGACATCGGAGGGGTCGTCTGTTCTTCATTTTGATTACCAACCTTTCATGTAGGTTTATACGGATTATAGGACGATACCCCGCTTTTGTCAAGGGCTATTTTTCAATTTCTCAAAAAAAGTCTTTTTCCCACCTCCCCGGTATTTTTTTCTTTTTCCAGTTGATTTCCTATTAACCATGCTGTATAATAGGTAAATAAACTGGAGGAATGGCACATGCTGATTTCAACCAAGGGGCGCTATGCCCTTCGGGTCATGATCGACCTGGCCGAGCACCAGGGCACTGGCTACATCCCCTTAAAGGAAGTGGCCCAGCGGCAGGGGATCTCGGAAAAATATCTGGAGAGCATCATCAAGCTGTTGGTAAAGGCCAACCTGCTCAACGGCGTGCGGGGCAAGGGGGGCGGCTATCGCCTGACCCGCACCCCGGACAGCTATACCGTGGGCAGCGTCCTGCGGCTGACAGAGGACTCACTGGCCCCCGTGTCCTGCTTAGAGCCCGGGGCCCCGGTGTGCAGCCAGTCGTCTGAGTGCCGCACTCTGTCCATGTGGCGGGGGCTGGACAAGCTCATCAACGACTATCTGGACAACATCACCATCGCCGATCTGATCCAAACCGACTCCCCGGGAGATTTTTACGTCATCTGAAGACCCAAACCAAAAACAAGGTCCGCAAGCACAACACACGCTTGCGGACCTTGTTTTTTAGTGCTTCAACTGAACTTTTTTGCCCCCGGACTGGACATAGAGGGTCTTGCTCTTGAAATAGTTTACCGGGTCCACCCGGCTGCCGTTGACACGGATCTCAAAGTGGAGGTGGTTGCCCGTGGACGAGCCGGTGGTGCCCACCCGGCCCACCACCTGGCCCTGCTTCACCGTCTGGCCCTGGGACACGCTGCGGGAGCTCATGTGGGCATACAGGGTGCTGGTGCCGTCGCTGTGGCCCACCACCACATAGTTGCCATAGGAGCCGTTGCGGGTGGAGGTAATGACCACGCCGCTCTTAGAGGCCAGAATGGCCGTGCCCGCCGGGGCGGGGATGTCGATGCCCGTGTGGTTGTTGGCCTTGCCGGTGATGGGGTGGATGCGGCTGCCGAACAGAGAGGTGAGGGTGTTATAGCCGTTTAAGGGCCACAGGAAGCCGGACTCGCTGGGCACGTTGGCGATCTGAGAGGCCAGTTCCTTCTCCTTCTTGCGGATCTCCGCATCCATGGCGGAGGCGGCGGCCTCCAGCTTCTTGATGGCGGCCTGGGCCTCCTGCTCCTGGCCCTGGATGTCGGCGATGACCTTGTTGATCTCCGCCTCCTGGTCCTTCAGCTCCTGCCGGGCGGCCTCCTGCTCCTTCTTGGCCGACTCCAGCTCGGCCCGGCTGGCCTCTAAGCTGGACTTCTCCTCCTCGATCTGGGCCTGAAGGGCCAGCAGGCTCTCCATGATGCTGTTGTCATAGTCGATGATCTCTTCCACCATCATAAAGTTGTCCAGCAGGTCGGTAAAGTCGCTGGAGCCGAAGAGGATGGACCAATAGGAGGTCTCGCCCTCCTCCTCCATCACCCGCACCCGCTGGCAGAACAGGTCATACTGCTCCTTCTCCTTGGCCTCGGTCTCGGCCAGCTCGTTGGCCTTCTGGCCGATCAGGCCCTCATAGGCGCTGATCTGCTGCTGCAGATTGCTGATCTCGTCCTGGATCACGGCCACCTGCTGCTCCAGGTTGTCTTTCTTGTCCAGGGCGTCGCTTTTGTTGGCCTGGATGGTCTTCAGCTGGTTCTGCAGGTCCTTTTTCTGCTGGCTCAGGCCCTGAGACTTCTTTTTCAGCTCGTTGACCTCCGCCTGGGTCACGGCCCCGGCCTCCATCACCATGGCCGGGCCGGACATGGGCAGCAGGCAGGCCAGCACCAGCAGCAGACACAGGCCCTTTCTGCACCGGGCCAGCTGCTTTTTCAACGCATTCTTCATCTCTGCCCGCCTTTATCCCAGGAAAATATCCGCCGCAATGGGCAGCAGCAATGAGAGGATCATCACCACGGCCAGCACCGCCATGATGAACCGCTGTCTTTTCTCTCGCTTCATGCTTCTGTTTCCTTTCTTTCCGTCAGACCTGAAGGAACTTGCGGATGGCCAGCAGAGAGCCGCCCACGCCGATGAGGGCGCCGGTGCCGCAGAACACCCCCAGGATGTTCCTGGCCATGGAGCCATAGCTGAGCATGGTGAACAGGGACAGGCCATTGCCCTGGATGACCACCTTGCCCACCATCTGGTAGAGGCCCCACTGGGCGAAGAAGGCGATAAACGCCCCCGCCAGCCCCAGGATCATGCCCTCCACCACAAAGGGCCACTGAATGAACGCGTCGGTGGCGCCGCACATCTTCATGATGGCGATCTCCTCCCGGCGATAGAAGGTGGCCAGCTTGATGGTGTTGGCAATGATGAACAAAGACACCACCGCCAGAATGCCGATGAGCGCCAGGGCCACGCCGGTGGCGATGTTCCGCACCAGCACAAAGCCCTGGGCGATGGCGATGGCCGCGTTCACCTTGGCCACGCCGGTCACCTGCCCCACCAGCTTGGTGGTCTCCTCCATCTGCTCAATGTTTTCCACGTGGATGCGATAGCGGTCCCGCAGCACGGTGGCGGGCATGGAGTCCAACAGGTCGTTGTGCTCCCGGCCCTCCAAAAACTCGTTCAGCGCCTCCTCCTTGGAGACGAAGGTCACCTGTGACACGTTGGGCACCGCCTCGATCTGGCTTTGCAGGGCCCGGGCCTCCTCCTCGGAGTAGCTGTCGTCGATGTAGGCCAAAAATTCGTTCTCTTTCTCCAGGTCCCCCAGCATGTGGTTCAGATTCACCGCCAGCAGGGAGAAGGAGCCCATGATCAGCAGACAGGCCACGATCATACACACGGCGGCAAAGGACATAAAGCCGTGGGTGAAGATGGAGTGGAACCCCTCGCTGAAATAATATCCCGCATTAAACTTTCTCGCCATTGTAGTACCCACCTGTCTCGTCGCTGATGATCCGTCCTGCCTCGATGGCCACCACACGCTTGGTAAAGCGGTTGACCAGTGCCTTTTCGTGGGTCACCACCAGGACGGTGGTGCCCAGTTCGTTGATGCGCTCCAGCAGCATCATAATTTCCAGGGAGCGCTGGGGGTCCAGGTTGCCCGTGGGCTCGTCGGCGATGATCATGCTGGGGTTGTTCACCAGCGCCCGAGCGATGGCCACGCGCTGCTGCTCGCCGCCGGAGATCTGGCCGGGATAGCGGTCCGCCTTCTGCTCCAGGCCCACCAATTGCAGCACATAGGGGATGCGCCGGCGCAGCTCCCGGGGAGAGGCGCCGATGGCCCGCATGGCAAAGGCCAGGTTCTCGTACACCGTTTTCTTTTCGATGAGGCGGAAGTCCTGGAAGATGATCCCCAAAGTCCGGCGCATATAGGGGATCTGCCGGGGCGCGATGTTGCTCAGGTTATAGCCGTTGACCATCAGCCGCCCCTGGGTGGCCGCGATCTCGCCGGTGATCAGCTTGATGACGGTGGACTTGCCGGAGCCGGAGGGCCCCACCAGAAAGACGAACTCCCCGTCGTCGATCCGCAGGTTCACGCCCTTCAGCGCCTTTGTGCCGTTGTCATATTCTTTATATACATCAATGAGACGTATCATTCTCGTCCTCCGGGCTGGTGGCTCCAGCCGCATTTCCCAAAGTTTTTCCCGATCCCGCTCCACCCCGCCCGCTCCGGCGGGGCCACGGGACAATTCGTTTTCAGTGTATCACAGTTCCTGCATTATGTAAATGACAAAATCAGCGGAAAAGGCCCTCTATTCTCCCTTCTTTCCGGCCTGTCTGCCGCTATATCGTGTTACCGTTTTGTTTCTTTTGTAACTATATTGTAACTTATTTGCCGCCCGATTGCAAGGGGGAATTTTCCTGGTCGAAAGAAGAGACGAATGGCCGGGGGAAAAGTTCCGGGAAATCGGGATTTTTGCCCCCAGGCAGGCCACCCTCATCCGCCCCTGCGGGGCACCTTCCCCCTGGAAGGGGGAAGGCTATGACACATAAAAAACAGGCTGCTGCGATCACGCAACAACCTGTTTAGAAAACTTAGATTCAGGACTCGATGCCCCGGGAGATGAGGTACTTTTTGACCATCAGGGCCACCTTGAAGGTGATGGCGTCGTCGAACTCCCGCAGGTCCAGACCGGTGAGCTTTTTGATCTTCTCCAGCCGGTAGACCAGAGTGTTCCGGTGGACGAACAGCTTTCTGGCCGTCTCGGACACGTTCAGGTTGTTCTCAAAGAACTTGTTGATGGTCAGCAGGGTCTCCTGGTCCAGGGCGTCGATGGGGTTCTTCTTAAAGACCTCCTGAAGGAACATCTGGCACAGGATGGTGGGCAGCTGATAGATCAAGCGGCCGATTCCCAGGTTCTCATAGTTGATGACGGTCTTCTCCGTCTCGAACACCTTGCCTACGTCGATGGCCACCCCGGCCTCTTTATAGGCCCGGGCCAGGTCCCGGATGTGGCTGACCACGGTGCTGATGCCGATGACCACCTTCACGCCCAGCTCCTTGGTCACGGCGGCGGAGATCTGCTTGGCGATCTTTTGCAGCTCCTTCACGTCCGCCCCCTCGGGCAGCTGTTTGATGAGGGCCACTTCGCTCTCGTTGATGGAGATGACGAAGTCGGTCTGCTTGTCGGGGAACAGATTCTGAATGACGTCGATGGTGCTCACGTCGGTGGGGCCCAGCTGGCGCACCAAAAAGGCGGCCCGGGGACACTCCGACACAAAGTGCAGCTCCTTGGCCTGGGTGTAGATGTCACCCAGAAGGATATTGTCAGAGATGATATTCTTTACGAAGGTGGCCTTGTCGTGCTTCTCCTCGTAATAGGTCTTGGCCTCGTTAAAGGCCACCACCGCCATGGCGCACAGGGATTCGGCGACCTCGTCCTCTCCCTTGACAAAGGCGGCATAGTCAAACTGGGCGCCCCATCCGGCCAGGGGCCGCAGGGTCTTGCCTTCAAAATAAGCCGTGCCGTTGTCGGCAGCATTCACCGCTTCCACCGCACCAGGCCAGTTCTCTCCAATACAAGTCAACTCGCTGCACGCCACAACGATGCCGTCGGCGTCGATCACGCCCACGGTACGACTGACGTTGTCCTTCATCTGGAGAACAACCCCCTGGAACATCCTGCTTGACACATCCATCCCTCCTAATATTTCTCTCACTGTCTCACTGTTTTTTTATTATAGCGAATTCCCCTCCCGTTTGGCAAGGGGTTTTTGCTAAATTTCCACGATTTTTTTGTGGAAAACGCCCAAAGGAATCAAAGTTCTCCCCGCAATGCGGCGATCTCGTTCTCTGTGAGCGTCCGCCACTGGCCGGGTTTTAGTTCCTCTTCCAGTTTCAGGGGGCCCATGGACAGGCGGTGCAGGGCGGTCACCGGCTTTCCACGGGCGGCCAGCATCCGCTTCACCTGGTGATACTTCCCCTCCCGCAGGGTGACCAGACAGGAGGAACCGTCCCCCAGGGGCTGTAATCCGGCGGGCAGGCAGTGCAGCCCGTCCCCCAGCACCATGCCCGCCGCCAGGGCGGCCACGTCGCTCTGGTCCACCCTGCCCTCCACCTGGGCCAGATAGACCTTGTCCACGTGCTTTTTAGGGGAGAGCAATTCGTGCCCCAGGGGGCCGTCGTCGGTGAGCAGCAGCAGGCCGGTGGTGTCCTTGTCCAGCCGCCCCACGGGGAACAGGCCCCGCCGCCGCAGATGCTCCGGCAGCAGGTCCAGCACCGTCTTCTGCTTGGGGTCCCGGGTGGCGGACAGCAGCCCGGCGGGCTTGTGCATCAGCACATAGACGAAGGGGGCGCAGTCCACCCTCTGGCCGTCCACCTGGATGTGGGCGGCGGCGGGGTCGAACTTGTCCTCCGGCTTGGCCACCGTCATGCCGTCGGCCCGCACCCGGCCATGGCGGACCATGTCTTTTATCTCCTTCCGGGACCACCGCCCGGTGGAGGAGAGTATCTTATCCAGGCGCTCCAGAGCCATGGCGTTCTCCCTTCTCTCGTCTACTTCTCTCGTCTGTCTGTTCTCCGGCATAAGCCCGCCCCCGGGGGCATACCCTATAGAGACATAGGGACAACGCCCGATCAGGAAGGAGCGATCTGCCGTGTTCATTTTTACCGCAAAGGTCCCCCGGCGCAAGCTGGCCCTGGGGGTGACGCTGGCGGCCCTGGCCTGCTGCTGTCTGTTCGCCCTGGACCTGGGGCCCTCCCCCGCCCAGGCCGCGGCGGCCTCCGCCCCCGGGGTGAAGGGGGTGCGCACCAACCAGGACCGGGTGGACTTTCTCCGCTCCTTCGGCTGGGAGGTGGCAGAGGAACCCCTGGCCACCCAGGAGATGGTCATCCCCCAGGAGTTTGACGACAGCTATGCCCAGTATATCGACTTGCAGCGCCAGCAGGGCTTTGACCTGGAGCGCTACGCGGGCAAGCGGGCCAAGCGCTATACCTATGAGATCCTCAACTACCCCTCCGGGGAGACGGGGGTGCAGGCCAATCTGCTGCTGTACAAGACCACCGTCATTGGCGGCGAGGTCCTCTCCCCCCGCTTAGACGGCTTTCTCCACGGCCTGGCCATGCCGGAGACCGGGGACGCCGGGGGATAACTCACTTCCGGTCCAGGATGTGGACGTTCAGGTGGTCATAGGTCATCTCCACCCCGTGGCGGTCAAAGGCCTCCCGGACCCCCTCCTGGATGGCGTAGTACACCGTCCAATAGTCGGCGGCGGTGGTCCAGGCCCGCACCACATACTGGATGCTGCTGGCCTGATAGTCGGACAGGTGGATCTCCGGCGCGGGGTCGGTGATGATCTGGGGGATGTCCTCCAGCACCTCGCCGATGGCCTGTTTCACCGTGGCGGTGGGCGCGTCGTAGGAGGCAGTGAAGTTCAGGTCCACCCGGCGGCGGCCCAGGACGGTATAGTTGACGATCTTGGTCCCGGCCAGCTGACTGTTTGGCACGAAGATCTCTTTTCCGTCGATGGTGAGGATGGCGGTGTAGGACAGATCGATGGCGTGGACGGTACCGGAGACGCCGTCGGCCTCCACATAGTCCCCCACCTGGAAGGGGGTGGTCACCAGCAGCATGATCCCCCCGGCCACATTGGACAGGGTGTTCTGCAAGGCCAGGGACACGGCCAGTCCGGCCACGCTGAGCATGGCCACCAGAGAGGTGGTGTGGATGCCCATGTCCTCGGCCACCATCAGCACCAGGATAAAGGCCATGGATATCTTAGCCACGCTGTGGATATAGCGGCTCAAGGACTTCAAAGACTTGGACCGGGCCAGCATCCCGTCCAGCAGCTTTAAGATCACCCGGATGACTACCACGCCGATCAGGGCCAGCAGGATGACGTGCATCACCTTCTCCAGGGTCAGCGCCCCCAGGTTCACCTTGACCCCCAGGTCGCTCAATGTCTCGTCTACGTTCATATTTTCTCTCTAACCTCCCATATCCCGACAATTTTGTCGGAATATTTGTGTAAAAAATTATAACAGCTTCTAACCTGCTATGCAAGTGGGAAATGGAAACAGGGCGAAAGCGGTCATTTCTCGCTTTCGCCCTGTTTTTACTCTGTTGATTATTTGTCCAGATGCTCTTTCATGCACCGGAAGGTCTCGGGACTGATGTCGTGCTCGATCTTGCAGGCATCCTCTGCCGCCACCTCCGGCGTTACGCCCATGTGGATGAGCCACTGGGTGAGCCAGCGGTGCCGCTCGTAGATCTCCTGGGCCACCTGTTCCCCGGAGGGGGTCAGCTCCAGCCGCCCATCCCGCTCCATGATGATGTGGCCGCTGGCCTTTAAGATGGACATGGCCCGGCTGACGGAGGGCTTGGAATAGCCCAGGTGCTGGGCCACATCGATGGAACGCACATAGCCCTTTTCTTTTTGCAGCATCAAGATGGCCTCTAAGTAGTCCTCGCCTGATTCATGCAATGCCACGGATGCGCCTCCTTTCTTCTCCTGCTTGGGAGTAGAAAGTTAGCCAGCGCCCCGCGCTGGCCAACTTGTCTTTTGACAAATGCCCGACTAACGCAAATCAGATCATCAGATCATCAGATCAATAGTTCATCTGTCTGCGGCGGGACAGGTTCATGGTGCCGTCCTGCATCTGGTCCAGGCTGTCCAGGCTCTTGCCGGTGCCAAAGGCCACGCAGGAGATGGCGTCGTCGGCCACATGGGTCTCGATGCCGGTGTGAGATTCGATCAGCTTGTCAAAGCCCCACACCAGAGAGCCGCCGCCGGTCATCACGATGCCGTTGGTGGAGATATCGGCCACCAGCTCCGGGGGCGTGCGCTCCAGAAC
>OJPN01001727.1_pt1 | contig 14735 bp, 8 predicted proteins | sample 1598511 | NCBI WGS metagenome assembly OJPN01 (sample SAMN03922485, study PRJEB24848) | human gut metagenome | isolation source: stool sample | host: Homo sapiens | place: Germany | collected 2011-05
AGGCCGCCAAGGTCCGCGCTTCGCTGGGCGAGATCTCCGATGCCTGCGAAGTCGTCGTAGGCCGCTACAAAGCAGTTATCCGTTCCATCTCAGGTGTATACAGTTCAGAAGTGAAAAACGACAAACAGTTCGAGCGCGCCAAGGAGTTGTGCGCCGAGTTCGCCAAGAAAGAGGGCCGTCAGCCGCGCGTCATGATCGCCAAGCTCGGTCAGGACGGCCACGACCGCGGTGCCAAGGTAGTTGCCACGGGTTACGCCGACATCGGCTTCGACGTCGATATGGGCCCGCTGTTCCAGACTCCCGAAGAGGCCGCCAAGCAGGCCGTCGAGAACGACGTGCATGTAGTGGGCGTCTCGTCGCTGGCCGCAGGCCACCTGACCCTCGTGCCGCAGATCATCGCAGAGCTGAAGAAGCTCGGCCGCGAAGACATCATCGTCATCGTCGGCGGCGTGATCCCCGCACAGGACTACGACCAGCTGTATAAGGACGGCGCCGCCGCCATCTTCGGCCCCGGTACGCCGATCGCCACCGCAGCTATCAAGATACTCGAAATTCTGCTCGCCGACTAAAGCGACTGAAAGCAATAGCGATACCCTCCGGTTTCCCGGAGGGTATTTTTTATCCGTTCGGGGAAAAGAGCGGAAAGGCGGACTATGACGAAATTCCCTGCTTTCGCAAAAACCGACCGATTTACACGAAGCGCACCTCCGACAACAAAAGGAGCTGTCTAACAAGTCCGATTTTTAGAATTTCACCCCCGTCAGATAAAACTCTGGCAGGGGTGATTTCCAATTTCGGGGACTTGTCAGACAGCCCCTCTGCTTAAATCCGGTGCGAACGGCCTACATGCACGCTTCGAGTATCCGGCGCGCCGCGGCGCCGTCTACATTCTGCGCTTCGCCGTACTTGACGCCGGAGGCATTGAAGCGGCGTTCGATCTCCGCGATCGTCGTTTCGCCGATCCCCTCCTCCGAAAGCCGGGTCGAAAGCCCCAGCGAACGGAAGAATTTTTCGGTGGCTTCGAGCGTACGGTCGATGCGCTCCTCTTCCGAACCGTCGGCAATGCCCCAGATCCGTTCGCCGTATTGGAGCAGTTTTCCGCGCTTCTGCTCCCGGAGCACGCGCAGGGTGCCATTGATGACAATCGCCAGCGTCGCACCGTGTGTCAGTCCGTGCAGGGCCGTCAGCTCGTGACCGATCATATGCGTCGCCCAGTCCTGCGTCACGCCCATGCGGATCATGTCGTTCAGCGCCAGCGTCGCCCCCAGCATATACTCCGACATCACGGCATAATCATGCTGGTTCTCCCGGATTTTCGGAGCGATTTCGATCACCGTATGCAGGATGCCCTCGGCCCAGCGGTCCATCAGACGCGACTGGCCGGGCGTGGTCATATACTGTTCCAGCACATGTACGAAGGTATCGGAGAGCCCGCAGGCGATCTGCCGCTGCGGCAGCGAGTAGAGGGTTTCGGGATCGAGAATCGAGAAGACCGGATAATCGCCGTAAAAGGCGTACTTCTCCTTGGTTTCCTGACGCGAAATGACCGAACCCGAATTCATCTCCGACCCCGTGGCCGACATCGTGAGGACGGTGCCCAGCGGAACGGTTTTATCCGCCTGTCCCTTGAGCACGATATCCCACGGATCGCCGTCGTAGAGCAGGCCCGCAGCGATGAGTTTCGTACCGTCGATGACCGATCCGCCGCCCACGGCCAGCAGGAAGTCGGAACCGTTCTCACGGCCCAAAGCCACGGCCTCGCGGACCGTCTCGACGGAGGGATTGGGTTCGATGCCCCAGAACTCGACCCAGTCGCGCCCTTCGAGCGCCTTCACGACCTGATCGTAAACCCTGTTGCGGCGCACGCTGCCGCCGCCGAAGGTAATCATGATCTTCTTGTCGGCAGGGATCAGTTTGCCGAGTCTGGCGATCTGTCCTTTGCCGAAAACCAGTTTCGTAGGATTGTGATAAATGAAATTATTCATAACGGTATGCGATAAGTTTCAATACGACTCCTAAATATACGCAAAAATAACAAAAAGAACGCCGGAATACTCCGGCGTTCTTTCTATGTCTCGAAAAATCGGGTTTAGAAATATTTTCCGCGCAGGTCCTGAATCTTGGCCATCTGCTGGATAGCCTGCACCGAGAACTGCTGGGCCATGCTCTCGGCCATAGCCTGCGCACGCACCTTCTCGCCTTCGGCTGTCTGCTTGTCCGAGGTCTGGATGTCATCCACCTCGAAGACATATACGCCGCTCAGACCTTTGACCGGAGCCGAGAGAACGCCTTTCTCGGTCGTAGACGAGATAGCGCCGATCAGACGGGGCTCGAAACCGGGACCGTTCACATAGAAAGCCCCGAAGGTCACGTTGTCGAAGTCTGCGACTTCGGTTCCGAGACTCTTGGCCTGCTCGTCGAGCGTAGAGCCGGAGAGCTCCTTCACGATATAGTCGTACTTCTTGTCGCGGAGTACCTGAGCACGGATCTGTGCCGAAACCTTTTCGAGGGGAGCGAATTCGTTGTCGTCGATCTCGGTCAGCATGGCGATCACATAATCCTTGCCTACCGGGAAGATTTCGGAAACATCGCCCACCTCGGCGCCGTAAGCCCAGCGGGCGACGTCGCGCGAATCCTCAAGACCCCGGATCGTACGCTCGCCCTGCGCCAGCGACGCGATGCGCGGCGTAACGGCGGCAGCCGAAGCGGCCTCGTTGAACGCTTCGACCGAACCTTTGGCGTTCACCGAGAAGGTGCCGGCCTGATTGTGGATGTCGCGGCGGGTAGCGGCCGAAGCCTCGACCGGGTAGGTGATCGAAGCGACCTGAACGTGCTTCGACGGTTTGTCGGCACGGTAAACCTGCATCAGCTGAATGGCGTCGCCGGAAGCGATCTTCACGATATCGCCGGTTTTCGCATTGGCAAGCGCCGCAGCGAACTCGCCAGAGAAGGCCGAGAACGGCATGACGCCCACCTCGCCGCCGTTGGCGGCGGTAGCGTCATAAACCGAATACTGCGCAGCGACCTGAGCGAAATCGGCGCCGCCCTTAAGTACGGTCAGCAGGCTGTCGGCCAGCGCCTCCTGCGTATAGGGAAGTACGATGTGGCGGATGCCCATCGAGTCGGGAACGATCTTGGTATCCAGCGCGCGGGCCATCGTCCACTCGTTGTTCTTCAGTACGGGACCGTAGGTAGCGCCGTCGAGCAGGGCCTTGGCCTCCTCTTCCGAAAGCTGCTTCGCCGAGACGTAGTTGTCGGCGATCTTTCCGTTGCGGTTGGCGCGGACAAACGACTTCAGCTCTTCGGTGGCGGCGAACTGCGCGCCGACCTCGGCGACGCTCTTTTCGAGCGCCAGCATGTCGTCGTCGGTCGGAGAAACCTCGAACACGACATACGAAAGCGCACGCGACGGCGTCTGCTTGAACATGTTCTTGTGGCTGTTGTAATACGCCTTGATGTCGCTCGACTTGAGTTGAATCAGCGAATCGGGAACGGCCGAGTATTTCTTACCGGCCCACTTGCCGGCATAGGTGTTGTTGGCGGAGTTCACACCGTTGGCCACTTCGAGCGAATTGACATACACGCCGCCCTTGATCAGGCCGAGGAACTTGGCGACCTCGCGCTCCATGCGGGCCTGCTCGTTGAGCTGCGCCCAAGCCTGCTGCGCCTGCGCGTTGGCTTCGGCCTCGGAGAGGAACTGGTGAACGGCGGCAACGTTGTACTCACCCGTGCGGGGATCCGCGAAGGCATTGTAGAAAGCCTGCGAAGGATGCTGGCCGCTGACCATCGACATACGTTCAGGCTCGGTAACGCGAAGGCCCATCTTGTCGAATCCGGGAGTCAGCACGTATTTGCCGATCAGGGCCTGCCATGCAGCGTTGGCAAGCATCGCCGACTGCTGTTCGTTGCTCTCCTGAGCACCGCTCTGCGCCTTGACCTGCTCATACTGGTTGTAATACTCCGAATAGTTGATCTTTTCACCGTCGATAACACCGACCCGGGGGTCGTTGCCTGAGAAGCCCATTTCGGTCTTCAGGGAGAGAATGAAAGCCAAGAGGGCGCCTGCGATGACAATCGACAGCACGATGCCGAACTTGGTGCGTAAAGTGTTTAAACTTGCCATATAAATTGTAAATTATTCGTATTGTTTCGAATTAGCAGTCAAAGGTAGTAAATTTATTCGGAAAAGGCCCTTATTATGCCATAAAAATTCTCACAACTTCCGGACCCGCGCCAAGTCGATCCGCGAACGCGTCGTACGCAGGATTCGCACCTGCAGACCGCCGACGAAAACGGTCTCGCCGGCCGTGGGAATCCCCTCGTAATTGAAGATGATGAAACCCGCCAGCGTATCGTATTCGCGGCTCTCCTCGATACCCAGACCGTATTTCTCATTGAGGTATTTCACTTCGAGACGGCACGAGAGGACATACTCGTCGGGACCGACCTGCTTTTCGGTCAGGTCGGGCACGTCGTGCTCGTCCTCGATCTCGCCGAAAATCTGTTCCAGCACGTCTTCGAGCGAAATGACGCCCGCCGTGCCGCCGAACTCGTCGATCACCACGGCGATGTTGGTGCGGTGCTTGATAAAGTTCTGCAGCACCAGTTGCAGCGGCATGGTCTCAGGGACGAAATTAACCTGCATCATCACGTCGGAAATACCGGCCGGACGGGTGAACAGACTCTTCGAGTTGATATAGCCGATGATGTTGTCGATGCTCTTGCGCCAGACGAAGATACGCGAATACTTGGAATCGACGAAACGCGCCGTGAGCTGTTCGATGGTCGTATCGTCAATGTCCACGGCCTCGACGTCCACGCGCGGCACCATGCAGTCGCGCACCCGCAGGTCGGCGAAATCCAACGCGTTCTGGAACAGCTTCAGCTCGTTGTCGGGTTCGGGACGCGGCTCGGAACTGTTGGTGTCGAGCAGCGACGCGAGGTCCTCGCGGTCGAAACTGTGCGTCGTCGTCCGCTCTTCGACGCGGCGGCCCGTCAGACGCAGGATACCGTGCGAAATGAGCGTCGTCAGCCGCGCGATCGGATAGAGCAGCAAATAGAAGAAATAGATTACCGGCGCCAGCGCGCGGTAATAGAAGTTCGGATTGTTGCGGAAGACCGACTTGGGCAGGAATTCCGCGAAAAAGATGATGATGACGGTCGAAACGGCGGTTTCGATCGCCACGGAACCGTTCCGGGCGATGCTCTCCCACCCCAGCGCGTAGAAAATACCGCGCAGCAGCAGCGACATGTAGAGCGAGTAGATGACCAGCGCGATATTGTTGCCCACCAGAATCGTGGTGATATACTGTCCGGGGTGGCGGGAGAATATATCCGCTATGCGGTCGAACATGCGGCTCTGCTTGCGGTCGATCTCCAGTTTCAGGCGGTTCTTGCTCGTAAAAGCGATCTCCATACCCGAAAAGAATGCCGACAGCAACAGCATCAGGACAATCAGTATGACCGAAGTAAGCATCTCTTATTGGGTTGATTGTATCTCGTCATCGTCCAGTTTCAGATCCACCGGCTTCATCTGCTGCTGTTCCGTTCTGGGCCGGGCTTCGGCAGGCTCCCCTGCGGACGCCGGTCTGCCGGGCGCATCCCTGCGAACGGGCCGCCGGACCGGAACCGGAGCGACGGCGGGCTTGACAGCGGGTTCGGGCATAGGCTCGCCGGCGGATGCAACGGCGGTTTTGCCGGACTGCTGCGCAGGGACAGGTCCCGACGCCCCTGTCCGGCCTCCGGCAGTCGAATCGGGAACGACCTCGACCTCCTGTTCGGTGGGTTTGACCTCGACCTCCATGCGGCCTTTCATACGGCGGAAACGCCAGTCCTTGAACTCCTCGTCGGATTCGAAACCTTCGCCGATAAAGACGTCGCGTCCGTCGTTCTGCACGATTTTCGAATCGACGTTCGAATAGATCTTCTTGGTCTGCTGATTCCAGAACAACTGCTGCGTGTAGAGGTTCTTGCCATCCGATTTGACGACCACGACATTGCCTTTGGCCTCCCACAATTTGCGGTTCTCGTAGTAGATGGCGTAATTGGCCGTCAGCACGGCATCGACCGTGGAGAGCGAATCGTCCTTGTAAGTGGTGATCTTGACTCCCTTGCGGAACTCGCGGTAAGGTTCGCGGGCCAGCGAATAGCCCTCGACCAGCGGAGTTACGAAATGGTAGGAACGGCGGCCGTTCTGCGATTCGACGATCGACAGATTTTCACTGTATTCGGTTCTCATCGTCTCTTCGGAAGCCGCAGCATCCTCCGCCTCGTCGCGTTCGCAAGAGAATAGCAAGATAGCACTCCCCATAACGGAGAGTGCTACCATGGCGTATCTTGCGATGAGCCTGTTCATTTATTAACGGGGACGTACGGAAGTCACGACACCGGCGGCCGTACCACAGGTCACGGTATAGCGGGAACCAGCCTGCAGCTCGTTGAAGAAGCACTCCTCCGAGGTCGGGAAACGGCTGCGGAACGCATTCAACGACGTTTTGGCAGACTCGATGTATTCCGAATCGGCAGGCAGCAGTTCGATGGCTTTCGACATCGTGTCGTAAGCGGCCCAGAAGGTAGCCTGACCGGCAAAACCGCCGCAGTTGGCAGCCGAAATGGCATAGCACTGAGCCAGCACGTAATAGGGCACGCCGTCCTCAGGATTCAGGTCGCGGGCCTGACGCGCAGCGGAAGCGGCTCCGGGGATATCGTTTGCGACCAAGTCGATCAGCGCGATGCGCACCAGCAGCAGCTGACGCTCCGCAGGATCCTGCTCGACGGCAAGCGCCTCGTTGAGGTATTTGATCGCCTTGGCGTAGTCGCCCTTGCTCTGGAAAGCCTGCGCAAGGAACATGGCGGTCTCCGAAGAGGGTTTCACGGCATAGTATTTCTCTGCGAGCGTGAAATAGAAGTCGCCGTCGCACTTGGCGCGCGACATCAGCGCCACGGCCTGCGCCAGCAGCGCCTCGTCGTCGGGAGCCGCTTCGAGCTTGCCGCGGAAGAGCTTTTCGAGATTCTCGCAGCTTGCCGCACCGCTCAGACCGAACGCGGCGTCGAACTGTGCCTTGTACTCGTTGGCATTGGGATTCTTCTCGAAGAACGGCGTCAGGCGGTCGTACTCGGCGATGATCTCGTCGGGCAGCACCTCGTCGGTGTTCTTGTAGTCGTCGCAGAGGTTGCTGAAATAAGCCACGACGGTTTCGGGATCGGTATTGTCGCCGCCGGCCTCGATTGCGGCACGGAACGCTTCACGGATACCCTTGCGGTCGTTGGGCTTGTAGCGCAGGAACTCGCGCGCCTTCTGATCGAGAATGAAAGCGGTACCCTGCTTGGGATGATCTCCGAAATACTTGGCGCGCAGGTCGTACATGAGCATCAGCGAGTCGATATACGTATTCTTCTCGGCGACGCTCTTGGCACGGTTGATCTTGTTCTTGTAGATCACGGCGCCGCGCTGGTAGAACGAGACCGAAGCGGTCGGAACGCTGTTGATGAGTTCATTCAGATAATGAGCAGCGGCATTGTAGTCGCGGTTGTCGCACGACTCCTTGAGGAAGTTGCTGTTCAGAATGTTCTTTTCGCGTTGTTCGGGCGTGTCTCCCCACTTCTCGTACTGCGGAGCGCTGAAGTCCTGAGCCAGAGCCGTCGCCCCTACGAATACAAGAGCAGCGGAAAGCAGAATTTTAACGTTTTTCATCGGTCAGAGATTAATTTTTGTATTTAATTTTATATGTTTTAGTGTCCGTCGGATGTACCGAAATCCAATGCAATTTACTGCCGGTTCTCCAAAAGTGCAAATTTTCGGGTCAAAAACTAATCGTATTTAGGCCGCAGGAACCAGTACTCGCCGTTCTCGCTGCCGGCAAAGAGCGTGAAGCCGATCGAGAATTTGAAATACTGCTGCCGCACCAGTCCGAGGCGTTCGGCCAAGTTGTAACCGCGGCGGCCGTATTCGACGCCGACGTCTATGGACGAGATGGCGAGGAACTTCACGGGCACGCCGATACCCAGCGTCACGGCATACTGTCCCAGTTTGTCGCCGTTGTAGGTCTGGTTGTGGGTTCCGTAACGGAATCCGGCCCTGTAGGACCAGCGTTTCAGGAAATTACGCACATCGTAGCGGTTGGGGGTGTACTCCACGCCGGCCTTGATCGTATGCGTATCGGCATATGCCACCGCAAAGGCGCTCCGGTCCGGTCCGCTGACGCCGGTGGATTCGGTCTGCCTGTTGCGGCCGCCCCAGTCCTGATAGACGTAATCCACCCCCATCGTCCACTTGGAGGTCTGGTAGAAGGCGCCCACCGAAAGCTGACGGGGCAATACGAGTGCCAAATGCGTCGTATCGCCCTTTACGCTGGAGTTGTAGAGGTCGCCCACATAGATATTTTTCGTCACCGTGGGATTGAGGTCGCCGCCGAAATCATAGGCGGCGCCCAGCGTCAGGGCGCGTTTCTGATTCAGGATGGCGTTCCACTGCACGCCGATCTGTCCCTTGATGCTCGAAATGCTGTAGTTGTCGGTGCCTACCGTCGAAGAGTAGGAGCCGTCGCCCGTGATCGGGGTCGGGGTCATCACGAACGAACGGTCGATATCGCCCCAGTAATACTGCGCGGCGATACCCAGCGAGAAGTTCTTGAAAAGCTCCCAGCCGACGCCGAGTTTGACCTCCGTCACGTCGCCCTCGCCCTGATAGACGTATTGCGCGCGGCCGACGTTGCCCCATACGGGATCGGACGGATCGTAGTCATGGGTGTATTTGGTGCGGTAGCCTACCGAACTGTAAGGCGTGAGGCTGAAGCCCAGACCGAGCTTCTTGGCCAGCGGCAGCTGAAATGCGATGTCGTGGAAGTTGAAGGTGTTGTAGGCCGTGCTTTTCGACATGCCGTCGACCTTCTGGGAGTTGTAGTAATTCTGGCCCTCCAGCCCGAAGTTGAAGAGGAAACTCTTCTGCGGCGCGGCGCTGAAAGCCGCCGGATTGAGCAGATTGACCACGCCCGAACTGCGCATGGCCACACCTACACCGCCCATCGAACGCATCGGCAGGGTGCCGGGCGTGTTCTGTTCGCCGATGCCGTACATCGTGTAGGGAGAGAATGCGTTAATACTGCTTGTCTGGGCCGCTGAGGCATAGGGAATCATCACGGCTGCAATGACAACCAGTTTAATTAAGGTGTTCTTCACTTGCATTGTACTCTAAAATTCTATTCAATCCGCAAAAAACCAGATTACAATTTGCAAATATCGTATTTTTAATTCGTTTAACAAAGAAATTCGCGTCTCCTCCGGTAAAAATTACGCATAAATCCTCTATTTGGCTGCGCATGCGGGCCGCATAACCCTCGATCTCGAACGTGATTCCGTTCATCACGCCCAGCTCGATGGCCTGCCGGGTGGTAAGTCCCGCAAGCTCTTCGCTTTCGGTCGCAGCGCACAAAGGCAGTTTGGCCGTATAGTCGTGCAGCGCCCTGAAACGGGTCTTCATGCCCGGCGATATGCATCCGCCGCGAAACGTTGCGTCGGCCGTCACCAGATCGATGGTCACCGCCGTACCGAAATCGACGATCAGCACGTTGCGGCCCGGATAAAGCACCGTGGCGCCGACCGCCGCGGCCAGCCGGTCGCGGCCCAGCGTTTCGGGCGTCAGGTAGGCGTTGCCGATGGGTACGGGCGTCTGCGAAGAGAACTCCAGCAGATACTCCACGCGCGGCCGGAGCAGATCGGCTACTTCGTCCACTTCGCCGCGCGTCGAAGCCACGACGGCCCGGCGCACGGGCCATGCCGCGAACAGCTCTTCGAGCATCGACGGATGCAGCCGCTCCACGCAGCGCTGAAAAACGATCTCCCCCCGGTCGAAAACAGCGAGTTTCACGAGGGTGTTTCCGATATCTACTACTAAATTCAAAGCTGCTGCAACGTTTTATATGCGTCTTCAATGTCTTTGACATTCCTAACGGTCATCGCCAGACGATTATTGTGCTGTTTCAACACAAATCTGCCGGGATTCTGCGTGACCTTGCGGAGCAGGTCCATGAAAGTGTCGCTCTTGTAGTAGGGCGAGTCCTGCTCGCCGACGAAATGCACGATCATCAGCCCGTTCTTGACCTTCACGCGCTCCATGCCCAGCCGGATCGCCTCCCAGCGCAGGCGCACCACGTTGAGCAGCTCTTCGGTTTCACGCGGCAGAGGGCCGAAACGGTCCACCAGACGCTCTCCGAAGGCCAGCAGCGCCTCCTCGTTCTTGGTCGAATCCAGCTCCCGGTAGAGCTTCAGGCGCTCGGCCTGCTGCGCCACATAGGAGTCGGGAAGACCGGCTTCGACCTCGATTTCGATATGCGCGTCGTCGATATAGCGCAGCTGCTCGACCACCTCCTGTTCCGAATCGTTCAGGCCCGCGACGTGCAGTCCCTCGGCGCGCAGTTCTGCGATCGCTTCGTTCATGATCTTCTGATAGGTCTCGAAACCGATATCGGCGATGAATCCGCTCTGCTCGGCTCCCAGCAGATTGCCCGCGCCGCGGATGTCGAGGTCCTGCATGGCGATATTGAAGCCCGATCCCAGATCGGAGAACTCCTCGATGGCCCGCAGGCGGCGGCGCGCATCGGACGACAGCAGTTCGTCGGGCGGCGAAAGCAGGTAGCAGTAGGCTTTCTGATTGCTGCGGCCCACACGTCCGCGCAGCTGGTGCAGGTCGCTCAGGCCGAAGTTCTGGGCGTTGTTCACGATGATCGTATTGGCGTTGGGAATGTCGATGCCGTTCTCGACGATGGTCGTGGCGACCAGCACGTCGAATTCCCCGTAGATAAAGTCCATGATCAGCCGCTCCAGCTTCTCGGCGGGCATCTTGCCGTGCCCCACGCCCACGCGGGCCTTGGGGCAGATGCGGGTGATAAGCCCCTGCATGGTCATCAGGTCCTCGACGCGGTTGTGGACGAAGTAGACCTGTCCGCCACGCGCGAGTTCCGTTTCGACGGCGTCGCGGATGATCTCCTCCGAGAAGACGTGCGATTCGGTGACGATCGGCTGCCGGTTGGGCGGCGGCGTCGAGATGACAGAAAGGTCGCGCGAACCCATGAGCGAGAATTGCAGCGTTCGCGGAATCCGCGTCGCCGTGAGAGTCAGCGTATCGACGTTGACCGCCAGCTGCGTCAGCTTCTCCTTGGCCGCCACGCCGAATTTCTGCTCCTCGTCGATAATCAGCAGCCCCAGATCGCGGAATACGATCTGTTTGCCCAGAATCTTGTGCGTGCCGATCAGGATGTCGATACGGCCAGCTTCGAGGTCGGCGCGGATCTGCGACACCTCTTTGGCCGTTTTGGTGCGGTTGAGATACTCGACCCGCACGGGGAAGTTGCGCAGACGCTCCGAAAACGAGCGGTAGTGTTGCAGGGCGAGAATCGTCGTCGGCACCAGCACGGCGACCTGCTTGCCGTCCACGGCCGCCTTGAACGCTGCGCGGATCGCCACCTCGGTCTTGCCGAAGCCCACGTCGCCGCAGACCAGCCGGTCCATAGGCTGGTCGGACTCCATGTCCTTCTTGACGGCCGCCACGGTCGTCTGCTGGTCGGGCGTGTCCTCCCACTGGAACGACGCCTCCAGCTCGTGCTGCAGATAGCTGTCGGGCGTAAATGCGAATCCCTTGCTGGCCTTGCGTTTGGCATAGAGGGCGATCAGCTCGCGCGAAATATCCTTGACGGCCTTCTTGGTGGCGTTCTTGAGCTTCTGCCATGCGCCGTTGCCCAGCTTGTAGACCTTCGGCGGCTCGCCGTCGCCCGACTTGTAGCGCGAAATGCGATGGAGCGAATGGACGTTCACGAACAGCACGTCTCCATCCTTGTAGACCAGTTTGATCGCCTCGTGCGCCTTGCCGTTTTCGTTGATCTTCACAAGCCCGTCGAAGCGGCCCACGCCGTGGTCGATATGCACCACATAGTCGCCCGGCCGCAACTGGTTCAGCTCGGCGACGGTCATCTGTTCGTCGCGCCTGATCTCGCCGTTGATGCGGTAACGCTGGTAGCGGTCGAAAATCTGATGGTCGGTATAGAGGCACAACTTCAGGTCGTTGTCCACGAAACCCTCGTGCAGCGTCACCGAAAGGGGCCGCACGACGGCCTGCCCGCGTCCGATCTGGTGAAAGATGTTTTCGAGACGCTCGACCTGCACCTTGTTTTCCGAGAGGATATAGGTCGTGTAGCCGCGCAGCGAATTGCGGATCATGTCGTCGGCCAGCATCTCGAAATTCTTGTTGAACTTGGGCTGGGGAGCCGTATCGAACTCTACGGCCGCCGTGGCGGGACGCTCCGGCAGGTTGTCGCGCAGGGCGAGCATCCGACAGTTCGCCAAATCGCCGAGCAGTGCGTTGCGGCTGGTCATCAGGCGGTCGATCTCCTCAGGACGTTCCATGTCGGCAAGCGTCTTGCGGCGGATATCGTTCACCCGACGCAGCACGTAATCGGCGTCGTAGAACCAATAGGCCGCAGCATCGCCCGCAAACTGCACGAACGACACCTTCGCCGCCCCATCGCCGGCATTGAGGTTGGGAATGATCTCCACCCGGTCGAGTTTGTCGGCCGAGAGCTGGCTCGAAATGTTGAAACGGCGGATCGAGTCCACCTCGTCGCCGAAAAAGTCGATACGGTAGGGTTTGCTTTCCGAGAAGGAGAAGACGTCCACGATACCGCCGCGCACCGAATACTGGCCCGGCTCATAGACGAAATCGACGCGGGTGAAGTTCGCATCGACGAGCGCGTCCTCCAGCACGGCGATCGAGATACTGTCGCCGACTTTCACGGCGATCGTATCCCGCCGGAGGGTTTCGGCGTCGGCGACCCGCTCGGCCAGCGCTTCGGGATAGGTGCAGACGATCAGATACCCTTTCGTGAAGCCCTTCACGGCGTTCATCGCCGCCGTACGCTGCACCACGCCCTGCGCATCTTCGGCGCCGTAGGCCACCGAACGCTTGTAGGAGGAGGGGAAGAAATAGACCTGCTTCTCGTCCAGCAGGTTATAGAAGTCGTTCATCAGGTAGGCCGCAGCGTCGCGGTCCTCGGCGACGAAGACGTGTACGCCCCCGGTTTTCGCCGCAGCGGCAGCGGCATAGAACGAAAGAGCGCCGCCGACCAGCTCTTTCAGATGGACGGTTGCGCGCTCTTTCTTATATTCGCGGCACAGGCGGGGCAGGGCTTTCGACCCGGCGGCGAACTGCGCCAGCTGCTCGCGGGCAGTCATACGGTTACTTGTTTATCAGGTCGTTGTCCTTGCGGTCGTGGTAATGGACCTCGACGATACCGAGACTCTGGTCGGCGACGACATGCAGCCGCACCTTGTATTTCCACTGCCAGCGGCGGCGCAGCGACCAAAGGCCCTGCTTGAGGAAGGAGGCCACATAGGGGCTTACGACCAGCTTGATATATTTGTGACCGCGGTCATGCGTAAGGAACGAAATCTGGTTCTCGATCTTCTTGTCCAGCAGCACCGTCGGTTCGATCTTGCCCGATCCGTTGCAGGTCGGGCAGACGTCCGAAACCTCCTCCACGGCCACGGGACGCACCCGCTGGCGGGTGATCTGCATCAAGCCGAACTTGGTGAGCGGCAGGACCGTGTGCTTGGCCTTGTCGGTAGCCATCAGCTTCACCATTTCGTCGTAGAGCGCCTGCCGGTTCTGCGCCTTGCGCAGGTCGATGAAGTCGATGATGACGATGCCGCCCAAGTCGCGCAGACGCAGCTGGCGGGCGATTTCGGCCGCGGCGGCCAGATTGACGTCCATCGCCGTCTGCTCCTGATTGTCCTCGGCCTTGGTGCGGTTGCCCGAATTGACGTCGATGACGTTCATGGCCTCCGTGCGCTCGATGATGAGGTAGGCGCCGCGTTTGAGCGACACGTACTTGGCGAAGAGCGACTTGATCTGCTTCGAGATGTCGAAGTTGTCGAAAATGGGCACGTTGCCGCGGTAGAGTTTGACGATCTTCTCCTTTTCGGGTTCGATCTGCCTGATATAACCGCGGATGTCGTTGTACATCGCCTCGTCGTCCACGGCGATCTGCGAGAACGAACCGTTCAGCGAGTCGCGGATGATCGTATTGGCGCGGTTCATCTCGCTCATCAGCTGGGCGGGAGCCGTGTTTTTCTTGATCGCCGCGCAGGTCTTGCGCCAGCGGTCGATCTGGGTCTGAATGTCGTGTTCGATATCCTCGTCCTTGGCCTCCATGGCCGCAGTGCGGATGATGACGCCGAAATTCTTGGGCAGCACGGCGGCGGCGATCCGCTTCAGGCGTTTCTTCTCGTCCACCGAACGGATCTTCTGCGACAGGAAGACCTTCGACGAGAAGGGCACCAGCACGACGTTGCGTCCGGCCAGCGAAATATCGGCCGTCAGACGGGGCCCCTTGGTCGAGATGGCCTCCTTGGCGATCTGCACCATGATGTTTTGGCCGACCTGCAGGTAGTCGCCGATCTTGCCCGACTTCTCCACGGGCGGTTCGAGCTTCATGCTCTCGACGCGCAGGCCCCGTTTGCCGGGCTGCTGCGAAGCGACGAGCTTCTGCAACGAAAGAAACTGACCGCCCAGATCGAGATAATGGATAAAGGCGTCCTTTTCGTGTCCTATATTGACGAATGCCGCATTGAGACCCGGCATGATCTTACGTACTTTTCCGAGGTAGATATCCCCGACGGCGAACCCGGTCTGACACCTGTCTCTTATACACATCTGACGCTGCCGACGAAGGCTTAGGTGTAGATCT
>OJPN01001751.1_pt1 | contig 14588 bp, 8 predicted proteins | sample 1598511 | NCBI WGS metagenome assembly OJPN01 (sample SAMN03922485, study PRJEB24848) | human gut metagenome | isolation source: stool sample | host: Homo sapiens | place: Germany | collected 2011-05
CGATGGAGCCCATGCCGCGGTAGATCTTGTAGGTACGGCCCTGGTAGAGGATGGTTTCGCCCGGGCTTTCTTCGGTACCGGCGAACAGGGAGCCGATCATCACGGAGTGGGCGCCCACCACGAGGGCCTTGACGATGTCACCGGAGAACTTGATGCCGCCGTCAGCGATGCAGCAGCGGTCCATCTCGCGGGCAGCGCGGCTGCCGTCCATGACGGCGGTCACCTGCGGCACGCCCACACCGGCCACGATGCGGGTGGTGCAGATGGAGCCGGGGCCAATGCCCACCTTGACGGCGTCGGCACCGGCTTCGAGCACGGCGCGGGCACCTTCGTAGGTGGCCACGTTACCAGCCACCAGCTGGCAGTTGGGGTACGCGGTCTTGACCTTGCGGATGGCCTTGAGCACGTTCAGGGAATGACCGTGGGCGGAGTCCAGGACGAGCACGTCCACACCGGCCTGGATGAGCTGCTCGGCGCGTTCGTCGCAGTCGCGGCCGATGCCGATGGCGGCACCCACGCGCAGGCGGCCGGCGCTGTCCTTGCAGGCGTTGGGGTATTTCTGGACTTTGTCGATGTCCTTCATGGTGATGAGGCCGCGCAGGCGCTCGTTCTCGTCCACCACGAGGAGCTTTTCGATGCGGTGTTCGTGCAGGTGGCGCTTGGCTTCTTCCAGGGAGGTGCCCATGGGCACGGTGACCAGGTTCTTGCTGGTCATCACTTCACCCACGCGGATGGCGGAGGCGTCTTCGATGAAGCGCACGTCACGGTTGGTGAGGATGCCCACCAGCTTGCCGTCATCCACGACGGGCAGACCGGACACGCGAAAATCCGCCATCAGGTCCAGGGCTTCCTGCACGGAGTTGCGGGAGGAAACGGTAACGGGGTCAAGGATCATGCCGCTTTCGCTCTTCTTGACGCGTTCCACTTCCAGGCGCTGGCGTTCGATGGGCATGTTCTTATGGATGATGCCGATGCCGCCCATACGCGCCATGCTGATGGCCATGGCCGATTCGGTGACCGTGTCCATGGCAGCGGAGAGCAGGGGGATGCGCAATTCGATGGAAGGAGTGAGCCAGGTGGAGATGTCCACGGCGTCGGGAGTCACTTCCGAATAGCTGGGGACAAGCAAGATATCGTCAAAAGTCAGGGCCTTGCCGCGATTGGTGAACATATTTGCCTCGTAATGTGCTGGAATTGTTCAACAAAATTTAATATATAATTATATACATTCCTCGTGTCCATGTCAATGCAAGAAAAGGGCCGGAAACACGGGGCGGACTGGCAAAATTTTTATGAAAGCGGGAGAGAGACGCTTGCTCCTGCATGCGGGCATGGCCGCCGTCATCCATATACTAATGTAGTGCCGTGGAAAGGGGCTCATCGTGCGGCACAAACTGTCGGATTTCGCAACCGGTTCGGACGGGGGCCACCGAAAGGAACCGGGAGGCGGGGAATTTTCCTGGCTGTTCTTTTGGGAGTGATCGGGGCCTGCGGTCGATGCCTGTCCCTGGAACTGTCAGGAGAGCCGTCCGCGTGCGGGATCTTTCGTGCCGCCGGGCAATACCGGGAAGAGTGGCGGGCGCCTTCGCATGCTCCGGGCATGGTGCGGCACGTTTGTCCTGGTGCCGTGGCCAGGCTTGATGGGGGACATGCATGGTTCAGTTTTCTGTCCCGCCCCAAGGGGATTTTCCGGCCGGGGCTGTGGAAATTTTCGCTTTGCGGGTGCATTTCGCATGGATGATTTTAAAGATTGTCTTGCTATCATGCTGTAAAGAAAGACTCTTTTTATGGTGTCGCCTGAAATTAACAAGCCTATATCGTTTTTTATCACTTAATATTGACAAACTGATAAAAGGGGTTTAAAAATTTTTACAAGTTCGACGGACAAGCAGATCGCTCCGCGAGCTTTTAAAAATGAGCTTTCAGCTCCGGCCGTATCGGCCGGGATTCCTGTCCCGCTCCGCACAGGTCAGGAATGGGGTCCCGCAAGGGAAAAAGATCCCGTAGTGGATGGGATCGAAAGATGCGGAAGTAATGAAGGAAGGTATTATCATGAAGAAGCTTATGACTCTCGCTCTGGCTGCCGCTATGATGCTGGGTGCCGCTACCGGCGCCAGCGCTATCGACTTCAAGGCCAAGGGCCAGTGGATCATGTCTTTCGACTACGGCATGCACGGCAACTTTGGTGAAAGCAAGGCCAAGAACAACTCCGGCTTCAAGAACGAAGACGAATTCGAAGCCCGCCAGCGCGTTCGCCTGCAGTTGGACGCCGTGGCTTCCGAAGCTCTGTCCGGCACCGTGTTCTTCGAAATCGGTGACCAGGTGTGGGGCGACAACGACAACGGCGGCGCTCTGGGCGCTGACGGCAAGGTCGTGGAACTGAAGCGCGCCTACATCGACTGGATGGTGCCCCAGACCGACCTGAAGGTCCGCATGGGTATCCAGGGCATCGCTCTGCCCAGCTTCACCACCAATGCCTCCCAGATCATGGATGATGACGTGGCCGCCATCTCCCTGAACTACCAGTTCAACGAAAATGTGGGCCTGACCGCTTTCTGGGCTCGTCCCTACAACGACAACAGCGGCTACAAGTGGAACGGTGACAAGGAAGGCTACCAGAACTACATGGACAACATGGACATGTTCGCCGTCCTGCTGCCCCTGACCTTCGACGGCGTGAAGGTGACCCCCTGGGTCATGTACGCCGCCATGGGCCCCGGCATGTTTAATGAATGGAAGCACCCGGAAGACAAGACCAAGAAGTTCAGCGGAGGCAACGCCTGGACCCGCGCTTCCAACGGTCTGGTCTCCGGCTTCGCCGGCACCGATCCCCTGGATACCTACGGCAATGCCTTCTGGGCCGGCGTGACCGGCGAAGTGACCTACTGGGATCCCTTCCGCATCGCCTGGGATGTGAACTACGGTTCCGCCTCTTACGAAGACCAGAAGATGAACCGCGAAGGCTGGTTGGCCAGCCTGCTGCTGGAATACAAGCTGGATTGGGGTACTCCCGGTCTGTACGGCTGGTACGGTTCCGGTGACGACAGCAACCCGAAGAACGGTTCCGAGCGCATGCCTGTGGTGAGCGCCAACGGCAACAACGGCTTCTCCAACTTCGCCTTCAACGGCAACCCCTACATCGCCCGTGAAGGCGTGCTGGGCACCAATATGACCGGTACCTGGGGCATCGGCGCCCGCCTGAAGGACGTGAGCTTTGTGGAAGACCTGAAGCACACCCTGCGTGTGAACTTCATGGGCGGCACCAACGCTCCCAAGATGGCCAAGTACGTGAGCCATACTTCCTTCAAGGATTCTGCGAGCGTGACCCAGTACGGTACCTCCTACGATCCCATGTACCTGACCACTGACGACTACGCTCTGGAAATCGGCCTGACCAACACCTACAAGATGTACGACAACTTCACCGTCATGCTGGATGCCTCCTATCTGGCCCTGTGGCTGGACGACAGCCGCAGCACATGGGGCAAGAATCCCATGGCTAACTTCGCCAAGGGCGGCGACGGCGTGTACGACGCCTGGAACGTGAACCTGTCCTTCGTGTACTCCTTCTAAGCTTCGGCTTGAGACATTCGACCGTGGGGGCTTCGGCCCCCTCGGTTTCAAGCCCCGCTTCGGCGGGGCTTTTGTTGTTTCAGATAGAGTGTGCCTGAGATGCACGGAGATGTACTGTGTAGTCTGATGTTTTTCTAGAGAATGGTGGAGCAGCCTTCTTCTGAAGGTCTGATCCGCACAGCCCGGGCTGAAAGAATCGTCCGCAGAATCCTCCGCCATCCCGGATTGCCCGATCCTGTCACTTTATGACACGGTTCAAAAAATTGTCCTTTCCCTCTTGACGGCGAGAAAGGGCATGCGTATGCTTGCGTAGCAAAATTTGTACTCACGTGGAAAACGGATACATTTTTGCTATGTCTGGCTGGGATGTCCCTGGGGAGGAACGTCCCATGCACGTCAGGAAATTTCTCTCAGGAAGGAAGGTTTTTATCATGAAAAAGCTGATGACCCTCGCTCTTGCTGCGGGTATGCTGCTGGGTGCCGCTACCGGCGCCAGCGCTATTGATTTCAAGGCCAAAGGCCAGTGGCTGATGGGCTTCTCCGCCGGTGACGGCTCCCTGGTGAGCCACACCAAGACCAACAAGGCCAGCAACCACAACAAGGCCGCTGATACCGATGACATCTTCTCCGCTGCTCAGCGTCTGCGCCTGCAGTTGGACGCCGTGGCTTCCGAATCTCTGTCCGGCACCGTGTACTTTGAAATCGGTGATACTACTTGGGGCCAGAACGTCTCCGGCGGTGCTCTGGGGGCTGACCAGAAGATCGTGGAACTGAAGAACGCCTACATCGACTGGATGGTGCCCAACACCGACCTCAAGTTCCGCATGGGTATCCAGGGTATCCAGCTGCCCAACGTGGCCGGTGGTTCCGCCATCCTGGATGACGATGTGGCCGGTATCGTGGCCAGCTACCAGTTCAACGAAAACGTTGGTCTGACCGCCCTGTGGGCTCGTCCCTACAACGATAACTGGGGCGATAAGTCTACGCGCTGGGCCGGTTCCGATACCCAGTACGCCAACTATCATGACAATATGGATCTGTTCGCTCTGATGCTGCCCCTGACCTTCGACGGCGTGAAGGTGACCCCCTGGGTCATGTACGGCATGCGCGGCGAAAACGTGGAAGTCCGCGGTGAAATGCAGCCCTATCCTGTTGTAGCCAACGACACTGCCGTGGGTAACACCCACAAGGCTTACGGTTCCATGTTCTGGGCCGGCCTGCCCATCTCCCTGACCCTGTGGGATCCGCTGAACGTCGAGCTGGACATCAACTACGGCTATGTGGAATCCATGGGCCGTTATGACGCTCTGCGCTACAACGACCTCACCTCCCGCATGGGCAGCACCGAGCGTGAAGGCTGGCTGGTCAAGGCCCTGGTGGAATACAAGATGGATTGGGGTACCCCCGGCATCTTCGGCTGGTATGCTTCCGGTGACGACGGCAACGTCAAGAACGGTTCCGAGCGTATGCCCACCATCTCCGGCTGCGGTAACTTCATGTCCTTCATGGGCGACGGCAACTACGGCTGGTCCTCTGACGGTTCTCTGTACGACCGCAACATGACCTACGCCGGTACCTGGGGTATCGGTCTGCGCGTGCATGACATGAGCTTCGTGGAAGATCTGAAGCACTCCTTCCGCGTGGCCTACTGGGGTGGTACCAACTCTCCCAAGATGGCCAAGTACGCTAAAGACTCTTGGGGCTGGAACACTGGCGGCTGGGACGGTCCTTACCTGACCACCAACGACGGCCTGCTGGAATTCAACCTGGTCAACAGCTACCAGATCTACGAAAACCTGGAAGCCAACCTGGAACTGGGTTACATCGTGAACATGATGGACGACGACACCTGGAAGCGCAGCTACCGCGACGATTCCTACAAGAAGCAGGACGCCTGGAAGGCCCAGCTGATCTTCGCTTACAGCTTCTAGTCTTTACGACAACGATGCTTTCAAGGGGGGCGCAAGCCCCCCTTTTTTATTGGATAAGACGATCTTTCGCCTGGCGGGAGGTCGTCTTTTTTTTTGCCCGGAGGAGGGGAGAGCGGATGGAGCAAAGGCCATGCCTGGTGCAGCAGGCGTTTCATGCAGATGTTTGGGGACAGGATGTCTTGCAGGGAACAGTTTTTTGTATGGCTTTTTCCACACAAGTCTCTGGCGCTTTTTTAGGGGGACAGCCTCCTTTTTCTTCCTCGCTCCTTCTTTTTTTTACGACGCTGTCGAGTGATTCAATAAATTGACCAATCGCCTTGACCCACCCATATGCCCATGCTAACGCAACAAGATAATAGACTCTTTTGATGAGTCCTATAAGATCGATGGCCTGCCGGAGATGTCTCGGGGAAGGACGTGGAGTTCTCAGGCCTGGAAATTTTTCATTTAGGGAGGAAGGTTTTATCATGAAGAAGCTGATGACTCTTGCGCTCGCTGCGGGCATGTTGTTGGGGGCTGCCAGTGGTGCTCACGCTATCGATTTCAAAGCCCAGGGGATGTGGCTGATGGGCGTGGGGGCCGGGGATGGTTCCTTCGTGAGCCATACCCGCCAGGCCGGTGCGACGTCGAATAAGGCCCGGGATACCGATGACGCCCTCAGTGCCATGCAGCTCGTGCGTTTGCAGTTGGATGCGGTGGCTTCCGAGTCGCTGTCCGGTACGGTCTACTTCGAAATCGGCGACACCATGTGGGGCCAGGCATCTTCCGGCGGCGCCCTGGGCGCTGACAAGACCATCGTGGAATTGAGAAACGCCTATATCGACTGGACGGTTCCCAACACCGACCTCAAGTTCCGTATGGGTATCCAGGGGCTCTCCATGCCCAATGTGGCCGGTGGCTCCGCGGTGCTGTTTGACGATGCCGCCGCTGTCGTAGCCAACTACCAGTTCAACGAAAATGTTGGCCTGACAGCTTTCTGGGCCCGTCTGTTCAACGACAACTGGAACGAGAGCAGTGCCGCCAACCGCTGGTCTCCTGACGATGATGCCAACTACCAGGATAACGTGGACCTGTTCGCCCTCATGCTGCCGCTGACCTTCGAAGGTGTGAAGCTGACCCCCTGGGCCATGTACGGCATGATCGGCGTCAACTCCTGGGATGCCATGGATAACGGGCTGCATATGGGCAGCTATCCTCCCTACAGCCTGCGTCCTTATCCGCTGGCCTACAACGGCGGGACGCTGGATACCGACAAATCCTATGGCTCTGCGTTCTGGGCCGGTCTGCCCATTGCCGTCACGGCCTTTGATCCGCTGAACATCGAAGTCGATATCAACTACGGTTATGTGGAATCCATGGGGCGCTATGATGTGCAGCAGCTGAACAGCGGCGCCTGGCGTCGTGGCGATACCCAGCGCGAGGGCTGGCTGGTCAAGGCCCTGGTGGAATACAAGCTGGATTGGGGTACTCCCGGCATCTTCGGCTGGTATTCCTCCGGTGATGACGGCAACGTGAAGAACGGTTCGGAGCGTATGCCCACCATGTCCGGTTGCGCTAATTTCATGTCCTTCATGGGCGACGGCAACTATGGCTGGGGCGACCCGCGTCTGTATGACCGCAACCTGACCTATGCCGGTACCTGGGGCGTGGGTCTGCGCATCCACGACATGAGCTTTGTAGAAGATCTGAAGCACTCCTTCCGTGTGGCTTACTGGGGTGGTACCAACAGCCCTGCCATGGCCAAGTATGTGAAGGATGCCTATGGCTGGGACAACGGTACCCCCGAAGGTCCGTACCTGACCACCAATGACGGCCTGCTGGAATTCAACCTGGTGAACAGCTACCAGATCTATGAGAATCTGGAAGCCAACCTGGAGTTGAGCTATATCGTGAACATGGTGGATGACGACACCTGGAAGCGCAGCTACCGCAACGACTCCTACAAGAAGCAGGATGCCTGGAAGGCCCAGCTGATCATTGCCTACACGTTCTAGTCTTTCCCGACCGGGATGTTTCAGGGGGGGCGCAAGCCCCCCTTTTCCGTTTTTGAGGCAGCCGTATCAGACGTCCTTGCCTTGCCTTGCCTTGCCTGTCTCCTGCGTCTATGCTGCGGCATCCTTCGGATGCATAGCTCTCTTTTGGCGGGAGCGATGCAACTTTCTGCCGCTGTGTCCGTGCAGCCTGGCAGGCCCGACAGATTCCCCTCTTGTCACGAGGTCCCATGTTTGCCCGTATCGCTCTGCTTTCCGCTCCTTACAGCACCCTGACGTACGCCTTGCCCGACATCTTTCCCGAAGAGTTCTGGCAGGAAGGCCTGCGCGTGGCCATCCCCCTGGGCCGTGGTGCGTTGCGGGCAGGCATCCTGATGGAGCGGCTGGAGCACAGCGATCTTCCCGATGACGTCACCTGCAAGGAGGTGGCCTGGCCGCTGGAGACCGTCCCCCTGCTTTCGGAGGAGATCAGGGCGCTGGCACGGGATCTGGCCATCCGGCAGGGACTGGAGCCGGGCTGTGTGTTCGGGCATGTCCTGCCGCAGGGCTTGCGTCAGGTGGATCCGCGCATCCGCTGGCTGGCGGCGGACAGGGATTTTTCCTGTACGGTGAAGCAGGTCACGAAACTGGAACCTGATCTGCGCCAGGCCCTGGCCGTGGCCCTGTGCCGGGGGGAGGCTCGCCTTGTCGCTCCGGGCCGGGATGCCGCCGGGGAGGAACTTTGTGTGCTGCGGGTGGATCCTCCCTGGCCGGTACGGCCGCAGGCCGCACGGCAGCGCGAGATACTGGACTATCTGCATGAACGGGGACAGGTCTGCCGTCGCCAGTTGACTCGGGATCTGGGAGCCGGCAGTGCTCCGGCCCTGCGATCTTTGCTGCAGGCCGGTTTCGTGACCTTGCGCCACGCGGAGGCCGATGAGCCCGCTGACGAGCTGCTTCCGCCCGCGCCCCGGGCCTTTGAGCTCAATGCAGACCAGCAGCGGGCCCTGGAGGCCCTGCGTGCTGCGCTGGAGACGGAGCGGCCCGCATCGGTCCTGCTGTTTGGGGTGACCGGCAGCGGCAAGACGGCTGTCTATCTGGAGCTGATCCGGCATTGCATGGAGCAGGGCAGGAGCGTCCTCCTGCTGGCTCCCGAAGTGGCTCTTGCCTGCAAGCTGCGCCGGGATGCGGCCTGCGTCCTTCCCCATGTGCCCCTGTTTTTCTATCATGGCTACCAGCCTCCGGCACGACGGGAGGAGATCTTCCGCCGTCTGGCCACCCGGCAGGAGCCCTGCCTCGTGGTGGGGACGCGTTCGGCGCTCTTCCTGCCTGTACCGCAGCTGGGCTGCGTCATCCTGGACGAAGAGCATGACAGCTCGTTCAAGCAGGACGAGTCTTTGCCCTATCAGGCCAAGGAGCTGGCCTGGTCGCGCATCGCACGGCAGCGCGGCCTGCTGGTGCTGGGCTCGGCCACGCCGGACATCAAGACCTTCCATGCGGCCAGTCAGGGGCAGATAGATCTTCTTCGCCTGCCGGAGAGGGTAGGGGGGCGGCCTTTGCCGCCGGTGGAGCTGGTGGATACCAGCGGCCTGGCCGGGGAAGGGCTGCTGGCTGCCCGCAGCGAGCAGGCCCTGCGCGAAGTGCTGCAACGCGGGGAGCAGGCCGTTGTCCTGCTCAACCGGCGCGGTTACGCGCCCCTGCTGTACTGCCTGGACTGCAAGGAGACCGTCAGCTGCCCGCATTGCCACATCGCTCTGACCTACCATAAAGGGCGGGGGCGGCTTGTTTGCCATTACTGCGGCTATGCCGTTCCCTTTCCCAGTCCCTGCCCGCAGTGCAGGAGCATGAACTTCCTGCCCATGGGGGAGGGGACCGAAAGGCTGGAAGAATATTTGTCCACTCTGGCCGGGCAGCCTGTCCTGCGCCTCGACCGTGACAGCACCCGGCGGCCCGGACGCATGGAAGAGATACTGGCGGCCTTTGCCCGGCACGAGTCCCCCATCCTTGTAGGTACGCAGATGCTCTCCAAGGGCCACCACTTCCCTGATGTGACCCTGGCCATCGTGGCGGACGGGGATCTGGGGCTCAATCTGCCGGACTACAGGGCTGCGGAGCGGTCCTTCCAGCTGCTGGTCCAGTCCGCAGGCCGGGCAGGACGTGGCGACAAACCCGGGCGGGTACTGATCCAGACCCGCAATACCAATCACTACTGCTGGCAGTATGTCCAGAACGGTGATTATGAAGGTTTTTATGCCGCCGAGCTGGCCCGGAGGCGACAATACGGTTATCCGCCTTTCGTGCGTCTGGCGTTGCTGCGCATCTCCTTCCCTGCGGAAGATTCCGGTGGCGCCGCGGCGCTGGGGGAGCTGGCCCGTTTGCTGCAAACCAGGGCCCGTGAGCTGGGCGTGCGCCTGCTGGGGCCCATCCCGGCGCCCCTGGCCATGCTGCGGGGACGCAGGCGTTTTTCCTGCCTCATCAAAAGTACTGACTGGCAGTCGGTCAGGGCGCTGTACCATGAAGCTTTGCGGCAGCAGTGCGCCAGCCGCTTGCGGCTTTTCCTTGACCTTGACCCTGTCAATATGCTCTAATCTTACGATTTATTTTTCCCGTACGCGGGATTTTACTGGGGAAAGCTCCGCGGTGCCTGCCCCGGCATTTTTGCGGCCTTTGACCGGCCCTGATGCCGGAGCGTCCGGCATGAGACATGGCCGGGCACGGCAGGGCAGGAGTCAGTACCGGGCGGAAGGATATTCCCGGTGCTTCATGGTCAAGGGAGGAAGAATGAAAGCTTTGCGTGTGGTGGGCCTGTGGGTGGCCCTGGTTCTGGGAATGGCGTCGTCCGCCATGGCTGAAGGTTTTGCGCTGACCGAGTGGAGCGCACGCGGTCTGGGTCTGGCCAGCGGCATGGTGGGCCGCGCTGACGACGTGTCGGCCATTGCCTATAACGCGGCCGGCATCACCCAGCTGCCCGGCGTCCAGGTCATGGGTGGTATGGGGCTTATCGCCCCTATGGGGACTTTGTCGCTGGATACGACCCACGGCAAGCAGGAAACCACCACCAAGCCCGCTGTGTGGGCCGCGCCGCACGCCTATGCCAGCTGGCAGCTCAACGACAGCCTGTGGCTGGGTCTGGGCGTGTTCTCGCGCTTCGGCCTGGGCAACAGCTATGACCAGAACTGGACCGGCCGTTACAACCTGTACAGCGTTAACCTCCAGACCATCTCCGCCGTGCCCACTCTGGCCTGGAAGATCAACGACATGTTCTCCGTGTCCGCCGGTCTGGAGATCATGAACGTGAACCTGACAACAGAACAGAAGATTCCTTTCCCGCTTGGTATACCGAACCCGGCCACTGACAGCGATATCGAAGTCCAGGCCTCGGGCTGGGGCGTGGGCGGCCATTTCGGCCTGCACGCCCGTCTGAACGATGAATGGTCCATCGGTCTGGCCTACAAGACCCAGGTCACGGTCAATGCCTACGGTGAAGCCAAGCATGACGGTGTGCTGAAAGATGCGGGCATGCTGAGGGACTGTGACGCCCACGGTACCGTGCAGCTGCCCGACTCCCTGGCCCTGGGCGTGGCCTACAAGCCTCTGGACAATCTGAGCTTCGAAGTGGGCGCTGTCTGGACGCGCTGGTCTACCTACAATTCCCTGAACATCTATATGGATAACGGCAACCAGTCCATCAGCCACAAGAACTGGAACGACGGCTGGAATTTCAATGCCAGCGTGGAATACAAGCCCCTGGACTGGTGGAGCCTGCGCGCCGGTTTCTGGTACGAGACCCCGGTCATCAACGAAGATCATTCCGACTTCATGGTGCCGTCCAACGGCCGCACGGCCCTGACCCTGGGCACGGGCGTGGAGTGGAACGACTTCACCATCGACTTCGCCTACTGCCATATGTGGATCAACCCCACCAGTTATGACGATACGGACGGTCATGGGATTCTTGACAGCAAGTACATCACCGGCGGCCATTCCAAGGATACCGTGGCCAACATCTATATGCTGAGCTTCGGCTACAAGTTCTAGCCCGCCGCTCCGGCAGGTTTTCGGGCGTCGCTCCTTGGGCGGCGCCTTTTTTTGCGCCTTGCGGCACAGAGCATTTGACCACAGGCTAGAAAGTCTCTATAGTCCCGTTTGAGAAAGTCTAAACTTTTACCGCCTGAACAGGCCCTGCTTTGCAGGAAACATCTCTTTGGAGGAGAGCAATGAAACGCACCATCCTTGCACTGACCCTGCTGATGGCTCTGGTCCTGCCCGGCATGGCCAAGGCCGAAGGTACCGGTATGTACCTGGCTCCCAAGTTCCTGATGACCATTCAGGAAACCGGCACCATCGAACGTTCCGGTATGGGCGGCGTGGACGAATACTCCCAGTTCACCCTGGGCGGCGCTCTGGCTGCCGGTTACGACTTCTGGCCCCAGTATCTGGTGCCCCTGCGTGTGGAACTGGAATACGCCCTGCGCGGCAACAGCGAAAAGAGCTGGGGCAGCAACTGGGGCAGCGTGGATTGCACCTGGAACAGCTCCACCCTGTTCGCCAACCTGTACTATGACTTCCGCAACGACAGTGCCTTCGTGCCCTACATCGGCGCCGGTATCGGTATGTCCTTCAACTACCTGGGCTTCGACCTGCACCGTGGCGGCAGCGCCGTTTCCCGTGACGAAAGCACCACCAACTTTGCCTGGAACGTGGGCGCCGGTGTGGCTTACAACGTGAACGACGCCCTGTACATCGACGCCGCTTACCGCTATGTGGACTTGGGCTACACCGAAGCCAGTGGTGCTCTGAACGGCGATCAGATCAAGGTGGGCAGCCGTCCTTACAACCACGAATTCATGCTGGGCCTGCGCTTCGCTTTCTAAAGCGTATTACCGGCGATTTGAAAAGGCCGCTCCTTCGGGAGCGGCCTTTTTTGTTTTTGGGCAGGGCAGGGGCAGCGTGAGGGGCCTGTCCCCCGGGATCCGTGAACCACAGACAGGCCGGGACGGCCTGGTAAAAAGCTGTGATGGCCGCCACTGCGGTCTTTTCTTGACGAAACGGCGTAAACAGCCTATGAATCACAATTCTGTATGCGCTGGCCGGGCCCGCGTGATCTGTCGCCATGTCCTGCGGCAGGGAGGGCAGGGCCTTTCAGTGTAACTTGATAGCGGGGTTCCCATGTTTGAAAGTCTTTCCGATCGCCTTTCCGGTGTGTTCCGCTCCTTCAGCGGACGCGGCCAGCTGACGGAAGAAAATATCCAGGCCGGCCTGCGCGAGGTGCGTCTTGCCCTTCTGGAGGCCGACGTCAACTTCAAGGTCGTCAAGGACTTTGTGGAGAACGTCCGCCAGAAGTGCCTGGGACAGGAACTCATCAAGGGCGTCAGTCCGGCGCAGCAGGTCGTCAAGATCGTCCATGAAGAGCTGGTGGGGCTGCTTGGTGGTGAGACAGCGGGGCTGAACCTTCAGGGCCAGGAACCCGCCGTCATCATGCTGGTGGGCCTGCAGGGCTCCGGTAAGACCACCTCGGCGGGCAAGATCGCCAATCTGCTGCGCAAGCAGAAGATGCGTCCCTATCTGGTGCCTGCCGACGTGTACCGTCCCGCGGCTATCGATCAGCTGACCGTGCTGGCCAAGCAGCTGGACATGCCCTGCTTCCCGTCCACGGTGGACATGAATCCCGTGGACATCGCCCGTCAGGCCATGGAAGCCGCCCGTGAGCAGCAGGCTACGGTGGTCCTGCTGGACACCGCCGGCCGTCTGCATGTGGACGAGCCGCTGATGCAGGAACTGGCCGCCATCAAGGCGGCGGTGAACCCGCAGGAGATCCTGTTCGTGGCCGACGCCATGACCGGTCAGGATGCCGTGACCGTGGCCGAAGCCTTCAACAAGGATCTGGCCCTGACCGGTGTGGTCCTGACCAAGATGGACGGCGATGCCCGCGGCGGCGCGGCCCTGTCCATCAAGTCGGTGACGGGCGCTTCGGTCAAGTATGTCGGCGTCGGTGAAAAGCTTTCCGATCTCGAGGTGTTCCACCCCGAGCGCGTGGCGGGGCGTATTCTTGGCATGGGCGATATGCTCACGCTCATCGAAAAGGCGCAAAGCTCTTTCGAGGCGGAAGAAGCCGAAGCCATGGCCAAGAAGCTGCAAAAGGCCACGTTCGATTTTGAGGATTTCCGTACCCAGATGCGCCGCATGAAAAAGATCGGGTCGCTGGAAAATATCCTCAAGCTTATTCCCGGACTTGGCGGTCTGACCTCCAAGCTCGGCGATCTGAAGGCCCCGGAACAGGAGATGGCGCGCACTGAAGCCGTCATCAATTCCATGACCATGAAAGAGCGCCGGAATCCGGATCTCATCAACGGCAGCCGCCGGCAGCGCATCGCCGCCGGGTCCGGCACGACCGTGGCACAGGTCAATCAGGTCCTGCGCCAGTTTACCCAGATGCGTCAGATGATGCAGCAGGTGATGAACCCCAAAGCCAAGGGCGGCAGGCCGAAGATGCCTCCGTTGCCCAAAGGGATGGGGGGAATGGGCGGTATGCCCGGTATGGGAGGGCTCCCCGGCATGGGCGGCCTTTCCGGGATGGGTGGGTTGCCCGGTATGGGCGGACTCCCCGGCATGGGCGGGATGCCCGGTTTGCCCGGAGCTCCGGGCAGCGGTAAATCCGCCACGAAAAAGAAAAAGACGGAACGGCAGAAGCGCAAGAAAAAGCGTTGATCCTCTTCCGTTTGCGGGCCGCGTCGGCACCCGGTCGGTTATTCCCCGGCCGAAAGGCTGGTGGCGAGTTTCCGGCCCAGTCGTGCAGGTCGCAAGGCATTCCCCTTGTCCTTGAGCAACAACTTTATACGATACCAATAGGAGTGTTCCAATGTCCGTTAAACTGAGACTTACCCGCATGGGCAACAAGAAGCGTTCCTTCTTCCGCATCGTGGCCACCAACACCGCCAGCCGCCGTGACGGTCGCCCGCTGGAATTCCTCGGCTACTACAACCCGCAGGTCAGCCCCGCCGACATCAAGATCGACACCGACAAGGTGCAGAAGTGGATGGACCTCGGCGCCGAGATGAGCGACACCTGTCTCTTATACACATCTCCGAGCCCACGAGACGGACTCCTATCTCGT
>OJPN01001756.1_pt1 | contig 14550 bp, 12 predicted proteins | sample 1598511 | NCBI WGS metagenome assembly OJPN01 (sample SAMN03922485, study PRJEB24848) | human gut metagenome | isolation source: stool sample | host: Homo sapiens | place: Germany | collected 2011-05
CCAGCCGCCTGATCGACCGGCCCATGCGCCCCCTGTTCCCCTATGACTTCCGCAACGACGTGTGCATCACCTGCACCGTGATGAGCGTGGACTACGACTGCTCCCCCGAGGTGGCCGCCATGATCGGCGCCTCCGCCTGCGTGAGCTATTCCGAGATCCCCTTCGCCGGTCCCATCGGCTGCCTGGAGGTGGGCTATGTGGACGGCCAGATCGTCCTGAACCCCAACCAGGAGCAGCGCAAGACCTCCCGCATGGACGTCACCGTGGCCGCCACCCGGGAGAAGGTGGTCATGATCGAGGCCGGCGCCGACGAGATCCCCGACGAGATCATGTACGCCGGTATCGTGAAGGCCCACGAGGAGATCCGCAAGCAGATCGACCTCATCGACCAGATCGTCGCTGAGATCGGCAAGCCCAAGATGGAGTATGAACACGCCCAGTTCAACCAGGAGCTGTTCGACAAGATCACCACCGAGTTCATGGACGAGGCCAAGGCCGCCATGGACACCGACGACAAGAACGTGCGCGAGGAGCGCTGGAACGCCATGATCGACCACTGGCACGAGAAGTATCTGGAGGAGTATCCCGATATGGATCAGTACCTGGAGGAGTTCACCTATAAGTTCCAGAAGAAGATCGTCAAGGCCTGGTTGCTGGAGGGCCACCGCGTGGATGGCCGCGCCAAGAACGAGATCCGTCCTCTGGCCGCCGAGGTGGGCGTGCTGCCCCGCGTCCACGGCTCCGGCCTGTTCACCCGCGGCCAGACCCAGGTCTTGTCCGTGGCCACCCTGAACACCCTGTCTGCCGCCCAGAAGCTGGACACCATCTGGGAAGAGGACGAGAAGCGCTATATGCACCACTACAACTTCCCCCCCTACTCCGTGGGCGAGGCCAAGGCTCCCCGTTCCACCAACCGTCGTGAGTACGGCCACGGCGCTCTGGCCGAGCGCGCTCTGGTGCCCGTGCTGCCCAGCGTGGACGATTTCCCCTATGCCATCCGCGTGGTCAGCGAGGTGCTGTCCTCCAACGGTTCCACCTCTCAGGGCTCCATCTGCGGCTCCACTCTGGCCCTGATGGACGCCGGTGTGCCCATCAAGGCCCCCGTGGCCGGTATCTCCTGCGGCCTCATTCAGGACGACGACGGCTCCTTCCAGACCTTCATCGACATCCAGGGCGTGGAGGACTTCCACGGCGAGATGGACTTTAAGGTGGCCGGTACCAAGTCCGGCATCACCGCCATCCAGATGGACCTGAAGAACGACGGTCTGACCCACGAGATCATCAAGGAGGCCCTGGAGATCACCCGGGACGCCCGCTTCGCCATCCTGGACGAGATCATGCTGCCCTGCATCTCCGCCCCCCGGGCCGAGGTGAGCAAGTACGCCCCCAAGATGATCACCGTCAAGATCGATCCCGACAAGATCCGTGAGGTCATCGGCAAGGGCGGCTCCGTCATCCAGAAGATCACCGCCGAGTCTGGCGCCCAGATCGACATTGAGGATGACGGCACCATCCACATCGCCTCCCCCAACGCCGAGGCCTGCGACGCCGCCAAGAAGATGATCGAGACCATCGTCTTCGTCCCCGAGGTGGGCGGCCTGTACTATGGCAAGGTGGTCCGCATCCTCCAGTTCGGCGCCTTTGTGGAGCTGGCCCCCGGCAAGGACGGCATGGTCCATATCTCCAAGCTGGCTGACCGCCGGGTGGAGAAGGTGGAGGACGTGGTGAACATCGGCGACATGATCTGGGTCAAGGTCACCGACATCGACGACAAGGGCCGCGTCAACCTGTCCTATAAGGACGCCCTGAAAGAGATCCGCGCCAAGAAAGAGGCCGGCGAGCCCATCAAGTAATTCCCCCTGAGCTGCGACAAAAGCCGTGAGAGCGATCTGCTCTCACGGCTTTTTGCGTTTTGCGTCTTTAGTTATTCCAGCCCAGCCTCCGGTGAACAGGAACAGGATCAGCAGCAGGGACAGGATCAGGGACAGGCCCCGTCGCCACTCCGGTTTGGGTCTCCAGGCGGCGGCCCGGCGGATGCGGATGGCGGCGTCGCACTCTCCAAAGGCGGACACGCTGCCCCACAGGTGCCGCCCGGCGGCAAGCTCGGTAAGCATCCGGGCGTACTCCCGCCGCCCCTCCGGCTCCAGCGTGTCCAGCACCGCCTGGTCGCAGGCCAGCTCCATGTCCCGGTTGGTCAAACGATAGGCCGCCCAGTGCAGGGGGCTCCACCAGAACAGACCCATGGAGATGGCGTTTGCCGCTTTCCACCAGGGGTGGCGCAGCCGGATGTGCTCCCCCTCGTGGCGCAACACCAGGGCCATCCGCTCCGGGGGCAGTTCTTTTTGCAGGCAGATCACGTGGCGGACGCCGTCCCCCGCGCCGGTGTCGTGGCCCCGGCGGACAAAGCTGGTGGACAGGTCGCCGCACAGCCGCACCGCCACCGTCTTGGGGTCCAGGCCGAACTCCGCCACTTTTTCCGGCGGCAGCCGCTCCCCCTGCTGGCCCAAGCGCTTCAAGCGGCCCTCCTCCCGGGTGGACCAGATCCACATCCCGATCATGGCCGCCAGCCACACCAGGCCGATGAGCATCATCTGCTCCCGGGATAACGGGCAGGAGATCCGCAGCCCTCCGGGCAGAGCCAAAGTGTCCTGTGCCCCCTCCGCCCAGGGGTCGGGCAGAATAGTGGGACTTTGTATGGGGTCATGCAGCCGCAGGCGCAGCAGCCCCCGGAAGGACCAGGGCAGAATTTTCACCCGGCCATACAAGGCCCAGAAGTACACGAAATAGCTGCTGTACCACCCAAAGGCCCACAGCTGCACCCGGTCCTGGGGTTCCAGCAGGGGGTTGGTCACCGGGCGCAGCAGGATGATGACCCCGAAGGTCAGAGCAGTCACGATACCCACGCTGAAATACATGTTGGCCACTTCATAACTCAAAGTCAGCCACAGCGCCCAAATCGAGTTGTTCATGGTCACCCCTCCCATGTGGTCTGGTCGATCAGCTCCTTCAGCTCCTCCGCCTCCGCCGGGGTCAGCTTTCTGCCCCCCAAAAAGGCGGCCAGGAAGGGGGACAGTCCCCCGGCCCGGCGCTCCAGCTCCGCCCCCTCCGCCCGGATGGCCGCCGCCCGGGTGAGCAGGGGGGTGACCACCGTGTCACGATGGTCCACCGCCCCCTTGTTTTTCAGGCGGCGGAGGACGGTATAGGTGGTGCTCTTGTTCCACCCCAGCCGCTGGGCGCACAGCTCCACCAGCTGGGCGGAGTGGACCGCGCCCGCCTCCCACAGCACCTCCATCAGCTTGTATTCCCCGTCAAATAGCTTTTCCATGGGATCGCCTCCTTCTAGTTTATTGCGATAAACCTTTCTTCTAGCCCGAGTTTATCAGAATAAACCAGGTTTGTCAAGACGATTTTGGGGGACGGATCGCCGCGTCGCTTCGCTCCTCGCAATGACACGATGCCAAGCCTTCCCCCTCCCAGGGGGAAGGTGGCCCGCAGGGCCGGATGAGGGTGACTATCGTGGGTGTAGTGGTCATCGTGCGGGCGGACACAGAGGTCCGCCCCTACAAAAGCCATCGTGACACGCCGTAGGGGCCGACCTCCGTGTCGGCCCGTCGTTAGCGGATGCACCCCCGTGGTCCCCCTCATCCGTCATGGCTGCGCCATGCCACCTTCTCCCCTGCGGGGCGAAGGCTAAAACTCATCACTCATCACTCATCACTCCTCCCTCCTAACTCCTAACTCCCCAACATTGCCACCACCTCAAAAATCGGCTATAATAGCTCTATCCCCGCTCAGCAGGCGGGATGATTTTAAGGAGGACACAGCTATGCTTTTGAATATATTGGCCGTTGGCGACGTGGTGGGCGAGGGCGGCCTGGACATTCTCTCCCGCCGACTGGACGGCCTGCGGCAGGAGACGGAGGCCAACTTTGTGGTGGTCAACGGGGAAAACGCCTCCGGCGTGGGCATCACCCCCGCCCAGGCCCGGCGCATTCTGGAGGCCGGGGCCGACGTCATCACCCTGGGCAACCACACCTGGAACCGGCTTCAGATCGGGGACTATCTGGACAAGGAGGCCCGCATCCTCCGCCCCGCCAACTACGCCGGGCGGGTGCCGGGCCGGGGCATGGGCATCTACCCCTGCAAGGGGCTGCGCATCGCCGTTTTGAACCTGATGGGCCGGGCGGAGCTGAACTCCAACCTGGACAACCCCTTTAAAATGTCCAACACCCTGCTGCGCGGCGGCGATTTTGACCTGGCCCTGCTGGACTTCCACGCCGAGGCCACCAGCGAAAAGGGCGCCATGGGCTGGTTTCTGGACGGCAAGGTCCAGGCCGTGTGGGGCACCCACACCCACGTGCCCACCGCCGACTGTCAGATCCTGCCCCGGGGCACCGGCTTTGTCACCGACCTCGGCATGACCGGCCCCAGCCGCTCCGTCCTGGGCATCAAGCCGGAGAACTCCATCAACCTGTTTATGGGCGGCCTGCCCCGGCGGTATGAGGAGGCGGAGGGCAACTGCAAGCTCAACGCCTGCCTGTTCACCATCGACACGGAGAAAAAGCGCTGCACCGGCGTCCGCCGGGCGGATATTCAGGAGTGAAGCCCATGCTGAACATCATTCACGGGGCGGACTTCCATCTGGACAGCCCCTTTTCCGGCCTCAGCCCGGAGCGGGCGGCCCAGCGGCGGGGGGAGCAGCGGGACCTGCTGACCCGCCTGGCCCAGCTGGCCCGGGAGAAGCAGGCCGACCTGGTGCTGCTGTCCGGCGACCTGATGGACGGGGAGACCGTCTATCGGGAGACGGCCCAGGCTCTCTCCCAGGCATTGGGCGGCATCCCCTGCCCGGTGTTCCTGGCCCCGGGCAACCATGACTGCTATAGCCCCTCCTCGGTGTACGCCACCCTGGACTGGCCGGACAACGTCCACATCTTCACTTCTCCCGCTGTGGAGGGGGTGGACCTGCCCCAGCTCAACTGCACCGTCTATGGCCGGGCCTTCTGTTCCCCCCACGAGACGGACTCCCCCCTGGCCGGCTTTCAGGCGGCGGAGGACGGACGGCTGACGCTGGCCTGTCTCCACGGGGACACGGCCCCCGGCAGCGGCTACGGCCCCATCTCCCAGGAGGAGATCGCCGCCAGCGGCCTGGACTATCTGGCCCTGGGCCACGTCCACCAGTACAGCGGCCTGCAGCGGGCGGGGCGGACCGTCTGGGCCTATCCCGGCTGTCCCGAGGGCCGGGGCTTTGACGAGACGGGGGAGAAGGGCGTGCTGCTCCTCCACGCCCAGCCGGGACAGGTGGTGGGGGAGTTCGTCCCCCTGTGCCGCCGCCGGTATCAGGACATCCGGGTGGACGTCACCGGCTCTGACCCCCTGGACGCCGTGCTGAATGCTCTGCCCCCGGCCACGGAGGAGGACATCTATCGCATCACCCTTACCGGGGCCTGCACCGCCCCGGATCTGGCCAGACTGCAGCGGGCCCTGGCCCCCCGGTTCTACGGTCTGACCGTGCGGGACGAGACCCGACTGCCCCAGGACCTGTGGCAGCGGCGGGAGGAGGACAGCCTGACCGGGCTGTTCCTTCGGGAGACGGAACAGCTCTGCGCCAAATGGCCCGACGACCCCGTCTGCCGTCTGGCCGCCCGCTTCGGTCTGGCCGCACTGGAAAACGGGGAGGACATCTGCCCATGAAAATCAGATCCATGACTGCCATATTCGGCAAACTGGACCGGGCCCGGCTGGAGCTGGGGGACGGTCTGAACCTGATCTGCGCCCCCAATGAGGGGGGAAAATCCACCTGGTGCGCCTTCTGGCAGGCCATGCTCTACGGCTTCGACACCCGGGAGCGGGACCGGAAGGGCCATCTGGCGGAGAAAAACCGCTATCAGCCCTGGTCCGGGGCCCCCATGGCCGGGGAGCTGGAGGTGGAGTGGCGGGGCCGGGATATCACCATCCGCCGGGGCCCCAAAAACGGCGCACCCTTCGCCGCCTTCTCCGCCGTGTACACCGGGACGGAGGAGCCGGTACCCGGTCTCACCGCCGACACCTGCGGGGAGCTGCTCACCGGCGTGGGCCGGGAGGTGTTTCAGCGCTCCGCCTTCCTGGGCAGCGGGGGAGACCTGTCCGTCACCGCCGCCCCAGAGCTGGAGCGGCGCATCGCCGCCCTGGTCTCCTCCGGCCAGGAGGACGTGTCCTTTTCCCAGACCCAGGCCCGCCTGCGGGAGTGGCTCAACCGCCGCCGGGTGAACAAGAGCGTGGGCCAGATCCCCAAGCTGGAGCAGGAGCTGTCCCAGGTGGAGGAGCAGGCGGAAGCGCTGTCCGCCCTGTGCGGGGAGATCGCCCAGTTGGAGGAGACCGTCCGCACCCTGGAACGGGAGCGGGCCGATGCGCTCTCCCGTCTCCGCCGCAGCCGTCAGGCCGCTCAGGCCCATCTGGACCAGACCCGGCAGGAGGCCCGGTCCGCCCTGGACGAGGCCCGGGAGCAGCTGGCTCAGCTGGAGCAATACGGCCCCCTCCCGCCGAAAGACCGGCTGAAGCAGGCCCAGGGGGAGCTGCAATACTTAAAAGTGCTGGATGAGGAGATCCGTCAGGCCGAGGCCGACCACAAGGCGGCGGAGGACCACTATGTCCAGACCCAGATCGCCATCCAGGACCAGCACTTCCCCGGTCTCACCGGGGAGGAGGCTCTGGCCCAGGTCCACAAGGACCTGGACCAGCACCGCAGCTGTCTGGCACAGGCCGAAAAGAAAGCCCTGTGGGCCAAGCTCCTGCCCCTGTTGGGCCTGCTGGCCGCTGCGGGCAGCGGGGCGGCAGGTTATTTTGTCCAGAAGCAGCCCGTTGGCCTGCCCCTGGCTGCCGGAGCAGCCGTATTTGTGCTAACCCTGATCGTTTCCAGCGTGTTCCGGAGCAAGGCTCGGGGGCTGAAAGACCGGGGAGAAAAAATTCTGGCCCGCTATGGGGTCGATGACCCAGACGCTCTGCTGCCCCTGGCGGAGGACTATCAGGCCCGCCGCCGTGCTGCCGACCAGGCAGCCGAACAGCTGAAGGCCGTCCGGGGAGCTCTGAATGACCGCCGGGCCCGGCGGGAGAACAGCCAGGCCGATCTGCTGCGCTTCGCCCGCTCCTTCGCCCCCCAGGTCAGCAGTCTGTTCGGGGTGTCCGCCGCCCTGTCCCGGGCGCTGGGGCTGGACCACGAAGCGGAGCTGGCCCGTCAGCGGGTGGCCGAGCGCCGCCGCCGGCTGGACGACCTGCCCCAGCAGGCGGGGGGAGCCGCCGTGCAGGACGACCCCGCTTTGACCCGCACCGCCGCCCGGCTGGACCAGGCCCGTCAGGCGCTGGACCAGGCCCTGGGCCGTCAGGCCGCTTTGGGCGACCCAGCCGCCCTGTGCGCCCGCCGGGAGCAGCTTCAACAGCAGCTGGAGCAGCGGCGGCAGGAGCACCAGGCCCTCACCCTGGCCCTGTCCGCACTGGAGCAGGCCAACGCCCGGCTGCAGGAGCGGTTTTCCCCCGCCCTGAACCGGCTGGCCGGGGAGTATCTCTCCCGGCTCACCGGGCAGCGCTACCGCCGGGTGTCCTTCACTCGGGAGCTGGAGGGCTCCGCCGCCACGGCGGACGACCTGTCCCCCCGCAGCGCCCTGTCCCTGTCCCGGGGCACGGCGGACCAGCTGTACCTGTCCCTGCGCCTGGCGGTGTGCCGCCTGTGTCTGCCGGAAAAGCCCCCCATCGTCCTGGACGACGCCCTGGCCGCCTTTGACGACCAGCGCCTGGGTCAGGCTCTGGACCTGCTCCAAGAACTCGCCCAGGACCAGCAGGTGCTCCTCTTCACCTGCCACCGCCGGGAGGGAGAACTGCTGACCGGAACTCCCGGCGTCACCAAACTGGCGCTGCCCTGAACCTTGCATAAAAACGTCGAAGCCGCCCGCGCATTGCTGCGCGGGCGGCTTCTGGCTTGTTGAAATCCGCTCCTTTGCTTCAAGAAGGAGGAACTCACATGATTTATACGGGGCCTAACAGCTCCAGTCGGGGGTCGGCCTTTACCACATCCAGCAGGTCCTCCGACACCTGGATTTCCTCCATGTGGAGGGTGTCCCGGATGCGGACGATCTTCAGCTTCTCCGGGTCGTTGTCCTGCAGGACCTTCACGGCCACCCGAATGGCCTCCTCCTCGTCGGCGGCCACCAGGGGGATCTTGCAGTCGTCCAGACAGCCCAGGGCGATGTCGTTGGCATACATGGCCTCCATGTTAAGCTGGTCGAACAGCTTGCGGGTGGTCACGTCGAAGATGCCGATGCCCACTGCGCTGCCGTGGGAGGCCGGGGAGACGTCCAGCACCACCATCCGGTCGATTTTGGGCACGGGGAGGACGAACTCCTTCAGCAGAAAGCTCTTGCCCAGAATATTGGGGTCATAGCCGTTGCCCGAGATGTCCTTGCCGATCTGCTCCACCACCAGCACGTCGATGTCCGGGATCATGAGGATGGGCATATTCTTTCGGGAGAGCATCACCAGCTCCGCCTCCCGCTCCAGCATCTTCCCGGCGGGGACGGCCTCTACCAGCAGGGTCTGGTCATAGGCGTTTTCCATAATGGCCACGCCAAAGCCCACCTTTGCCCGGGACAGGATCAGCCGGGTGGCCTCCCGCAGGGTGTCGCCGAAATAGCTGAAGTCCGCCTTGTGGATGGCGGTGCAGCCCTTGTGGTGGCCCAGGCCGATGACCAGCATCTTGCACATGCCGCTCTGGATGGTGTCCACAAAGTCGGTGTGCAGCTTCACCCGGTTGATGGGGATGACCAAGTCCGCCTGCTCCAGACAGAGCTTGTCGAAATAGACCTGGATGCCCCGGCTGGTGCTGCCCAGCAGCTCCACGTCGTTGTTGGCGATCACCGGGATGCCCATGGCCTCCTGGGTGATGCCATAGGTGTGCAAGATCTCCAGCTGCCCCTCCAGGGTGCCGCCGCCGTGGCTGCCCATGGCGGCCACGATAAAGGGCTCGGCGCCCAAGGCCAGCAGCTGGTCCACCACGCACTTGACGATGCGGGACAGGTTGCGGATGCCCCGGCTGCCCACAGCCAGGGCCACCCGCATGCCGGGCTTTACCTGGCTGCGGATCTCCGCCTTGGCAAACTCCCGGGCCACGGTGCCCTCAATGTCCTCCAGATGTTCCTTATTGAAGGACTGGCGCACCCGGTACATCTTCGGCAGCGGGCGCTTCAGGTCTTCCTCCAGCAGCAGAGGCATTTCGCTCCCTCCTTATTACGCTTCTATCGTTACACTTCTAATTTACTTGCCCATCAGGTGCAGCACGCCCATGGTCACCGGCTCACAGAAAGTGACCAGCATCAGCACCACCAGCAGAGAGAAGATAAAGCGCAGGGTGGGCTTGATCATGCGGCTCATAGGCTCCTTGGAAATGGCGGAGGCCACGAACAGGTCGATGCCATAGGGCGGGGTGACAAAGCCGATGGCCAGGTTCATGGTCAGCATAATGCCGAACTGAATGGGGGTCATGCCCAGGTTGGTGACGATGGGCAGCAGAATGGGGGACAGAATGATGGTGGCGGGGATGTTGTCGATGAGACAGCCCACGCCCAGCAGCAGCAGGTTGATGAGCAGCAACAGTAAGATCCGGTTGTCCGTTACGCCCAAAATAATAGCGGCGATGCGGGCAGGGATTTTTTCCATGGTGAGGTAGGCGGCAAAGGCCATGGAGAAGCCCACCATAAAGGTGGTCATGCCGTTGACGTTGATGCTGTCGTACAGGGACTTGTACACATCCACCAGCCGGAATTCCTTATATACGAACACGCTGACGATCACGCAGTATACCACCGCGATCACCGCCGACTCCGTGGGGGTAAACTTGCCGGAATAGATGCCGCCCAGGATGATGACCGGGGTCATCAGGGCCCAGAAGGCCTCCTTAAAGGACTTCCACACGTCCCGCAGACTGGGGCACTTGCCCGTGGTCTGATAGCCCTCTTTTTTAGAGACGATCACGCACACCACGATCAGGGCCACGCCCATGAGCACGCCGGGCAGGATGCCCGCGATGAACAGGTCGCTCACCGACTGGTTGGTGACCACGGCATAGATGACGAAGGGGATGCTGGGAGGAATGATGACGCCGATGGTGCCGGCGGAGGCGGCCAGGGAGGCGCTGAAGGCCTTGTCATAGCCCCGCTTGGTCATCTCGGGGATCATAAAGCCGCCGATGGCGGAGGTGGTGGCCATGGCCGAGCCGGAGATGGCCGCAAAGATCATACAGGCCAGGGTGGTCACAATGGCCAGGCCGCCGGTGATCCAGCCCAAAAGCGTGTCGCAGAAGTCCACGATGCGCCGGGCCACGCCGCCGGTGCTCATCAGGTTCCCGGCCAGCATGAAGAAGGGGATGGCCATCAGGGGGAAGGAGTCCACGCCGGTGATGGCGTTCTGTGTGATGAGCGCCAGGGGCATGTTGGTAAAGCACACCAGGGTCACCAGGGTAGAGATGCCGATGGCATAGCCGATGGGGATGGTCAGAATGACCAGCAGAATAAAGGTGCCAAACAGAACCAGTATGTCCATTTACGCCTCAGCCTCCTTTATCTCGCTCTCGCCGGACCCGCCGCCCAGTTTCTTGACAGAGGTGACGATCTGGCCGATGATCCGCAGACCCACCACAAGCTGGCTGAAGGGCAGGGAGGCATAGACGATCCACATGGGGATCTTCAGGGCGGTGGAGCTGTTGCCCCGGGCCTTCATGGACATGACCAGGTCAAAGCCATACTTGACCAGGAACACGCAGAACAGCAGCAGGATCACGTTGGCCACGATGGCCAGCACCAGCTTTCCCCGGCCCTTCAGCTTGTTAGACAGCATATCCATGCGGATATGGTCGTTGCCCTTCATAGACACGCTGGTGCCCAGCCAGATCTGCCAGATGAACACATAGCGGGCCAGCTCCTCGCTCCAGGACAGGGAGTTGTTGAATACGTAACGCATTACCACCTGTACAAAGATCAGCAGGGTGGTAAAGGCAAGGCTTATCACCAAAAGGTGCGCTTCCAACGAGTTATAGAAGCCAATGACTTTTTTCATACGCTATCCACCTCAGTCTTTTAAAAGGGGCTGGGTGCGGGACCCGCACCCAGCTCCTGATGGAATCGAACGGTTCGCTTACTGTCCGCGATAGGGCGCCACGGCATCCATCACGTCCTGGCCGAACTGCTCGGCGGCGTCGTCATACATGGGGGCCACCTTCTCGGCGAACAGAGCCTTGTTCTCGGGAGTGACATAGGTGATCTCCATGCCGGCGTCGGCCAGCTTCTGGATATACTCGTCATTCTGGCTGACCTCCAGCTCCCGCTGATAGTCCACCAGATAGGTCTTCACGCCCTCGTCCACAATGGCCTTGGCCTGATCGTCCAGGCTGTTGTAGAAGTCGGTGTTGATGCAGATGGTGCAGAAGTCATAGATGTGCTCGGTGGTGCTGAGATACTTCTGAACTTCCTGGAACTTGGACTCATAGATCAGGGAGGCGGGGTTCTCCTCGCCGTCCACGGTGCCCTGCTGCATGGCGGTGAACAGCTCAGACCAGGCCATGGGGGTGGCGTTGGCGCCCAGCAGCTTGAACATGGTCACGAACATCTCGTTGGACATGCAGCGCATCTTCAGACCCTTCAGGTCGTCGGGGGTCTCGATGGGCCGGACCTTGTTGGTCATGTTGCGGATGCCGTTGAAGTTATAGCCCAGGTTGGTCAGGCCCACGTTGGCGTCGGCCAGCTTCTGGTTCAGCAGCTCGCCCAGCTCACCGTCCACAGCGGCAAAGGCGTCATCGGTGTTGGTGAACAGATAGGGCATGGCCAGGATGCCGAAGGAATCCACATAGTTGTTCATCACGCTGGCGGAGGGAACCACCATGGTCAAGGTACCCAGGGCCACGGACTCCAGCATGGCCTCGTCGCCGCCCAGCACGCCGTTGGGGTGGACGTCCACGGTGATGGCCCCGCCGGACTGCTCCTCTACAAAGTCCTTGAACTTCAGGCTGGCCAGGTGCAGGGAGTGGTTTTCAGAGCAGATATGCCCCAGGGAGATGCTGTAGCTGCCTCCGGTATACCCGGATCCGGAGCCGCCGGCACTGCCGGAGCCACCGGAGGAGGCGGAACCGCCGCCGGAAGTGGAGGGGGTGCTGTTGTTTCCGCCACAGGCCGCCAGAGAGATACACATGGCCGCCGCCAGCAAGGTACTCAGAAACTTTTTCATAAGACATGCTCCCTTCATTTCTATCCAATTTTAAATGTTAAGTAATGCGCTCCTTTATAATATTGGTCTCTCGCTCTCACAGGATGGTGATGGTTCCCTGCTCCACGTCCAGGGCGATGTTCATGCCGCTTTCCACGTCGGTGAAGAACTCCGGGTCCACCCGGTGGACCATGGGCATCTCCATGGCCGCCGCCGCCACCAGAACGGTGTCCGCCTCCTGGACCACAATGGCCGCCGGGCCGTTATTTCGCATCATCAGCTTATAAAGGCCGTCCAGCTGGACCACGGAGCTGCCCTTGCCCGAGGGCATGATGAGCACCTTGCCCACCACCGACTTGCCAAAGGCATCGTGGTTGCGCTCCTTGACCACGCCGGTCTCCGGCTCCACCAGATAGAAGCAGATGGCGTCTTTGGACACCAGGGCCGGGGCGCTGTCCACCTTGCCCTTGGTGATCTGACTGCAATGATAGGTCTTGCTCATTTCAGCACCTCCCCGTCGATGGCCGCCTGGACAGATTCTTCAATGGGACGAATGATAAACTCGATGTCCCGGATCTCGTTGTAATAAGCGCACTTGGGCGAGTCAGTCACGCCCACGCCGTGGTAATAGGGCTGCCAGCAGGGGGGCACGTCGATGCAGGTGTCCGACACAATGTGGCCGCCGGCTCGCTGGATGATGGCGTTATAGCCCATGCGCTCGGCCAGCTCCTTGGTCAGGGAGCTCACCAGCAGCCACACCGGCACCTTGAACTTCTTCCCCTCGCACACTCTGGCGATGGTGGCCACCTGGTTGATGGTGATGTGGGGGCAGCCGAACATGGCAAAATCGATCTTCTTGGGCTCCCGGCACAGGCGCTCACGGGTCTCGGCCAGGTCTTTGTCGGTGATGACGATGGTCTCCTTGATCTTCTTGCCGCCGATGGCCGCCTCCAAGGTGGGGGCCTCGGGGGTAATGCCCTCGATGTGATACATGGACACGCAGCCCGAGGTGTTCAACTGGGCGCCGAAGTTCATAAAGCCCTCGGGGGTGGGGCGCTTTTTGATGCCCCGGAACACGGGGATCTCCAGGCCCTTATATTTCTCCGGGTAGCACCAGCCCAGGATCTGATAGTCAAAGTCGGTCTCCACCTTGGCCTGCACGTCCACCACGATCTCCGCCTTGCGGTTCTCGTCCAGCAGCAGTCCATAGCGGGGGACCACGCCGGTGATGGCGGCGCACAATGCGCTGTTAGAGCCCTCCCGGTTGGTCCGGGCCCCGATGACCGAGTTCACATAGGGGGTGGCACTGGACTCGGAGAAGGCGATCACCTCGCCAAAGGCGGGCACGTTCTGCTGTAAGTAGGGGGTGCAGTCAAAGGTCAGTTGCGCACCCAGCTTGCGATAGGCCTCGTTGGTGGCGCTGACGATCTCCTTGCCCGCCTTGGGGATCTCGAAGAGATGGTCGTTGAGATATTTCAGGTTGATGCTGGGATTCACCGTGGGGGGGATGATGCACTTGGCTCCCTTGGAGAGCATCTTCTCCGCAAACCACAGGTCCGCGTCCTGGGCGCTCAGGGCCACGTGGGTCCTGGTGATGGGAACGAACCGGTCCGCGTCAAAGGCGTTGCCGATTGCCAACTGGATCTCCAGGGCATAGGCCATGTCCTATCGCCCGGAGGAGCCCGCCGAGAGCCAGAGCCTGGTCCTGGAGGACAGCGTCCAGCGGCACATCCAGCTTATCAATATATTAAAAGAGAAGGACGTGCCCAAGATCCAAAAGGAGCTGATCTCCCACCTGGACTGGTCCCTGGCCGACTTTCTCGCCTCCTCCCCCCTGCTGTAACGGGCCGCCCCCGGTCTTCTCCGGCAAAAAACGGAATATTCTGTCACGTTCTTCCTGTTTTGTCTCTCCCCACAAAAGATTTTCTGAAAATCGACGATAAAAAGTGGATTATCGACGAAAAAAAGCGTCAGAAAAAATGGAGATGGCAAATTTATCGATGGTCTATCGACAGTTGGCTGGTATGATAAACGCGTACTTGAAAGCTACGAACCCCCGACAGTCAATAAACCCTGACAAACAAAAACGCTATTAAAATTTTTGCTTGAATGGAGGAAAATAGTTATGTCTCAGAATGGTGGTAACATGTTCCCCGCCAAGGCGGAGAAGCCCGAGGTCCTGTATGAAGTGAAGGCCCAGCGCGGTGGCTTTGACAAGCCCGACACCCTTCGCTGTAAGGGTTGGAAGCAGGAGACCATCCTGCGGATGCTGGAGAACAACATGGAGAACGCCGAGATCCCCGAGATGCTGGTCATCTACGGCGGCAACGG
>OJPN01001771.1_pt1 | contig 14473 bp, 9 predicted proteins | sample 1598511 | NCBI WGS metagenome assembly OJPN01 (sample SAMN03922485, study PRJEB24848) | human gut metagenome | isolation source: stool sample | host: Homo sapiens | place: Germany | collected 2011-05
ACCATCACTCCACCGTAGAAGCAGCTTCCCTGCTCGCCAAAATGCAGGCACATCTGATAGGGACAGCCGGAGCAGTCCTCCAGGGTCCCGTTTCTTAAGCTGACCTCCCGGATCTCCACATGGTCTTCGATCTTCTCCCTTACCGCGTTCCAGACCTCCAGGGTATTGGAGGTCTTGTGGCTGGAGGCATGGAGCACCAGCAGATGGGGCTCTTTCCTGGGGTTCCATTGAAACTCCATAAGCTGCTCCGCCAGGATCCCGGCGCTTTTTTTGTACGCCCCCAGGCGGTCCGTGTCCATATTGGCCGCCTGGATGATATAGTTGTCCAGGGACGCCGTGCCCTCCACCAGAGGACGGCCCACCAGGGCCGCTCCCGCCTGATTGGCCGCCACCGCCAGCTCCCTGGCGGCCGCCTTGGTGTAGAGCTCACTGTCTGCGTCGATGAGGAAGCCGGCCAGAGCCCCTTCAAGCACAGGTTTTCCACAGCGGAGCCATGCCAGGACCTCATAATATCCACGGTTTACCCCGTTTTTCCCCAGGGGTACCGCAAAGAGTATCCGGCAGCCCTGGAACCGTTCTGTGCCGTTTTCATGGTCCCCGTTCTCCCACAGCTCCTCCATGGAATCCACCACCTGGGCAGAAATCCCCTCCAGAGCCGCCCGGAGGACCTGGTCCAGACGGCCCTCCTCCGCTCTTTTCTGTGGATAGATTACAAAAAGCTTCTTTTCCTTCTTCCCATTTTCCAATCCATCCGCCTCCTATACGATCTTTTTCAGATTTTCCGCCGCTGTCCGGATCCGGGCATGAAGGGCGTCCGGCAGGGGAAGGATCTCTGTTTCCAGCCCGTTTTCTGTAAACCGGTTCTTCACTCCCATGTAGATCCCGCCTAAGAATACAGAGCCGCAGTGCCACTCTCCCTGGAGAGCCAGAAGGATGGACAGGGCTCCGGAGGAAAAGGCCGGGGCCACAAAGGGCTTGAAGCCGATCTCCCGCATTTTAAGATTGGCCGTCACCGTCAGCTCCGTCAGCTCTCTGGAAAGAGCATCATCATAATGCTCGATGGAATCGGCTACCACCAGATCCTGGCCATGGGGACCGAAGGAGCGGCCCTCTGTGAGGAATCTGGAAAACCGAGGATCTCTCTTGGCGTAATAGGCAGCCCTGGCGTTCATGACGCCCAGGCCGAAGCCCTGGATCTGCTCCGGTAAAAGTCCCATATAGTCCAGCTCCCCGGCTTCATTTTTATTGCTCTCCAAAAATGCGGTCTTTGCCAGAGGATCCACCGGATCAGAAACGGCGCAGAACAGCCCCTTAAACCGGCTTTCCCTGGCCATTTTCGCATAATTGGCCATGATCTTCGCATTATTTTCAAACTGGTACATGCGCACGTCCTTCACACCGGAGCCCACCGGCGGGATCCCCTTGGAGGCCACGAACACGAAAACATCACAGTCAAAAAGATTCTCTGGCTTCACCACCTCTACCTCCGGCAGGGCGTCATACTCCCAGGGATAGGCGATCTGGTTCTCCTCAAACTCCCACCGGGCCGTCACCTGGTCGGAGATATCGCAGATCCCGATCCGGGAGATCACGTCGCCGCCCAAGAGATGGAGGCCCGTAAGGAGCATGCTCCCCACATCCCCGATGGCCAGGATATGGACCCGCTTTTTCTCCGGTCCTGCCGGGAATGCCTCCCCGGACAGCAGCTCCAGGAAGCGGGGATGGGAGGCGTTGACGGCACGGACCTTTCCGGCTGTGATCCGCTCCCGGATCCATTCCGGAAGCGCAGCTGCGCATTTTCCCTCCGTACAGCCGTCCTGTTTTCCATAAAACGCTTTGTTTTCCTCCAGCTTCCGGCTGTTGAGCCAGTCTACGCTCTCCTCCTTTTCCCATAAAAGTCCCTCATGATTCACCAGGAAGGAGGCCCGGCAGCTCCCCGGTTCTCTGAAAAACAGCCAGGAAAGCTCCTCTGCGGTCCTGGGCTCCGGGATCTCCTTCCAGTCCGCCTCCGGCGGGCACTGAAAATCCATGTGATCTGTAAAACACGTTTTTCCATTTATTTCATAATATTTCAACATTCGCGTTTTCCTCCTGAATCTATACCATAAATTTTTTCATTCTTCCCAGCATTTCCAGATCGTTTTCCAGATATACCGACGCCGCCAGGTTTTCATCATATTCCATACAGCTTCCCTTATCGGGACACAGGGGCAGGATCACTGCCTCCGAGAGCCTGGAAAGGGTCAGGTTCCTGGCAAACTGGCTCCGGTACTCGGTCTCCAGTACCTGGAGCAGATCCCGGGAGTTTTCGATGCAGCACACGGAGAACTCATAGAGAGCTTCCCGGCTGCAGCCGGAAAGCCTGGGGGCCGCGTAGGGAAGGATCATGTTCACCGACGGCTGGAGCCCCGCTACCTTCATATCCCGCCGGCGCACGGTATCGCCGCCGATAAAGGGATATAAGGTGGATTCCACGAACCACTGGCGCAGATTGGGCATTGAATAAATGCTCTCCACCGGCAGGTGGAAGGTCTCCATCAGATCCCGGCCATAGCCGGAGATCACTCCCACCACCACCTTTTTCACAGGGATCCCGGCCTTTTTGAGGCTTGGGGCCAGGGCCTGCAGCCGGTCGGCTTTATGGACCAGATCATCCACCAGGATCACCGGCCGGTCAAAGGACCTAATGGTCTTGATCTGGCTCTCCAGAGGCGAATAGTACGGGAATGCCTCGATGGCATAGGAATCCAGCTCCGGCTCGTAGACCTTATCCGTATGGAGCGTTTTGGTGACTGTGTTGGGCACTACCTTGCCCCTTAAGATCTTACCAAAGGGCACGCACATGTTCTCCCCCAGACGCCTGGGTGTCAGCGGCTCTCCCGGCACGCCGTTTAAGGCTGTGATCCGGTCTACCATCCGGTGGTGCATGACGCCGGAGGATAAGGACAGCACCAGATTCCCTGGGTACAGCTTCGTCATGGCCGTCTGGAGCTTTTTATGGTTTCTCTCAATGGCCGACAAAACGGCCGGGCTGCTGCCAAAGGGCTCTTTCAGGGTGGTCTCCAGATTGTGGAGGAGCATCAAGGGCTCATGCATGTCCACCATATAAATGACCCGTTTCTCTCCCTCTTCCAGCATCTCCGGACGCACAAAGCCCTGGCGCTCCAGGGCAAAAATGGCCTCCTTGGAGACAGTCCCCCGTTCTGCGGCAAAGATGGCAAAGCTGCAGTTTTTCTCCAGGGCCTGGGTAATGGCCTCAGCCAGCAGAAGCTGGGCCGGATCCCGGATGGCCTCTCCGTCATGGATCTCCCTCTCCCTGGCGTAAATACCGGTGATGTAAAGCACCTCCCGGCTGGTCCTCCGCCTTACGGCGTTGGCCAGCTCCATGCTCTTTAAAACGCCGAACAGCTCCTCGGACCGCAGCTCCCGGTAGCTCACAAAGCCCACAGGACGGTCTCCCTCCGCTGCATTTTTAAGGATCAGAAGCTGGTCCCTTTCGTGTCCGATCCTGGATAATACCGCCTCTGCCTCCGGGCTCCGGTAAAGGACCGTATTGCCCAGATGGTCCAGGATCTCCCAGCCCGGCTGGTCCTGGTTTTCAAAGGAAATGGCCTTGGCCCGCACAATGGGCTTATATTCCGGCTCCCGCAGATACAGCCCCTTATGGTAGATATACTCCTGGACCACCGGATCGATGAGGCTGGAGATATCCCTGTGCTTATCAATGTTCTCCCGGATCTTAGTGGAGCTGATGTCCTCCAGGCTCTTGGGCAGCTCCAACTCCTCCACCTTTCCGGTGATGCATTCATAGATCTCTCCCGGCCTGGCGTCACCGGCCCGGCGGAAGATCAGATGGTTGAAGCCATGGATGGAATTTTCCTCTGGCTCCTTTTTATAGGAGCTGGCGTTATGGACCACGTCAGATCCCGCCACGATATAGACCTCCTGCTCCGCAAAGATCTCCCGAAGCCGCTTAAGATCCGCCGGATTGGCGATATTGATGGGGATATCGTCGGGAAACAGGTGGACATAAAACTCATCGGCCATGGACATATTGACGATCTGCCTGCGCACCAGATGGGGCTGGGTCTTTTTTGACCAGGAAAACTCGTCAATGGCCAGGAACACCGTATAGCCCAGCTCCCGGATCCGTCTTGCGATCTCCTTGTGGGACAGGGTGAACGGGTCAAAGGTGCCCGGAAAAAACGCCACCTTGCTGCGGCCCTTTAAGACCACGTCCCCGGTGTAAAGCTGGTACCGGGACATGAACCGGCTGATATGGGCCAGGGCAGCTGCCCGGTAATAAAGGCTCAGCTCCCCGCCCTTGTTCTCATTTAATAAAAACAGAAGCTTTTTGGAGCAAAGGGAAAACAGGTCGTTTTTATCCCGCTCGGACATCTTCTCTGAGCCGAATACATGCTGGCCGATGACCAGCATGGCCTCCTGGCGCACCTGCTCCCGGTAGTTGGCCAGACAGCTCAAGATCAGGCCCAGGAGCCTTGTCCTCCGGTCCAGGGATACCTGCTCCGGCTCCCGGAACCTGGAGGGATAGCGGGAATAACACTCTAAAAGCACGCCCAGGGTATCCAGGGCCACGGATACGATCTGTTCATTTCCATTGGCCAGGAGCAGATGGAGCCGTTCGATCAGATCGTCCAGCTGCTCCGGCGGGAGCCACAGGGCAAATTCGCCCAGATACTCAGGGATATACTTGGAAAACTCATACTCTCCCACCTCCAGACCCTTTAAAAGCTCCACGGCGATCTCATTGGCCTGATCTGTGGACAGCAGGTGCCCCAGCCGCAGCAGGGCCTTTCCTGCGTCGTGGCGCACACCCACATGCTCGCTGACCTTGATGAGGTTGGACAGATGGGCGCAGATATGGAGGATGTGCTCCCGCCTTCCGTGATCCACCTGGTCGGCCAGCAGCTTGATATTTATGGCCTTTAAGATCCAGGGCGTCACAGACTTCAGATTCTCCAGGAAAATATCGCTGACCACGTCGCTGCCGTACAGGATCTCCCGCTGGGCCTTTGTATCCAGACGGAGGTTCGTAAGGATCCGGTACTGTAAAAACACCATGGTGATGCTGCCGGTATCCATTTCCGTCACTGCCTTTTCCACCCGCCCATAGCAGGCGTTTTCCCTGGTGACCACGCTGGTGAGCACCTTTAAGACCCGGACTGCGGCCACCCGCACCCGGTCGTCCTCATGGTCCATGTTATCCACGGCAAAATCCGCCAGGCAGTCCAGGCGGCCGCTTCTGGCGCAGAGCTCGGCCGGCATGGAAAATACAGCGTCCAGAAGGGCGAACCTGGCATCCTCGTCCAGCTCATGGTGCCCGTCGAACCACTGATAGAATACGGACAGCATTTCCTCCCGCACCCGGTCGCCGCTGTGCTCGATCCCCGAAAGAAGCACATATTTTAAGGAATTCTGGATCCGCCGCTTCTGCTGGAGCGTCAGACGGTAGTCGGGGCAGATGAGCTTTTCCATATACGTTTCCCAGAGGGTACGGGCCTGCCGGTCGTCCTGGTCCGCCATATCAGCGGGGATCTCCTTCCTGTATCCTGCGTTGAAATTGGCGAACATCTTTCCGATCAGGGCGGCCGCCTGCCTGCGGATATCTCCCTCCCGGTTTAAAAGAAGCTCATACAGAAAGCTTATGGTCTGTTCCTTCTGTTTATGATCCAGATGGATGGAATATTCATTAAAAATATTCAGATAGGCACGCACATTCTTCCAGTCCTTTTCGCTGCGGGCCGCCTCCAGGATATTTCCAAACTGCCGCTCTGAACCCAGCCGGTGCATAACGTCGATATTGTGCTCGATGGCAAAATACAGAAAAGAGGTAACCACCTGGCTGCTGTTCTGGATGGCAATATCCGGACGTTTTTCCGGCTTCGGCGGATTCCCGGAAAGCTCCGTATCCGCCCCCAGGGAACGCATATACCGTTCAAACTCATAAAGCCTGGAATAAACGGCCCGATAACGGTTCTTCTTGGCCTCGTCCACATTATCCAACTTCGACAGGATCACATCATAGGAGTCCTTCAGACTGTATATTTTCGTAATTTCCTTCCCGTTCTCATCCCGCATCTGCTTGACGCGGAAATCCGCATAGATCAGGACTAGGGACTCCACAGTAATATTGTCCAGCTCCAGGTCCCAGGTGGAATGGTTGGCCGCAATGTGGCCGATGCCTTCCATCTTATAGGCCATGAACCACTGGTTTGTATAATAATAGTGGAGATAGGGGACCCGTTCATTGGGCTTGCAGCCGAATTTTCCCAGATCATGGCCGGCAGCCGCCCCGGAGCACAGGGCCAGGTCGATGGGAACGCCCGCTTTATGGAGGCCTCTGGCCACGGTCATGGCCACATGATGGACCCCGGCAATATGGCTCAGCGTCTCAAAAGGCGTGGCCTCCCGGTTTAAGCGCATCATCTCATAAATATACTGGTTCCTGAATTCCCGTACAAACCGGCCATATTCTCCAGCCCGGTCACAATTCTGGTATTCTTCCTCCGGAAGCAGGGCAAAATCGTTGAACGGGTCAAAGGGAACTGCCTTCCTCTCTTCATCAAAGAAAAACTGGAGCACATTCAGGTAAAAAAATGCACCCCTGGCATAGGCTGCCGCTTTTTCAGAAAATTCCCGGTCCGGGTACAGGATATGGGTAGAAAATTTATAGGTAAACGGGATCCAACCCTCCTCCGGCTCCCCGGACAGGGCCCAGAGCTCCGGACGGCACAGATCCAGGATCTCCTTACAGGAAAGCCGTTCCTTAATGGGGAACAGCCGCTCAAAGGCCTCCTCCCACTTATCTCTCACAAAGATCTCCTGCATGGTACGGCGGCTGATCCCGGCCTTCCTTAAAAATTCCCGGTCCGTCAGCCGTGCGGCCAGTTCACTGGCCAGGTGGCGGATATGTTTTGTTCGCATGGCCTCACCTCTTTTTTCATACTTTCTTATAGTATAATGATAGAAACGCCTATTTTCAAGAAAAAACCTCTTGACATTTCCTTATATTTGTATATAATAATGGTAACAATTATCGTTATTGATGGTTGCATCCCTATGCGGGAGGAATATTTAAGGAAGGAGAGACAGGTATGAAGACGCTTAAGTACAGCCGTCAGAGAGAATCCATAAAAAACTGTCTGATGAACCGTACTGACCATCCCACTGCCGACGCCCTTTACCTTTCCATCCGCGAGGAATTTCCAAATATCAGCCTGGGAACGGTTTACAGGAACTTAAAGCTCTTGTCAGAGCTGGGCGAAATAGCGAGATTTTCCTGCGGGGACGGTTCTGAACACTTTGATTATGTGACAGAACCCCACTACCATTTTGTGTGTAAGACCTGCGGGGCTATCATCGATCTTCCCCAGAGCCTGGTGCACAAAACGGAGGAGCTTATGACAGGGCCGGCGCCCGGACGGGTAGACTCCCACACCATTTTCTTTTACGGAGAATGCAGTGAATGTCAGCAAAAAATAAAAATTATCTGTTGACAAAAGGTATCAAATATGCTATATTGATATCAGTAACAATTACTATTATCGAAATTAAAAAAATCAAATCATAAAGGAGAAAACACTATGAAGAAATGGGTTTGCACAGTTTGCGGTTATGTTCATGAAGGCGAGACAGCTCCGGAGAAATGTCCGGTATGTAATGCACCGGCTTCCAAGTTCCAGGAGCAGGCAGGCGCTATGAGCTGGGCAGCAGAGCACGTTGTAGGCGTAGCTCAGGGCTCCAGCGAAGATATCATGGCTGACTTAAGAGCAAACTACGAGGGCGAGTGCAAAGAGGTTGGTATGTACCTGGCTATGGCAAGAGTTGCTCACAGAGAGGGATATCCGGAGATCGGCCTTTACTGGGAGAAGGCAGCTTACGAAGAGGCTGAGCACGCAGCTAAGTTTGCAGAGCTTCTGGGTGAGGTTCTTACAGACAGCACCAAGAAGAACCTGGAGATGAGAGTTGAGGCTGAGAACGGCGCAACAGCTGGTAAGTTCGACCTGGCTAAGAGAGCAAAAGCAGCTAACCTGGATGCGATCCATGACACAGTTCATGAGATGGCAAGAGACGAGGCTCGTCACGGCAAGGCTTTCCAGGGTCTCTTAGAGAGATACTTCGGCTAATCATCACGGATGCATATATTAAGGGGGTGTCGCAAAATCATCAAATTAGATGATTGAGCGATACCCCCGCTTTATACATAGAAAAATCTGGAAGAAATCCTTTTCGTTTGGAACTTCTTCCGGATTTTTGGCATACTTTAAATATTTCTTCTTGTATTTACCCCTAGTTTTTAGAGCCAAAATAGAGCTAGTTGGAATCACTATCTGGGCTCCTTCAGCTTCTTCAAGATCGCTATAACATCTGGTTGCGTTGGAGTAAATTTAATGCCACGTTTCAACATCCCCATAACTTTTCTCGCTTTTCGCTCAATCTCTCTGGCGGTATGCTCACTGGTCAACATCAAATGATTTCCGGCTATCGTATATTCCCGTTCTATGTATTCTTCTGTTATCGGGAACATATCCTGTATCAGAAATGCGCTTTCCCGGCTATCGTCCAGTTTAACGATATGGAGAATATCACAAGGTTTCCCTTCTTTTTCCTTCTTCTCCATAATTCGTCTGTATTTGTCAATACGGCTGGACAGTGGTATCATCCAATATATTCCTATACTTGTATCCTCAAAGCAGTAATAATGCGGTCTGCTTCCCATCTTATTTCCTTTAAGATACGGATCTGGCATATTTTCAAAAAATTTATCTTTGATAATATAAAATCCTGTTTTCCTCATTTATTTATCCTCATTATGGAAAAAGTCCCTCGCCTTGCGGCGAAGGACTATACTTTCAATCCAACCATTTATATACCGCATATTGGTCAGCGGTAAACTTTCAACCCGACCATTTATATACCACATATCGGTCAGTGGTAAACTTCCTTTGTACCTACATTCTAGCAAGTGCAAAGAGGAAAGTCAATAGGGCTTCCTATTAAAATTCTCTGCAAAAAATAACTGATTATACATGGTTTCAAATATCCGTAAAAAGATGTCTTTATATAAAAATTACTTTGTATAAAATTTTGCAAAGAAAACGGGCATTTCTTCCGCCGATACAGAAACAGGATCATTATTAGCACCTATACGTGTATAATATGCATTATCATACATGACAGCGCCATTATCGGATGTCAGTTTTAAAATAATCACAGACTTATTAATAATTAACCATTCTAATCTTACTTCCTAACTGCCCTCGATAACGTTCTGTAATTGGTGTATTTTGTAATTTATCCCTCGCTCTCATTATGCAGCAATCCCTTTTTTCCTTCTTTTAAATTTCTTCCAACCGGAATTCCGCCTGCAGCGCCCTTAACATCTGCGCTTCCCGGCGGTGGCAGGTAAAAATGATCATCTGGCCGTCGTAGGCCGCTGAAAGCCACTTGAGCGCAGTCCGCAGCCGGTCGTCATCATAAAGCGTAAAGCTGTCGTCAAAGATCAGAGGGAAGGGCTCGCCATCCCCCTGAAGAAGCCTGGCAGCCGCCAGCCGCAGAGCCAGATACACCTGATCCATGGCCCCGCTGCTGATGCTCTCCAGCGGCACCAGTCTGCTCTTTGTATTCAGAAATACATTTAAATTTTCATCAATACTCATGCTGTCATAGATCCCGCCTGTGATCCCAGATACCAGCCTGGACGCCTCCTTATTCAGGTACAGGCCAAAGGAATCCCGGATGGATGAGGACAGCTCCGTCATGGTCTCCTGGGCCATCTCGATGGCCAGGATCTCTTCCCGGACCCGGTCGTTTTCCGCCAGTACCCGCTTTAAGGCCGCGGCCCTGGTCCGGCAGGCGTTCAGATGCTCCAGCTTCTTTTCCAGCTCCCACTGGGTCCTCTGCTGCTTTTCGATCATCTCGCTGCAGTTATTCTGTTTTTCCTGGAGAGAGCTGATATCTTCTGTATATTTATCCAACGCATGTTCAGACTGGTCCAGCATATCACAAAGCTTTGAAAACTCTGCCATACGGCCATAAAACGCGTCCATGGCCTCCGAGGATACGGTCCCGTCTCCCAGATGCCGGGCCAGAAGCTCCGAAAGCTGTGCCCGGGCCTCTTCCATTTTTCTGTCAAAACGCTTTCCCCGGGCCGTCAGCACAATCGCCAGGACCAGGCCCATTATGGCCCCTCCTCCCCCGGCAATGACAAACGGCAGGAAACGAGAAAGATCTGTGATCCCCAGATATCCGGCCATAAGGGCGCCGCAGACTGCCAAGAGTATCCCCGCTCCCGCCAGAAGCTTCCGGGACCGTTTTTTGCACTCGCGCTCCGCAGTGCAAAAGCTATCATACAGGGATCTGGCCTTTTCCTCACAGGCCGCCACCGATGACCGGTCTGTAAACTGGCCGTCCGCCAGCACCTGGCAGCTTTTTTTCACCTTTTCAGCCAGGGCCGCCCTCTCCGCCTGGGTATTTTCAATGATCCCCTTTACCTGGGAACGTGTTCTCTGGTAGGCGGCCAGCTGGTTTTCATACTGGGGGGAAGAGATCTCCGCATCCACCGCCCGGATCTCCGCCAGCAGCGCCGTATACTCCCTGGATGCATCCGGGACCAGATTGGCCTCCAGGCTCCGCTTCTGGTTTTTCAAAAACGCCGTTGCCTTCGTTATGTTCAGCGATATATTCCCGGTGGTGTTCATGTTGGCGATATAATTCTTCAGCTCGCCCACCATACCGTCCTCAGTGGCGCTTTTTAACTGGCTGATGCTGATGGTGTTATTATACGTCGTTTCATTGAGGCCTCCCAGGATCCGGTCCATCAGGGCACGGGTGGGCTCCTCTTCCCGTCCCTGGGTCTCGTTGATGATCCTCAGATACCGGTCGTCCTTGCGGAATCTCCGCTCAATGCGGTAGACCACGCCCCCCTGCTCCAGACGCAGCCATCCCTCGTAGGTCCCGCTGTTCTCCCATGGCTCATACTTAGAATACAGATCATTTCTGGCAGCACGCCCGCGTCCCCGTTCCATTCCAAAGAGCATTCCCCGGATAAAGGTATGAAGCGTGGACTTTCCCGCCTCATTGCGGCCATAGATCACATTGATCCCGTCTGAAAAGGAGATGGTCCGGTCGTGGATCTTTCCGAATCCGTTGATATGCAGTTCCAGCAGCTTCATGTTCCCTAACTCCTTTCATCCTTTGTCATCAAAAGCGCATGGATCCCATAATACAGGGCCTTTTTCTCCACCGGGCTCATGTTTTCCTTCATTAACGCCTGGATATAAAATCCGATCATATCACTGGGATGGTCGGCAAACAGTGCGTGAAAATCGTACTGGGGCTCCGTTTCATCCAGGATCTCGCTGATATTCCACTGCCCTGCCAGAAGCTCCGGATCAAATTCCGTGTCCGGATCCCGCATGCCCCGGATCCGGAAGCGGTAAATATTGGATGCGCCGCGCTTTTTGATCTCGTCCGCAATGAGCTGGGAAAGCTCGGCATTGGTGGTCGCCGGGGTCACGCTCACCACCAGCGGGATATACTGGGCCTGGGCGGCAGCCTTGAACTTCAGAGAGGTCACATGGCCGGTGGCGTCGTCGATCTCTCCTGTCAGATAGCCGTGAGGGCCGGTCTCCGTAAGGTCCAGAGGCTCCGGGGAACCTGGATACGCCATCCGGTTTTCCAGAAGCACCGCAGGCTTATGGATATGGCCCAGGGCAATATAGGAAAACGGCAGCGCCGCCAGGGCATTTTTATCAAAGGGCAGGTGCTTCGCATCTCCTCCATGGAGCATCAGGATCCTGGTCCGCCGGGTGGCGGGCACAGAAAATCCGGCGGTCCTGTCCTCAGTGATCTCTGTCGTATGGTAGCTGAAGCCGTAAACCTCTGTGTTCAGATCCTCAAAATACACAGAGGTCATGGTCTCGTCCATCAGAAACGTTACATTGGGGCACCAGGCAAAGCTCAGAAGCGCTGAGCTTTTGCGGATCCGGTCATGGTTTCCGGCGATGATCACCACCCGGGTGCCCGGGATCGTGGAAAACAGGTAGTTGACCTCCTTCAGATCCCTGGCCAGCGGCTGGCGGTGGAACAGATCTCCCGAGATCAGAAGAAGATCCGCATGGCTGTCCCGGGCATCCTCTATGATGGCCTGGAAGGTGAGACGGATGGCCTGCTCCCTCTTTTTTCCCCAGGGCCGGTCGCTGTCAGGCACCATCCCCCAGTGGATGTCTGCAGTGTGAATAAATTTCATGGCTGAATCCCCCAATTACCGAGCAGAGACGAAAGGAGCGCAGCAGTCCGTCTGCGCGCTCCCAGTCACTCGTATTTTTTACAGATCACAGTTATTTACAGTACGCGGGAACGGAACCACATCGCGGATATTGCCCATTCCTGTCAGATACATCACGCAGCGCTCAAAGCCAAGGCCAAAGCCGGAATGGCGTACAGAACCGTATTTACGCAGGTCCAGATAGAAGCCATAATCCTCTTCCCTTAAGCCCAGCTCCTTCATTCTTCCCAGAAGCTTGTCGTAGCTGTCCTCTCTCTGGCTTCCTCCGATGATCTCTCCGATTCCCGGAACCAGGCAGTCCATGGCTGCAACCGTCTTTCCGTCCTCGTTTAACTTCATATAGAACGCCTTGATCTCCTTTGGATAATCCGTAACGAACACCGGCTTCTTAAAGATCTCCTCAGTCAGATATCTCTCGTGCTCCGTCTGAAGATCGCAGCCCCAGAATACTTTATAATCGAATTTATCATTATGCTCCTCCAGAAGCTTGATGGCCTCCGTATAGGTCACATGACCAAATTCAGAATTTAATACATGGTTTAACCGGTCTAAGAGTCCTTTATCCACAAACTGGTTGAAGAAATTCATCTCCGCCGGGGCATTCTCCAGAACGTACCGGATCACATACTTTAACATTCCTTCAGCTACGGCCATATTGTCGTTGAGATCTGCAAAGGCCATCTCCGGCTCGATCATCCAGAACTCAGCCGCATGACGGGTGGTGTTGGAGTTCTCAGCGCGGAAGGTGGGTCCGAAGGTATAAACATTGCGGAAGGCCATGGCATAGGTCTCTGCATTTAACTGGCCGCTTACGGTCAGGTTGGTGGGCTTTCCAAAGAAATCCTGGGAGAAGTCCACGGTTCCGTCATCCTTCTTCGGCACGTTGGCCAGATCCATGGTCGTCACCTGGAACATCTCTCCGGCGCCCTCGCAGTCACTTCCGGTGATCAGCGGCGTATGGACATAAACAAAGCCCTGCTCCTGGAAATATTTATGGATCGCATAGGCGATCAGGGAACGGACACGGAAAACCGCCTGGAACGTATTGGTCCTGGGGCGCAGATGGGAAATGGTCCGTAAATACTCAAAGCTGTGACGTTTTTTCTGCAGTGGATAGTCGGCATTGGAAACGCCCTCCACCAGCACCTGATCCGCCTGGATCTCAAAGGGCTGCTTTGCCTCCGGCGTCGCCACCAGGGTTCCCTTTACGATAATAGCCGCGCCTACGTTTAATTTGGAAACCTCCGCAAAGTTTTCCATTGTATCGTGGTAAACGATCTGAAGGGTATCAAAGCACGTTCCATCATTTAATACGATGAAGCCGAATGCTTTCGAGTCGCGGATGCTGCGGATCCAGCCGCCCACCTGGACCTCTTTGTCCAGATATTTTTCACGGTCGCTAAAAAGCTCCTTAACAGTAGTCAGTTCCATTTTTCTTTCTCCTCAATTCTGTTTCTATAAATAAAAACCAGTTTATGACAGTATATCGTATTTTCAGCGGAGATTCAAGGGGAAGGTGGGAGAATCCTCCGGGAATCATCCTTGTATTTTCACAGCCGTTTTAGTAGAATAGGAAGGAAACCGAAAGACAGCATATGAAATCACATGCTCAAAAGCAAAGGGGCTGGTATCCATGGAGTTATATAACAAGCCAGTACAGGCAGCAGACAGCGGATCCTCTGAGGCGTATTCTGACCAGGGGACGGGGGAGCGTTCTGGCTGCCCCTCCAGCCAGGGGCTGGATGAGCTCAGCCAGCAGCTGGCACATATCAACTGCCGGTTCGAGGACCAGAGCGATGACCTCAGCGGAATCACGGATGATATTTTAAAATTGCAGCAGGTATTAAACGCTGTATGCGAATCCCTTGAGAAAAGCAGAATTTAAATACAGGGTGCATACAATGCCGTTGTTATTTTCAAAATAGTATATATATTATATATAACAAAATTAATTAAATAGCAGTCTGCCTCTCGTGCTATTTTTTAGGCTTATTTCTTAATTCTTTATTAATTTCTGTATTCTCCTATACTTCCGATAATTTCTCTTATAAGAAGTATAATGTTCCTCGTAATGCAATTAGGAATTTCAAAAAAGTTTCAAAAAGAAAAAAAGGAGAGTGCATTAATTATGAGAAAGCAGACTAAAATTGCTGCAGTAGTATC
>OJPN01001789.1_pt1 | contig 14319 bp, 10 predicted proteins | sample 1598511 | NCBI WGS metagenome assembly OJPN01 (sample SAMN03922485, study PRJEB24848) | human gut metagenome | isolation source: stool sample | host: Homo sapiens | place: Germany | collected 2011-05
ATCTACACCTAAGCCTTCGTCGGCAGCGTCAGATGTGTATAAGAGACAGGACAAAAGCACACAAGATCCCCTGTTCGGACCGTAAACTGCCGGCTGCCCAGGCAGATGTCGCCTTGACCGCGAAGTACATATACCAGCTCATAATTGGAAATGCGCCGCGGCGCGATCTGCCAGCCGCAGAAGGTGGCGCGCCGCACCAGATAATCCAGTTCCACTTCCAGATGCTTCCACATCCGTGTACACCTCTTTGCGCCGAACACGCCCGTTTTTTGTAATGATAGCGGAATTTTATCCAGATTTCAACCATTTCTGCATGGCTTTTTCCGCCGTTCCGGTAAACTGAGGGCAAACACCGAAAGGAATGGGACGTATGATCTGGGATAGGGAACGCTATATCGCGCACTGCAATTTTGAGTTTACAGGAAGAGAGATGTTCTGTGAGCTGTTTGGCCTGCTGATCGGTCTGGAAGAGGAATGGCAAAGGCAGGGAGCCAGCGCCAAGGAGATCGCCCTCACGGCCTTCGATTGGGATTATGTTCTCAAAGCGCCGCTTGCGGGCAATTGCGAGGCAATCACAGGCCTGACGCCCCGGGTATTGGAGGAAACGCCGGAATTTACCGTCTCTGTGGACGAGATGGGCCGTAAAACGAAGTTGTGCAGGCAAAGCGCTACGATCCCACTGCCGATGGAATATCCCGTCAAAACAATGGACGACTGGCTGAAGGTCAAGCATTGGTATGAATTTTCGGAGGAGCGTATTGACCGGGAGGCGCTGCTGCATCAAAAGGAACTGCGCGATAAAGGCTATCTGACGATCCAGTGGGTGCCCGGCGGGTTCGACGAGCCGAGGCAGCTTATGGGCGAGGAAGAATTGTGTATCGCATGCTACGAGGAGCCGGAGTTGATCGCCGACATGTTGGAAACCATCGGAAACACCTGTGTAAAAGTGATGGAGCGTGTGGCTGAGATCGTCCCCATCGACTGCCTCAGCATCCATGAGGACATGGCGGGAAAGTCCGGCCCTCTGTTCGGCCCGGCGCAGATTGAAGCGTTTTTGCAGCCGTACTATCAAAAAATATGGAATTGCGCGCGGGCCCACGGAGCAAAGATATTCTCCCAGGACAGTGATGGAAACATGAACCCTGTGATCGACGCGATCCTCGCCTGCGGTGTGACGTGCCTGTATCCCTGCGAACCGGCGGCGGGAATGGATATGATGGAGCTGCGAAAAAAGTACGGCGCCAGGCTGGCCTTTAAAGGCGGCATTGACAAATTTGTACTGCGCGGCGATTTCCAAGCCATCCGCGCGGAGTTGGAATACAAGATGTCCGGTCCTCTGATGGGCGGCGGCACAGTGTTTGCCATTGACCACCGTATCCCAAACGGAGTACCGCTTGCCAATTACCGCTATTATGTTGAGACCGGGCGCAGGCTGCTGAGCCTCCCGCCCGCGAGGGAAGAGGGCTGGGCGCGCATGGCCTTCTGACGGATATCCGCTAAAAGCCGGGCCGGAGATATTTCCGGCCCGGCTTTTCCGTGCAGAAAGAAGATACCTTTTTCTGCATGAAGGCGTCTTTTGCATAGGCTTTTAAGGTGGTATACTGGGCATAGCAAGGATGCAGACCACAAAAAAAGGAGAAATCGGACGATGACGGTTGTGGAAAAAATCGTCGCGCTGCGTGCGGCTATGGAAGCGGAAGGAGCAGACGGCGTATATGTGCCGTCCAGCGACCCGCATATGACGGAATATCTGCCGGCCCGCTGGCGCTGCCGTGCGTGGCTGTCGGGCTTTACGGGTTCGGCGGGAACGCTGTGTGTGACACGGGAAGCCGCCGCGTTGTGGACGGACGGACGCTATTTCATCCAGGCGGAGCGGCAGCTGGAGGGCAGCGGAATCACGCTGATGCGCATGGCCCAGCCCGGCGTGCCCACCGTGGAGGAATGGCTGGCGGACAGGATGCCCGCCGGCGGAACGCTGGCACTGGACGGCGCCTGCACCAGTGTGTCCGTGGTGGAATCGCTGGAAAAAGCGCTGGCGGAAAAAAGAGCTGTCCTGCGTGACCACGATTTTGTTTCCGCACTTTGGCAGGAGGGGCGGCCGCCCATACCTGCGACAGAAGCATGGCTGCTGGAGCCGTCGCGCGCGGGACTTTCCGCCGGGGAAAAGCTGCATATCCTGCGGGAGAGGCTTGCCCGGCAGAACGCAAACGCCATGCTGGTGTGCCGGTTGGATAGTGTGGCATGGCTATTGAACCTGCGTGCGGACGATGTGGAGTACAACCCGTTTGCGCTCGCTTACTGCCTGGTGGAGCCGAAGGGGGCGCATCTGTTCATTGACACGAGCCGCGTGCCCGCCGGGGTACAGACAGTGCTGGAGGCGCAGGGAGTAACGCTGCATCCGTATGGGGATATACGGGACTTTCTGGCTGCGGCGGAAACGCCGATGGCGCTTTTGTATGAGCCTGCGGGTACGAGCTGGACCCTCCTGCGGGCGCTGCGCCAAAACCGGGCCGTGACGCTCTCGGCGGGTAAAGACCCCATTCAGCTGCTCAAAGCCGTAAAGGATGAAACAGAGATAGCCGGCCAAAAAGAGGCGCACCGCAGGGACGGCGCGGCGATGGTTCGGTTCGAGATGGAGCTGCGCCGCCGCATGGAAACAGGGGAAGGCTGGACGGAATTTGCAGCATCCAACTATTTGACGAGCCTGAGAATGGCGCAGAAGGACTGCCTGGGCGCAAGCTTTGAAACTATCGCGGCCTATGGGGCAAACGCGGCTATGATGCACTATGCCCCCATGGAGGATACCTGCGCGGAGCTGGAGCCGCGCGGGTTCCTGCTGGTGGACAGCGGCGGGCAATACCGGGACGGCACCACGGACATCACGCGTACCTATGCGCTGGGCCCGCTGACGGACGAGGAGCGGGAGGCGTATACGCTTGTGCTCAAGTGTCACATTGCCGCCGCGCGCGCGGTGTTCAAAGCGGGAAGCGCGGGTATGCATATCGACATTCTGGCGCGGGAAACACTCTGGAGGCGCGGCCTGGATTACCGCTGCGGTACGGGCCACGGCGTGGGATTTGTGGGGGTTATCCACGAGGGCCCGCAGGGCCTTTCCGCAAAAAATGACACGCCGTTTGAACCGGGCATGACCGTCACCGATGAGCCGGGCATCTACGAAGAAGGCAAACTCGGCGTGCGCATTGAAAACGAACTGCTGTGCGTGCCAGTATGTGAAACAGAATATGGAGCGTTTTATGGCTTTGAACCCTTCACCTACTGTCCCATTGACACGCGCCCTCTGAAGCTGGAGCTGATGACCAGGGAAGAGCTGGAATGGCTGGACCGTTATCATGCGGCTGTGCTTCGGGAACTGGGCGCGTATCTCAATAAAGAGGAAGGTGCATGGCTGGAAAAGGCGTGCGCGCCGGTGGCACGATGAATGTGTGTATTGCCGTTTTGCTGTGTTTTGCGCTGCTTGGAGCGCTGGATGAAGGAAGCGGAGGCAGGCTGGGGGTGGCGGAAGCGTTTCGTCAGGGCCTTTCGTCCATGGGTTCGCTGTGCTTTTCTAGGGCAGGCATTTACTGCATAGCCGTCACGGCATTGCCCGGCGTAGCAGAGAAAGCTGGAGAGGCACCGCTCCCTTTTGACTCGTCTCTCTTGCCGGGAATGCTGCTCGCGCCGGATATGGGCGGATGGGCAAGCGCTGCGGCGCTGGCATCGACGCCCGAACTGGCGGTGTATGCGGGCCTTCTTGTGGCTTCCACGCTTGGGTGTCTGGTCAGCTTTGTGCTCCCGGTCTCACTGGGAACGTTGCAATACCAGCAAGCAATGGAATTTATGCAAGGGATTGTATGGGGGATCATAGCTTTGCCTGCCGGACTTGTTTTGGGGGCGCTTATCCTGAAAATTGCACCGGGTATACTGCTGAAAAACTTGTGGCCCGTGATGGCGCTCTGTGCCATCCTCAGCCTTGCGCTGCGCTTTGCACCGCTCGGCTGCGCCCGAGTGCTTGGCTGGTTTGGAGCGGGAGTGCGGTGGCTGGGGGTCCTGTTGTTTTGCTGGATGACGTGGGGCCTGTTTGTACCGGAACGGTCCGTAATGCCGCCTGACGTAGTGGAGGAAGTGCTGGTAATCATTCTGAAGATCACCATTATCGTATGTGGTTCTCTGGTAGCTGGCAGGCTGGTACTGGCAAAGTGCAGCCGGTGGCTGGAGTGGGCCGCATCCAGGCTGGGCGTCAATGAATATGCTGTTTTGGGGCTTTTGACAAGCCTTGTCTCAAGTGTTTCCATGCTGCCGCTGTATCCCCGGATGGATGCCAGAGGGAGAATGATAAACGCTGCGTTTACGGTATCCGGGGCATTTGTATTGGGCGGGCAAATGGCCTTTGCGGCTGGCGTTGCAGACGGACGCGCCGTTGCAGCATATTTTGCAACAAAGCTGGCCGGCGGTTTATTGGCTTTGATATTGGTGTTTTGCTTTGCGAAAAATACGGAAGCAGTATACACAACAGATATATCCGTAACGCAGGGTCAAAAATAATACAGGAGTTGACTTTTACGGGTGGCTGCGCCGAGAGAAAATACAAAAAATATTCCGAATATTGTTTTTCAGCAGGCGGCTGTATCACAAGATTTGTTGAATTTCTTCAAAGCTCCTACTGTTAAAATCAAGAGCTTGCTCCACGTTTTGCCCGTACCTTGAGAAATGCGGTATCCATACTGTTTGGTGAGTTTCATTACAGGCCGGCCTGTGTGGGATTCGTCCAAACAGTATCCGCCCGTACCCGAACAAGCATCGGAGGCTGCTGAAAGGAGAAGGCGGCTGCATACTCAAACGCATATGCAGCGGCAGGACAAGCTGCTTGAGCGGTAACAACAGTGACACACTTGATGGTACTTCCTGAAGTGATGGCGAAAATACCGTTGTCATCCTTACGGTCAAAAGATTTGTACAATGCTTTGCGCCAAAAGCTGGAGAGAGGAAGCAATCCTTTCTGGCATCGAAAATATTTTACAGCGTCGCTTTGGCACAAATGCGGCGAAGTCGGATACCGCTGGGGATACCACGCGCGCAGGAAAGAGGCTGTCAGAAGCGTGGTTTCCATCCTGACAAAACTTAAAAGGTCTTAAACACAGTCATAACTTTGCAAAATGAAAAACAGCCCTCGGAAAATTATTCCCGAGGGCTGTTTTGGTGCGCCCGGCTGGAACCGAATCGGCGGCTTTCCGGGTCTGAGAGCTGTGACAAAGGGTTTTAAATGGTAATAATCGTGCTATTTTGGGTTGGGATACACTTAATTGTAAAGGGCGGTGAAAAGCCCGGGGAGATGGAGGCCAGCAGGTTCCGCGGATTTTTTGTATATCAGTAGTCAGATAGTGGTCGGGAGAGCGTGGACTGCGATGATCTTGCTCCACGGAAATCAAAACTTGCACAGCAGAAGTTGGATGCGATGATGGGACATAGAGAGAAAAACAGTTCTCGGAACATTTCGATATTTGCTTTACGGCGGCAGGGCTTAATGCGCCTGCCCGGTGAACAGAAAATCGGCCCAAAAGGCAGAGCAGATATACGATGCGCCTCAGCCTTTCACCGAACTCACCGCAAAAACGGAAGATGGCGTGATCCGTCTAAACCGGGTCACACCATCTTCCTTTTAAATTTCTGTCTTATTAATACATAATGTTTCTTAAACCGTCGAAGAGACTGAAAATCCATATATCCAGATGGTGCAGGTTCAATATAGCAAGCTCAGCGATGACTCGGATTCTGTGGATTACTGCTCGCCGTCATGGTCATAGGCAACGTCTGCGTCGTCAGCAGCCTCACACGCCATTCTATCACAAAGAAGCATGGTGCCCAGCTCTTGTGCAATGAGACTTATGTCAGTACCAGTGGCATGGCTCAATAAGGCCCGGATATCTCCTAAGAAAGGGCGCAGTCACAGAAATATTGTGCAGCAATAAAAACATCTGTCTGACGCTTGGCCACGTGGGAAAGCAGCGCGAAACAGGTCTCTTTATAGCTGAGGCATCTCAGCCACCGTGCCAGTCCTGCGCGATTTTTCCGCACGGAACACAGCCAGATGGCCATTGAGGGAATCGTTGATGTTCGTGCAGGAGATGGACGGCTGTTCGCCCTGCAGCACGCGCACAAAGTCCTCCACCAGCCGCAGGTCTCCGCCGCCGTGGGAGCCTGTCATGCCGCTTTTGTCTCCGCCGATGGCGAGGTCCACCACTTCCTCGCGCCAGCCGCTCTCGCTGGCCGTGTCGATGGTGCGCACCGTAAACACCGAATCGTCGAACACGCCTTTGATCTCGCCCTTTGTGCCGATGATGTGCAGGTTGCGCTCCGCCTTGGCCGTGCCGCCGATCATGTTCAGCGTGGCTGTTGCGCCGTCCGCGAAATTGATGGCCACCGACTGGTGGTCCACCACTGTGTGCTCGCAGTCCCACACGCAGCGGCCGTGGATGTTATCCGTTTTCAGCGACTGGATCTTGTCCTCAATGGTGGGCTTTTCCAGATGCTCCAGGCAGTCCCACACATAAAAGCTCCAGCGGTCCGGATGGTCGATGTAATGCTTTTTGGCCGAGTACAGGCAGTTTTCCTCGATGCCGCAGTCCACCAGGCACCGCTTGCCCGCGCCTGCGGGCTTCTTGGCCGGGTCGAACTGAAAGTCGCTGCCGAAGCTGGCGACCTGCCGGGGGGCGACGCCGCTTTTCAGCCACATGATGAGATCTATGTCGTGGCAGCATTTGGCCAGCAGCATGGGCGCGCCGCACTTTTCCTCGTTGCCCCATTTGCCGCGGATATAGGACACCGCCAGGTGATGATAGCTGACGTGCTCGGTGGCCTGGATGTTGATGATATCGCCGATCTCCCCGGCCAGCAGGCGCTCCTTCACGGCCACATAGAACGGCGCGTAGCGCAGTACGTGGCAGATCATCACCCTGCGGCCGGTCTCGCCGGCGACGCGCTGCAGCTCCCACATCTCGTCCTCATTGACGGCGAAGGGCTTTTCCAGAAGCATGTCGTAGCCCCGGCGCAGCAGCGGGACGGCGGTTTTTACATGCTGGGTATCCATGGTGCCGTTGATGACGGCATCGGCCAGCCTGGGGCGCTCCGCCAGCGCCTCGGCGCTTTCAAAGCACATATCCTCTCCAAACCCGTGCATCTCCGCCGTTTTTCTGCGGCGGATGGGGTCCGGGTCGGCCACGCCGACGATTTTGAATTTCTCCGGGTTCTGCAGGGCGTACAAGCTGTACAGAAGCGCACGATGCCCCGCGCCAACGATGATCGCTGTGATTTGTTTTGCCATTACGGACAGATCCTTTCCTGATTGATGTGATGAAAAATAAAGAGGGCAGAGCGGAACCGAACGCCGCCCGTATACAAATCCAGCATAGCGCCGCCGCCGCCGGGCAGTCAAGGGAGAAAAGCCTGAAATTGTTTTCCGGACCCTGACGGAAGGAAGAAAAATCAAATCTTTGTATAAAATGTATGTGAATCATGCTTGATTTTTGGGATAAAAATTGGGCAAAACACACAAAAAGCTATTGATTTTGGAGTTTCTGCCGTGGTATCCTCGTAAGCAGTTGGCTGCTCCGCCCTCCGGCGGGCATGCGGCTGCAGGCAGGAGGCGTACAGCGTACGGGTAAGCCGTCCGGCCTGAAAAGAGTACCCTATACCGTGTTTTCATTACATATGGAGGAAAGCAACATGAAAAAGATGAAACGCATTATCAGTGCAGCCCTCACCCTGGCGCTGGCTGCCGGGATGCTTGCAGGCTGCGCCGGCTCTTCGTCCGGAACACCTGCGGCTTCGTCCGCCGGCGGCGCCTCCGCCGGCTCGTCTTCCGCGGAGCGCGAACGCATCACAGTCCGCGTATTCCGCAGCAAGGCCTCCCATGAGGTGGCCATGGACCAGATGGACGTATTCAAGGTGATGGGTGAGATGTTCAACATCGACTTTGAATTTGACAATCCCCCGCAGGAAAATTACACCGAACGCCTGAACCTTGTGATGATGGAAACGGAACTGCCCGACGTCATCATGGAGATCCCGGTGACGGATGTGCTGAAATACGGCGAAACGGGCGTGCTCCTGCCGCTGAATGATTACATTGAAAACAGCATGCCGAACCTGAAAGCGGAAATGGACAAGCGCGACGGCGTGGAGAAAGCCCTCACCTACTCTGACGGCAACATTTACTATCTTCCCATGCTGGATGAGACGCCCTCGGGCAACATCCCGTATATCGTCCGCACCGACTGGCTGGACCAGCTTGGACTGGAACGCCCCGTAACCATCGAGGACTGGGAAAACTACTGGTCGCTCGTCAAGACCACCGACCTGAACGGCAACGGAAAAAATGATGAGATCCCCTTCAGCGCCTATGAAATTGAGCGTCTGCGCAATTTCTGCACGGCCTGGGGCGTACTGGACGATTTCTACACCGACCCCACCGACGGCGGCAAGGTGCACTACGGCCCCATCGAGGACAAATACAAGGAAGCCCTGGTTTGGATGAACGACATGTGGAACAAGGGCTACATTGACCAGGAGATCATCACCACAGATTACTCGGCCTTCAGCGCGAAGCTGGCGCAGAACATCGTCGGCTCCTTCGCGGGCCCGCTCGGCGGCATGCTGGCCGCCCAGAACGCCACGATGGCGGAATCCGTGCCCGGCTTCCACGTCGCCGCCACCGAGCCGCCGAAAGGTGAGGCCGGCGTACAGATTCACACCAACATCGACCTTGTCCCCCGCGCCGTTGTGGGCGCCACCATCACCTCCACCTGCAAAAATGTAGACCGCGTTGTGGAATGGCTGGACTATATGTACAGCGCCGAGGGCCAGATGCTGCTGAACATGGGCATTGAGGGCACGCATTACACCATGCAGGACGGCGAACCCATCTTTACCGATTATATCCTGAACAACCCGGACGGTCTTTCCCCGAAACAGGCGGTGGGGACGTTCACCATCGCGCAGGGAACCATGCCCTCTGTGCTGTGCTTCAGCGAGACCAGCCAGCTGGACGATGCTGCCGTGCTGGAGGCCAAGGAGAACTGCATCATCCCGTTCCTGGAGGAATCCAACAAATATGTGATTCCCGGCACGCTTTCGTTCTCATCTGAGAAAGACGCCGAGCGCCGTGCCGCCATGGCGGATATCGAGACCTATGTGGACGAGATGGTCATGAAATTCATCACCGGCCGCGAACCCATCGAAAATTGGGATACCTATGTGGCAAAAGTGAAGGAAATGGGCATTGAGAACGTCATTGGCATCTACCAGGAAGCCCTGGACGCCTGGAACAGCTGAAACAGAACCGGGAAGCCCGCCGCGCGCCTGATGTCCGGGTGCGCGGCGTTCTCCGGCGAACACCGTATGACGGGCGGCGGGCCTGCGAGCCCCGGCCCTATTTTGGAAGGAGGACACATTTATGAAAACCGCCGTGGCCTCCAGACAGGCGAGACCCTCCCGCACCGATAAAAACGGCAGACTGAGCCATGCGGGCAAGAAGATCTGGCGCAGCAGGTATTTGTATCTGCTGCTGCTGCCCACGTTTGTCTGGTATATCGTTTTCATGTATGCGCCGCTGTACGGCGCTCAGATCGCGTTTCGTGATTTCATGCCCGCCCTCGGCATCACCGGAGGGAAATGGGTAGGCTTCAAATACTTTATCCAGTTCTTCAAATCGGAATATTTTGTACGCTTGATGAAGAACACGCTGGGCATCAGCGTGTATTCCATCGTGGTGGGCTTCCCCATTCCGGTCATCCTTGCACTGCTGATGAACGAGGTGCGCAGCAAGTATTTCAAAAAAGGCGTACAGACCATCGTCTATATGCCGCATTTCATTTCCGCCGTCGTTGTGGTGAGCCTCATCAATGCAATGCTGTCGCCCAGCAACGGCCTGTTCAACCAGATCATCCAAATGTTCGGCGGGGATCCCGTCCATTTCATGGCCGAGCCGAAATACTTTAAGACGGTGTATGTGCTTTCGGATATCTGGCAGACAGCGGGCTACGGCTCTATCGTCTATCTGGCCGCGCTCACCAGCATCGACCCCTCGCTGTATGAGGCGGCGACGGTGGACGGCGCGTCCAAATGGAAAAAGCTGCTGCACATCACCCTGCCCTGCATCCTGCCAACGATCATGACGATGCTCATCCTGCGTATGGGCAGCATCTTCACCGTGGGCTACGAGAAGATCATGCTGATGTACAACCCCGCCACGTATGAGACGGCGGACGTCATTTCCACCTATGTATACCGGCGCGCGTTCGAGGGCGGCGAATACAGCTTCTCGGCGGCGGTGGGCCTGTTCAACTCCGTCATCAACTTCATCGTCATCATCGTGTTCAATAAGATCAGCAAACGGGTAAGCGAGGTGAGCCTCTGGTAATGGAACGGACAAAACAAAGGACAAAAATCAAAGAGAGTACGGGGGAGCGCATTTTTACCGGAGTGATCTATGCGATCCTGATCCTGTTTTGCGCTATTATCGTTTTCCCCCTGCTGCATATCGTCAGCGGTTCTTTCAGCGACCCCATGGCCCTGCTGCGCGGCGAGGTATCGTTCTGGCCCAAGGGCTTTACGTTTTCCATGTACGAAAAGGTATTCAAGGACGCCAGCATCTGGCAGGGCTATGGAAATACCATTGTATATACCGTGCTGGGCACCTGTATCAGCGTGGTGCTCACCGCCTTTGCGGCGTATCCGCTTTCCCGCAAGGATTTTTACGGCCGCAATCTGTTCATGGGTGTGTTCGTGTTCACGATGTTTTTCACCGGCGGCATGATCCCCACGTTTCTCATCGTACAGCGGCTGCACCTGCTCAATACGATGTGGGCGCTGATTCTGCCAACGGCTGTCAGCACGTACAATCTCATCATCATGCGCACGTTTTTTGAATCCACCATTCCCTTCGAGCTGGTGGAATCCGCCTCGCTGGACGGCTGCAACGACCTTGTCATCTTTTTCCGCATCGTGCTGCCGCTTTCCGGCCCCATTCTTGCGGTCATGGTGCTGTTCTACGGTGTGGCGCAGTGGAACTCCTGGTTTCCGGCGCTGTTGTACATCAGCGACCGCGGCCTGTATCCCCTGCAGATGGTGCTGCGTGAAGTACTCATCCAGAGCGACATCAGCAATATGGCGGGTTCCTCGGGTGATGTGGAGATCATCGGCGACGGCCTGAAATATGCCACCATGGTGGTGGCTACGCTGCCCATCATGTGCCTGTATCCGTTCCTGCAGAAATACTTTGTAAAGGGCGTCATGATCGGCGCTGTCAAGGGATAAGCGCGCAGGCGTTTTTTCGAAAAGCCGGGCGCGCAGGCGCCTGAGCGGTGCGCCCGCCGGAGCTCCGGCAGATGGGCGCGCCGCTTTTTTGCTATTTGGGAGGGAACAGAATGAAAACAGAATATCAGACCCACGATCTTTCTCTGCCCGCGTGGGGGCCGTATACAAAGCAGTACAGCGGTATTTCCCATATCCCGGCCTCAAACGACGGCGTCCGGTTTGACCTGGCCGTATTTCCCGGGCTGTACCGCCGCCGTGTGGATGTGCCCAACGTACGGTTTGAAAGCGGATATCACGTGTGGAAGGCCGCGCCGGACCTTTCCTGCTATACGCTGCGGCACGAGCTGGAATGGAAAGATCGCGTATACGCGGACGTTTCGTTCGCGCCGCTGGGCGAAAACGCCCGTCTGATCCGTGTGGAATGCTGCAACGGGACAGACACGCCGCAGAATCTTGTGCTGCATTATATGGCCAGCGCGCATGACCCCGTGCCCTCTTACCGCAGGTTTGCGCTGACGGGCGCGGAAGTGCGCCTGCCGGAGCACGCGGCTTTTGTGCTGGCCAAAGACTATGACGACCTGCGCTTTGCCGTGCCGCGTCCCACGGACGGGCTGGGATGGGACGGCATGCGCCGCGCCGAGGAGCCGGTGGAGGGCTTTGCGGGCGGATACGGCGTGGGGCTTGGATTCGGCTGTGCAGCCGGGTACGGGCCGTTCGGCCAGCCGCTGCCCGGCGGCGCGGGGGATTCTGTCACTTATACGTTCACGCTGGAGCGGCCGCTGCGGCAGCCCTGCCTGTGTGTGCGTTACGTCAATGGGGGCGGCGAGGCTTCCGGCTACACGCTCTCCTCGGGAGAAACGCTGGAGCTGCCGCCCGCGCCGCAGCCGGAGGTCGCCCGCGTCCGCCTGTCGGGGCCGATGGCGGCGGGCCCGCACACGCTGGTTTTGACAGCCGCGGGCACGGGCGGCGCCAAATTGGATTGTTTTGCGCTGTGCGAAGCGGCGGACAGCGGAGCGTTCTGCGTCACGCCGCGGGGGAGCGGCGCATGTCCGGAAATGGAATTGTACGAAAAAGAGGGCTTCCTCACCCTGAAATATCCCCACATCCGCGAGTGCTATGGCGTATTGTGGGACTATGAAAGCGTGCAGGTTCGGCAGATCGAAAACAGCGAGCTGGATGTTTTTCTGCGCGAAACGGTACACGACCATGTTTCCTCCACGCTGCACGGAGATGGAAAAGGACATTTCACCAACGTGTTTCTGCGCCCCATCCCGCTGGCGGCGGGACAGTCGAAACGGGTCTACGGCGCTGTCTGCAGCGCGGGCACGCCGGAGGAAGCGGCTGCGCTGTGCCGGGAGCTGCGGGCGCGGCGCGAGAGCTTTGAGGCTGTGTGGCAGGCCGCGTCACCGGCGCTGGAGCCGGCGCCCATGCTGCCCGCGGGCGAGCCCTTTGCCCTCGGCGGGCAGCTGATGCGGGCGGTGCTGTGCACCAATGTGGTATATCCCGTTTACACCCGGGGACAGTACATCCGTCACAATACCCCCGGACGCTGGTGGGACAGCCTGTACACCTGGGATTCGGGCTTCATCGGCATGGGGCTTGCACAGTTTTCCGCCCGGCGCGGGTTCGACTGTCTGAACGCCTACCTCACGCCGCCGGGCGACGACGAGGCCGCGTTCATCCACCACGGCTCACTGGTGCCTGCGCAGTTTTACCTGTTTGCCGAGCTGCTGAACAGAACGCAGAGCCGGGCCCTGGCCGAATATTGTTACCCGCGCCTGATGCAATACTATGCATTTTTTACCGGGCAGGCGGGAGGCTCCACCACGGCGGACCTGCAAAGCGGCCTGCTGCGCCCGTGGGACTACTTCTACAATTCCGGCGGCTGGGACGATTATCCGCCCCAAAAGGCCGTCCATGAGCAGCGGCTGGAAAAGCGCTGCACGCCTGTGGTCACAACAGCGCACGCGGTACGGTGCGCCCGCATCCTGGCCTATACTGCGCACCTGCTCGCCCACGGGGAGGACGCAGACCGGCTGGAAAAGGATGCGGAGCGTTTCACCCGGGCGCTTCAGGAGCACGCGTGGGACGAGGGCGCCGGATACTTCGGGTATGTGCTGCACGATGAACAGGGCCGGGCCGCCGGCATATTGCGGGACGCCGCGGGTGTGAACCACAACATGGGCCTGGGCGGCGCGTCGCCGCTGTTCGCGGGCGCGTGCACTGCGGAGCAGGCGGAAGGCCTGTGGGAAAAGCTGGCGAGCGAAGAACATCTGTGGAGCGCCTGCGGCCTTTCCACGGTGGACCAGTCCGCCCCCTATTACCGCAGGGACGGATATTGGAACGGCGCGGTGTGGATGCCATACCAGTGGATGTTCTTCAAAGCGGCGCTGGATGCGGGCAAAACCGGCTTCGCGTTCCGTATCGCGGATACGGCCCTGCGGCTGTGGCAGGATGAATGCGCGGCGTCCTACCACTGTTTTGAGCATTTTATGATCGAGAGCCGCCGGGGCGCGGGCTGGCACCAGTTTGGCGGCCTTTCCGCGCCCGTGGCACAGTGGTTTGCGGCCTACTACGTACCCGGAACGCTTACAACCGGCTTCGACGTCTTTGTACAGTGCGCGCGTTGGCTGCCCGGAAACGCGGGGCTGGAGGCGGAGCTTTATTGTACGCGGCCCGGGCGTACTGCAGTTCTGGCGGCGCTTGCACCGGGTAAAATGCGCATTTCCTGCCGTTTGGGTGTGGCGGCGGAACAGCGCCACGCAGGCCTGTGGGAGATTGTGCTGGATGTAGGGCAGCCGGGCTCAATAACGCTCCGCCTTCTGCCGGAAGAGAACGGCGCGGAATGATGCGCATGGAATGGAGGGACTGCCGCCTCACGGCAGAAGGCATGCGGGTTGTGCTGGAAAATGCCGCGCTGCGCACAGAATGGAGGCTTGGCCCGGAGGGGCTGGCCCTGGCCCTGTCTCTTATACACATCTCCGAGCCCACGAGACGGACTCCTATCTC
>OJPN01001807.1_pt1 | contig 14204 bp, 8 predicted proteins | sample 1598511 | NCBI WGS metagenome assembly OJPN01 (sample SAMN03922485, study PRJEB24848) | human gut metagenome | isolation source: stool sample | host: Homo sapiens | place: Germany | collected 2011-05
AAACCCGGGGCAAGCCAAATTCAGGCTTGCCCCGGTGATTTTATGCAAAAAAGCGCCCGTCCCGTAACCCCCGTCCACCAAATCGAAGCCCAACGCAGTGGGTTCGATTTGGAAGCGAAGAAACGCCTCGTCCGGCTAAGAAGCCTCGCCGCAAGGCGGGGATTCGTGCCAAAAGGGGCGTTTCTGAGCTGGTGCCGGTGACCGGACTCGAACCGGTACGGTGTCACCACCGGTGGATTTTGAGTCCACTACGTCTACCAATTCCATCACACCGGCAAAACTAAGAACAGTATACACGAATTTGCTCCGTTTGGCAAGGGGGCGGGCCGGACTTTTTTATTTACTTCTCCCCCCCGCCCATGATATAATGTCAGGCGAGATTTCAGCGGCGGGAATTCCGGGAAACTGGAGCCGGGGGAATGGGGTGTGATGCCCCGCGAGCGGGTCGCTGTGATGCTCCCTGAAAAACAGAGGAGATAAGTCAGAATGCCCGGACCGCCGCCCCGCTCACGTCCTGCACGGGACGCATTCAGAAAGGAGAGATCAATAGGGATGAAAAAACGCGCATTATCCCTGCTGATGAGTCTGGTCATGCTCGTCAGTATGCTGCCTACCACGGCCTGGGCAGCGGATACAACAAAGACCACAACGCCCACCACGGTAAACGTGGACTTTACCGCTCAAGCGGCGGGGAAGTTTTTGATTCCCCCCCAGTTTAACGTGGAGGTAGCCAGCAACGAGGCCGAGAACTTCGGATATAAGGATAACTTTACCGACAGCGTCACCAACGTCACCAACGGCGTGTCCGCACTGGACGTGCTGGTCAAGGCGCATGAGATTATTTATGGTGAGAAGTTCGCTGCAGATAGCAAGGCGGACTATTTGATAGTTGGAGATACTGGCTTTGTGACTAAAATCTTTGGCACCGAAACCTACGCCAGTGGATTTACGCTCAACGGTGCCTACCCCAACGACGGAACACAGTCTTCCTTCGGTGGCTATACCGGCACTACCGTGACCACGCAGGCTGTTGTTGACAACGACAGCTTGGAATTTTTCATTGACCAGGATGATACGAACTACTCAGACAATCTTGCATGGTTCTGCCAGAACGGCGTGTTTACAGATACCATTGTCGCAAAGCCAGCTGCAACAGTAGACTTGCTTTTAAAGAGTACTTCTTATATGAACGGCTATCTGTACCGTGATGCCGAAGCCATGCACGCTGCCGGTTCTGCTGTCGTGGGAGCCCAGTTGGCCTGGGTCAACACTGCTGATGGAACGCTAACTAATATTGAAGGTGCTGTCACGGATGCAGACGGCAAAGTGACCCTCACCATGCCTAAGAAAGAGGGAACTTCTTACCTGACCGCATATAAGAATAGCGAGAGCAATCCTTTGGTTATGTCCCTGACTAAGGTGGTCGCGGACACCAATGCCACGGAAGCGAATCCGTGTGCACTGACGAGTCTGGTCATCGAGGACATGGGCAGCGCCCCCTTGGAATTGACACCTGCGTTCAATTCTGATGTCACGGAATATCGGGCATCTGCCGCGGCGTTCCCCAAAACGCTGAATTTCCTGTTTGTAACTGTTGCTACCGCGGATGAAAATGCAACGGTCAAAGCAGATCTGAATGGGACAAAGAAGAATCTTGTCTTCGGAAGTAAGAACAACTTCTACAATGTCATGGTTCCCGGTCAGGACAATGTCCTGACCATCACCGTGACCAACGGTGAGCAGAGCAAGACTTATGCCGTTACCATCCCCATGGCGGCGGACCCTGCGGCTCCTGTGCTGGCGGGGGACAAGACCGCCGCTGCCACGGTGAAGAAGGGCGGCAGCTATACCCTGGACCTGACAAAGGTTTTCAAGAAGGGCACTTCTGATGCTGACCTGACCTATCAGGTCAGTGTGGACGACCAGACCGTCGTTGAAACAAGCGCCAACTATCGTTATGCCGCTGATGCTGCGGGGGTTCATAAGCTGGTGTTCACCGCCAAGAGCGGCAGCCTGACCAGCCCCACCTATACTGTCACACTGAACGTGCAGCCCGAGACGGACCTGGTGATGCACAACATCGCCGCCAAATATGCCGCCTCCGGTGTGGTGCAGGACGGCAACTCCTATTGGCTGGCGGCGGACATGATGGCCTATGAAAAGACCTTCCCCGATTCCGCTAACAAGCTGACCCGGGAGCAGAAGCAGGCCATGGTGGATGCGGCGGTCAAGACGCTGGAGACTTCTACCAGTCCTGGCGACCTGTCCAAGTCCATCATTACCCTGACTGCCATGGGCTATGATGCCGCCAAGCTCACCACCGAGTCCGGTGCGGCGCTGGACGGGGTGGCGAAGCTGGCGGAGAGCGTCAGCGACGAGAAAAATGTCGGCGACTTTTTTATTTACACCGTGCCCTATGTGATCATCGCCTTCCAGCAGTACAGCGACGCCTATCAGGCTCAGCTGAATCAGTGGGTCGCCTATACCCTGGCGCAGAAGGACAGCTGGATGGACACCAAGTGGGGAACTGACAGCATGACTCCCATTATGCTGGCGCTGGCCCCCTATGTGGAGACCAACCCCGATGTAAAGGATGCCATGGACAAGGCCGTGACTGCCATGGCTGCATATCAGAACGAAAAAGGCTCTGTTGGTAATGGCGCATCCACCGGTCTGGCAATCGCCGCTGTCTCCGCCCTGGGGATGGACCCAGCTGCCTTTGTGAATGCGACCAGCGGCAAGAGCCTGGTGGACGGCCTGCTGGTCAACGCTCTGGCCAGCGAGGACGGATTTGACTCGAATACACATTCTTTCGGAACTGAGCAGGGTTTCCGCGGCCTGATCGCCCTGGCGAACTACCAGGAGGGCAAGAGCTATCGCCTGTATGATTTCAGCGGCCAGACTCTGGTCCCCGCCGTGGCGACCTTCTGGGCCCAAAACGCCGCTGTTTCCGTCAAGACCATTCCCGAAGATGCCGCTGTCGTGGTGAAGAGCGGGGAGACCGAGGTGGCTGCGGATAAGGTCCACGGCGCCTATGACCTCCCCGCCGGCGACTATACCTACACCGTCTCCAAGGACGGCTATGTGACCAAGACCGGCAGCTTTACCATCACTGCGGAGCAGGTGGCCGGCCATGAGAAGCAGACCATCCATGTCTCGCTGGTCAGTGCAGGCTCCGGCTCCGGCAGCTCCTCTAAGGACATCAAGGTGACCGTCAAGGTGATGGTGCCCCCCGCCGATCAGAGCAAGCGCTATACCTATAAGCACGATTCCAGAAGCTACACCAACCTGCTGACCACCACCAGCAAGGTGACCGTGGCCGCCGGAAGCTCCGTGCGGGACGCCTTTGTCACCATTCTGGATCAGAACGGCATCGACTATGTGGAGCAGGACAACGGCTACTTCCCGACGATCGGCGGCTGGTCCGAGTATGACCGAGGGGCGAACTCCGGCTGGATGTACCGGGTAAACGGTTCCGTGCCCTCTGTGGCCCTGAAGGACTATGAGCTGACGGGCAACGCCACCATCGTGTGGTACTATACCGACGACTATAGCAACGACTATGGTTCCGAGAGCTGGAACGACAACAGCTCCTCCTCTTCCTCCTCCGGCACCACCACTACCCCCACCACCCCCGCCAACCCCGTGCCTGACAAGACCATGCCCTTTACAGACGTGAAGTCCAACGACTGGTATTATCAGTCCGTGCAGTATGCCTATGACAACGGCCTGTTCTCTGGCGTGAGCCACGACAGCTTCGCCCCCGGCGACTCCATGGACCGCTCCATGCTGGTCACGGTGCTGCACAGCCTGGACGGCAAGCCCGCCGCAGGTAAGGGCGGCTTTACCGACGTGGCCGACGGCGCGTGGTATGCCAATGCCGTTGCCTGGGCCGCCGAGCACGGCATCGTCAGCGGCGTCAGCGACAGCGCCTTTGCTCCCAACGGGGCCATCACCCGGGAGCAGCTGGCCGTGATGCTCTATCGCTACGCCCAGTATAAGGGCTATGACGTGAGCAAGACCGCCGACCTGTCCGGCTATGCCGACCAGGGAAGCATCAGCGACTGGGCGGCCCAGGCCGTTCAGTGGGCCTGCGGCTCCGGCCTGATGACCGGGCGCAGCGCCAACAGTCTGGCCCCTGCGGGCACCCTGACCCGTGCCGAGGCGGCCACCATGCTGAAGGCCTTCTGCGAGAACGTGAAGAAGTAAGCATAAAAAGCAAGTTTGACCCATTCCTGTCCCGCCGCCTGTACGCCAGACGGCGGGACGGGGCGTAATTAGGGAGGAGACAACATGCACATGAGACGAAAATTCGGCAGCCTGATTTTGGCTCTGGCCCTGGCGGCAAGCTCTGTCACCGGGGCGCTGGCCGCAGCCTCCCCGGCCCAGGGGGCCTATGACCGGGCCGCCGCCTTTGTCAGCAGGGCCGTGCCCGCCCCGGAGGTGTCCAGCATCGGCGGGGAGTGGGCCATCATCGGCCTGGCCCGGGGGGGAGCTGAGCGCCCCCAGGGCTATGACGGGGGCTATCTGAGCCGAGTAGAACAGACCGTGAAAGAAAAACAGGGTGTGCTCCACAGCCGGAAGTACACCGAGTACAGCCGGGTCATCCTGGCCCTGTCCGCGTTAAATCAGGACGCCCGGGACGTGGGGGGCTATGACCTGACCCTGCCCCTGGGGGACTTTGACAAGACGGTGTGGCAGGGCATCAACGGACCCATCTGGGCGCTGATCGCCCTGGACAGCCGGAACTACCCCATGCCACAGAACCCCCAGGCCAAGACTCAGGCCACCCGGCAGATGTATGTGGACCGCATTTTGTCCCGTCAGCTGTCTGACGGCAGCTGGAGCCTGTCCGGGGAGGGGAGCGGCGACGTGGACGTGACCGCCATGGCATTGCAGGCCCTGTCCCGGTATACCGACCAGGCGGCGGTGAAGACGGGCGTGGACCGGGCGCTGAGTTGGCTGTCCGGCCAGCAGCAGGCAGACGGCGGCTTTGCCACCGGCGGCGCGGCCAACGCCGAGAGCTGCGCCCAGGTGGTGGTGGCCCTGGAGAGCTTAGGCCTGCCCCTGACGGACAGCCGCTTTGTGAAAAATGGGGCCACGGTTCTTAACGCCCTGCTGGGCTATCAGCTGCCCGACGGCAGCTTCTGCCACGTGAAAGACGGCGGCAGCAACCTGATGGCCACCGAACAGAGCCTGTACGCCCTGGCCGCCGTAAAACGGGCCGAGCAGGGAGAGAGCGGGCTGTATGTGATGGAGGGGCTGGAGACCGCGAGTAGGAATACCTCTGAAGTGGGTACCCTGATCGTGGGCTGGAGCGCCCGGACCATCGCCGCCGTCGCCCTGACGGCAGCTTTCGCCAGTCCTAAGTAAACCAAGCAGACGGAACGCCAGTTCCGTTTCCTGGGCAAAGACGTGGGGACACGGATTGCCACGTCGCCCTGCGGGCTCCTCGCAATGACAGTAGGGGCGGACCTTTGCGCAGCCGTTGGCGACGAAGGAGCCTTACGGATGCGGCATACCCCTTGCGGGTACTGTGTCCGCCCGTGCGTTCTGCGGGAAATGCCCGCGCCCGGGAAAGAGAACTGGAACAACAGGGAGAACAGCTATGAAATTAAACGGAAAAAAGTGGGCGGCAGCGGCGGCTATTCTGGCGGTGCTGGCCTTTGCCTTTTGGTATGGCGGCGACGCCCCCGGCCTGCACGGGTGGTCGGCGGGAGGGGCGGACGGCAGCGAGAGCATCAGCGCCTCCGTCTCCGCAGACGGCTCCCAGTCGGAGCCGGAGGCCCCGGAGAGCAGCGCGTCCGATACCTCTACCCAGGAACCGGAAGAGCCGGAACCTCAGCCTGACACAAGTGCAACTTCTTCTGCCATGGACATCGACCCCAAGACGGGCCAGGACCAGTATCACACCGACCCGGTGCCCCAGGGCAAGCCCGCTCCGGCGGAGCCCCAGCAGACCGAAAAGGCCCCGGAGGTGAGCCACTGCACCATCTCCATCTCCTGCGCCACCATTTTGAATCACATGGACTGGCTGGACCCGGACAAGACGGAGCTAGTCCCCACCGACGGCTGGCTGCTGCCCGCCACCCAGGCGGAGTTCCATGAGGGGGAGAGCGTATTCGACGTGCTCCAGCGGGTGTGCCGGGACAACGGCATCCACATGGAGTTTTCCAACACCCCCATGTATAACAGTGCCTATATCGAGGGCATCGGAAACCTGTATGAGTTCGACTGCGGGGAGCAGTCGGGGTGGATGTACGCGGTGAATGGCTGGTTCCCCAACTACGGCTGTTCCCGCTATGCCCTGAAGGATGGGGACACGGTGAAGTGGGTGTACACCTGCGACTATGGCAAGGACGTGGGCGGGGCCTACTATGCGGGGGACGGCGCGTGAGAGACGGATTTGCGGGCTGCCACCCGGCGGTGAACGCCCTGTTTTTCGCCCTGGTGCTGGCGGGGGCCATGATGTTAGATCACCCCGTCTGCCTGGCCATCTCCCTGTGCGGGGGGGCGGCCTGTCACCTGTCTCTGACCGGGCGGCGGCAGACGGGGCGGGCTATTTGCTATGTGCTGCCGGTGATGGCGCTGGCGGCGGCGGTGAATCCGGCGTTCAGCCACGCGGGGGCCACCATTCTGACCTATCTCCCCTCGGGCAACCCCCTGACTCTGGAGAGCCTGGCCTATGGCCTGGGGGCGGGGGCCATGCTGGGGGGCGTGATGCTCTGGTTTGCCTGCTGTACCAAGGTGATGACGGCGGACAAGCTGGTCTATCTCTTTGGCCGGGCCGCCCCGGCCCTGTCCCTGGTGCTGAGCATGACCCTGCGCTTTGTGCCCCGGTTCACCCGGCAGCTGCGCCTGGCCGTCCAGGTCCAGCGGGGCCTGAATAACGAGGAGCCGGACGGCCTTTGGCGGCGGCTGCGCCTGGGGGTGCGGGCGCTGTCCATCGTTGTCACCTGGTCGTTGGAGAACGGGGTGGAGACGGCGGACTCCATGCGCGCCAGGGGCTATGGCCTGCCCGGACGGACGGCCTTCTCCATCTATCGCCTGACGGAGCGGGACCGGCGGGCCCTGGCCTGGCTGCTGGGTTGGGGGAGCTATGTGCTGTGCGGGGCCCTGGCCGGGGGACTGCGCTGGCGGTATTACCCCACCATGCGTGGGGGAGCCGTCACCCCCATGACGGCCAGCTTTTTTGTGGGCTATCTGGCCCTGTGCGTGACGCCGATCATTCTGGACTGGGAGGAGGGGAGACGATGGAGACGTTCCACATCCAAAACCTGAGCTTTACCTATCCCGGCCAGAGCCGTCAGGCCTTAGAGGGCCTGTCCCTGGACGTTGCGCCGGGGGCCTTTCTGGTGCTGTGCGGCCAGTCGGGCTGCGGCAAGACCACTCTGCTGCGGCAGCTGAAGCCGTCTCTGGCTCCCCACGGGAACCGGACGGGGACCATCCTGTTCCAGGGCCGCCCGCTTGAAAGTCTGGACCGGCGGGAGGAGAGCCAGGGCATCGGCTTTGTGATGCAGTCCCCGGACAATCAGCTGGTGACGGATAAAGTCTGGCACGAGCTGGCCTTCGGTCTGGAGAGCCTGGGCCTGCCCACCCCGGTGATCCGCCGCCGGGTGGCGGAGATGGCCAGCTTTTTCGGCATTGAGGACTGGTTCCACCGGGAGTCGGCGGAGCTGTCCGGCGGGCAGAAGCAGCTGCTGGCCCTGGCCTCCGTCATGGTGATGCAGCCGGAGGTGCTGCTGCTGGACGAGCCCACCAGCCAGCTGGACCCCATCGCGGCGGAGGAGTTTTTATCCGTGCTGGGCCGGATCAACCGGGAGCTGGGCACCACTGTGATTTTAAGCGAGCACCGCCTGGAAGAGGCCCTGCCCCTGGCTACCGCCGCCGCCGTGCTGGACGGGGGGCGGCTGTTGGCGGCGGGAGAGCCACGGGAGATCGGCCAGGTGCTGAAAAATCGGGGCCACGCCATGTTCCGGGCCATGCCCACCCCCATGCGGGTGTGGGCGGCGGCGGAGACGTCAACCCCCTGCCCCGTGACGGTGCGGGAGGGCTGGGACTGGCTGGAGGACTTTCAGAAAGACCGCGCCTTTCAGCCCCTGCCCCCGGAGCCGGAGCGGCGCTATCCCACCCAGCCTGTCCTGACGGCGGAGGAGCTGTGGTTCCGCTATGACCGGGAGGGCCGGGACATCGTGCGAGGGCTGTCTTTAAGTGTGCGCCCCGGGGAGTTTCTGGCTCTGCTGGGGGGCAACGGGGCGGGTAAATCCACCGCGCTCACCCTGCTGGCCGGGGTGAACCGGCCCCAGCGGGGGGAGATCTTCTGCCGGGGCAGGACGGCCCTGCTGCCCCAGGACCCCAGGACGCTGTTTTTGAAGAAGACGGTGGAGGAGGATCTGCTGGACGTGTGCCGGGACCGGGCGGCGGTGGAGCGGGTGTGCCAACTGTGCGGCATCACCGGCCTGCTGGGCCGCCACCCCTATGACCTGTCCGGGGGAGAGCAGCAGCGGGCGGCTCTGGCGAAGGTCCTGCTGCTGGAGCCGGACGTGCTGCTGCTGGACGAGCCCACCAAGGGCCTGGACGCCGCCTTTCAGGACCAGCTGGCGGAGATCCTGAACCGGCTGCTGACCCGGGGTGTGGCCATCGTCATGGTCAGCCACGACGTGGCCTTCTGCGCCGACCACGCCCACCGGTGCGCCCTGTTTTTCCAGGGGAGCATCGCGGCGGAGGGGAGCCCCCGGGACTTCTTCTCCGGCAACCGGTTCTATACCACGGCGGCCAGCCGCATGGCCAGGGACATCCTGCCGGGAGCCGTCACCGCCCGGGACTTGATCGTCTGCTGCGGCGGAACGGTCCCGCCCCTGGAAGAGACGGCGTATCAGCCTCAGGAGCACGCCCCGGCGGAGGAGCCAAGTAAACCCCGCCCGCTGCCTCTGTGGCGGAGGGTGGTGGCGGCTTTCTCCGGGGCCATGGCCCTGGCCGCGCTGGTCCAAGCCCTGCGGGTCACCGACCTGTCGGCCCTGATGACCGCCGCCGGACTGAGCCAGGCGGCGGGGGGCGAGCTGGGCCGGACTGTATGGTTCCTCATGTGGGCACTGGTCTGCGCCATTGCCCTGGGCGGGGGAGAGGGGAGGCCCCTCCAGACGCTCCCAGGCAGAAAAAAACTCCCCCGCCGGACCAAACTGGCGGCGGGGTGTCTGCTCCTGCTGGTCCCTATCACCCTGTTCGCGGGAACATTCTATCTGGGGGGGCGGAAGTATTATTTCATCGCCCTGCTGATGCTGCTGGAGGGGATGCTGCCCTTCTTCCTGGCCTTTGAGGGGCGCAGACCGGGGGCCAGGGAGATCGCCATTCTGGCCACGCTGTGCGCCATGGGCGTGGCGGGCCGGGCGGCCTTTTTCATGCTGCCCCAGGCAAAACCGGTGCTGGCCCTGACCATCTTATCCGGGGTGGCCCTGGGGGGCGAGAGCGGTTTTTTGGTGGGCAGCGTGACCATGCTGACCTCTAACATCCTGTTCGGCCAGGGGCCATGGACCCCGTGGCAGATGTTCGGCATGGGCATCGTGGGCTTTTTGGCCGGGGTGCTGGCCCGGACGGGCTGGCTGCGCCGCAGCCGGGGGAGCCTGTGCGCCTTCGGCGCCGTGAGCGCCATCGTCATCTACGGCGGCATGTTGAACACCGCCTCCGCCCTGATGGCGGCGGGGGAGCTGAATCGGGGGGTGCTGCTGACCTATTACCTGGCGGGCTTCCCCATGGACTGCGTCCACGGCCTGTCCACGGCGGCTTTCCTGTGGCTAGGCGCAGAGCCTATGCTGGAGAAGCTGGAGCGGCTGAAAACCAAATATGGCTGGATGAACGAAGAATAACAGACCGCCCCTCCCGACAAAATGGAAGGGGCGGTCTGCTATCAAAAGGGGATCGAAGGATCAGATCGTGAAGGGGACGGAACAGTCGGCCAGCAGCTGGTTGCTCTCCACCAGGTGCTCCATGGCCTCGATGCGCTGATACATCAGGTCGTCGTTCTCTATGAAGGTGACGGTCTGACGGGCGTGGTCGTGGATCTTCTGGGTCACGGGGGACATGGCCTTGTGGTCGCTGAGGTCGATGGCCTGAAGGGCGGTGAGCATGGTCATGGAGACCAGGCTGCTGAGATGGGGGTCCACCAGCCGCTCCATGTGGACCTCGGTGAGCTTGGCCACGTCCATCACGGCGATGGCCAGGGAGTCGCAGTAGAGCTCGATGGCGGTGGCGTCCCAGTTAGAGCCCATCAGGGCGGTGCCGTCGGGCAGGAAGATGGGGTTATCAAAGACGGCGTACAGCTCCTCCATCAGGGCGTCGTAGGTCTGACCGGCCATGCGCTTGGCGATGCCGTGGACGTGGGGAATGATGCGGGTGTTCATGCTGTCCTGCACCCGCAGGGAGCGGGACTCGTCCATGATGGCGCTGCCGCTGAGGATGTCCCGCAGGAACCGGGCGGTGTCGGCGGTCTCCTTGTGGTTCTTCAGGGCGATGAGCCGGGGGTCATAGGCCTTGTCCGTGCTGCGCAGGGCCTTGCACACCAGGGCGGCGGTGAGGTCGGCGTGGCGCATGGTCATGACAAAGTCGTAAAGGGCCAGCAGGCCCACGCCCATATAGGTGATGGCGATGTAGGGCTGGAAGGATAGGCCGCCGATGGTGCCCTCGCAGGGGGCATAGGGATACAGGTCGGCGTTGAGATAGGTGCGGATCTGCTCCGGCATCTCCAAGCTGACGGCGGAATAGCCCTTGCCGATGCTCATCAGCTGCATGAGCATCAGGGCACGGGCCTCCTCCTCGCTGAGGGCCCGGCCCACGGAGCAGCCGTGGCTGCGTAGGATGTTCTCCTGAAGCTGGACCATCTCGTCCTCGGTGATGCGATAGCGCACGTTGTCGCCAAAGCCGGTGTTCACGCCGTAGACCCCCACGCCGCTGGCGATGGTGGCCTCCAGAGACTTGCGGCTGGCGGTGACCCGGTCCCGATAGCCCTGGGAGAACTCCACCTTGGCGTGGTACCGGGCCACGGCCACAAATTCTTCAATAGTATTGCGGCAGTCATCCAGAACCACCGTATGGATGGTCTGGGCATCCTGTTTGATCAGCATAATGTGATACTCCTTTTTTTCGCTGCGCCGTTCCCGCTCTCCAGTGCCTGGCACGGAGAGCGGGAACGGCTTCGTTTTTGGCCGTTCAGTTTTTCAGGGGAGAGGCTCAGGCGCGGGCGATCTCCTTGGGCTGGGTGGCCAGAGAGACCACCACCAGCACGATGGCGCTGAGGATGCCGCTGAGCAGCTCGCCGCCGATGCCGGCGATGTTAAAGCCGGTGCTCAGGGCGAACATCACGAACACGCCGCCAGCCACAAGACCGGCGATGGCGCCCTGCTTGGTGGTCTTCTTCCAGAACACGCCGAAGACGATGGGGCAGAAGACGCCGGCGGTGAAGATGTAATAGGCGTTGAAGCAGGCGTCCAGGATCGAGGGGATGGTCATGGACACCACCACAGCGGCGGCGCCGGCCACCACGGTGAAGATCTGAGAGACGACGACCAGGCGCTGATAGATGTCCTGGCCGATCATCACATACATAAAGCCGGGGAGGATCATCCACAGCAGGGTCTTGAAGTGGGCGGGGGTCATGAACACGTTATAGTCGGTGGGCAGCTCGCTGGTCATGGACTGGAGGGCGGAATTCAGTCCGGCAAAGCCGCCCACGTCGCCCAGGGCCACCACGGTGACCCAGATGACGCCGATGATGACCAGGATGATCTGGAAGCCGTCAGTCACGGTGACGGCCTTCAGGCCGCCCATGGAGGTCAGGGCGATGATGACCACCATGGCCAGCACGGCGGCCAGCGTGGTGTTCTTGATGCCCAGGGCGTTCATGATGCCCACCACGGCGGCCACCTGGCTGCCCACGATGGAGATCAGGGCGATCATAGACAGGATGGCGCTGCCGGTGCGCAGGAAGCGGCTGCCGTAGCGGGCCTCCAGATACTGGGTGATGGTGCCGTAGTTGGAAAAGTCCTTCATCTTGTGGACCAGCAGGGCGGCCAGCAGCAGGCCGCCGCCAGAGCCAACAATGCCATAGACATACATCATGGGGCCGGAATCATAGGCGTACTGGGCCGAACCGGTGAGCAGGCCGCCGCCGAACAGCGAGGCGGTGACGGTCAGGGTGGCGGCTACGACGCCAAGGTCGCGGCCAGCCAGCAGAAAGTCGTTGATGGTGGCGTTTTTCTTGCTGTAGAACAGACCGACGCCGAACAGAACGACCATGTAGATCACGAGTGCAACATAAATTGCTGTCATTTGGGGTCCCTCCACTTTTTTCTTTTTTGAGGTGAACGACACCCGGTTTCTCTTGCAGCGACGGCCAACGCAGACAGGGGAAAATTGGTGGTCCTTCATCTCTTCACAGCGTCAGTATATCAGCACAGCGTCAGTTCTCCGTCACCTGGAGCAGACCGGGCAGGGGGTCGGCGCTGCCCAGGTCCAGGCGGTGGAGCAGCTCCAGCTCGAACACCCCAGCCTTGCCCTTCAGGGCGCTGTAGACGCAGAAGAGGGTCTGAAAATAGCCGGAGGGCTCCTTTAAATATCCGGTGGCCCGGTCCGCCTGGGCCAGAGCCTGGCGGGCGGCGGCGTAGTCTGCCTGGGCCAGGGCGGCCTGGGCGATGTTCAAATGGAGGATGCGGCGGCTGAGCGCGGGGATGCGGGAATAGGTCAGCTCCCGGAACTCCGCCTGGGCAAAGGCCAGGGACAGGGCCCCGCCGTCATACACCTCTGTGAGGATGGACCGGCGGCACAGCTCCTGGCAGACATACAGCAGGTCCAGAGTGGGCTTGCTGCTCACCCGCTCCAGCACGGGATAGGGGGCCCGGTCCGGGAACATGGCCACCAGGTTCAGCACCTGAAGCCCCTCGTCGGTGAGACCGGACAGGCGATAGGACAAAATCTCCTCCATGTTCCGGGGCAGGACGGTGGGCCGCCCGTTTTCCATGATGCTGCCAATGAGCTGGGTAAGGAGAAAGGCGTTGCCCTGGGTGTCCTGATAGATGCGCTCCTTGTCCGCCTGGGGCAGACTCTGGGCCCCATAGAGCTGGATGAACTCCATGGTCTCGTCCTTGGTGAAGGGGGAGAGGTGGCAGCAGCGGCACAGGCCGTCCTCCTCCAGCCCCCGCAGCAGGGGGGTGGCCACCGGCCCGCTGGGCTGGCGGCAGGTGGCGGCGAACAGGATGCGGCTGGAGTCGGCCTTGTGCAGCAGCTGGTCCAGCAGGTCGGCGCTGATCTTGTCCATCCACTGGATATCCTCCAGCACCAGCAGCAGGGGGCGCTTCTCCGCCGCCAGCGACAGGATCATCAGCACGCTGTCGAAGGACATGACGCTGTCGATGAGCATGTGGGCCTTTTTCTCCACGCTGCCCTCTCCGCTGCCGAACACGGGGAACAGGGCGCTGACGGCCTGGCGATAGGCGGTGGGGATGGGGATGTCCTCCTTGCGGATGTAGCTGGCGATGGACAGCATCACCGCCTGCCAGGGGTAGAGATACTCCTCCTGCTTGGACTTAAAGCAGGAGGTGGTGACGATCTGGGCGTCGGACACGGCCCCGTGGGCCAGAAAGTGGGCCAGCAGGTGGGACTTGCCCACCCCGGCCTCCCCCAGCAGGACGAAGGACTGCCGCCGCCGCCCGGAGCCGGGGCCGGGGAAGAGCTGGAACAGGCTTTGCAGCTGCTCCTGCCGGCCCACCAGAAAGTCGTCGCTGCGCTGGTCCTCCGGGTCGGCCCGGGCGTTCCACTCCTCCATGGGCGAAAAAGACATCGTCCCGCAATTGTGTTCAAACGGGGCAAAAGTGAAAGAAAAAATGCAAAACCGGGTTCGGAAAGTGACGGAACGGGGGAAGGGGGATAAACGAAAACTTAACGCCGCCGATACTTTTTTTGTATATTTGACAAGAAAATTCGGCTTTTTTAATCTGGATACGCCCACATTCTTTAAAATAAAAAGCGTAAATTTGCGGTAAAATCATTGCAGGATACAGGTCGGGGGAATATAATACTTTTTGACAAAATTCAGAGACGGCTGGCCGTCTCGGACAAGGAGCAGTATGAATTACACAGAAGCAAGAGTATATTTGGACGAGGTTTCCAAATACGGAAGTGTGCTTGGCTTGGAGAGCATGAGAGAACTGCTGGAT